>Ga0316194_10000806_pt1 | contig 21171 bp, 15 predicted proteins | sample CroRivsedime1_MG_FD_204936 | JGI IMG/M metagenome (GOLD analysis project Ga0316194, IMG submission 204936) | Coastal sediment microbial communities from Maine, United States - Cross River sediment 1 | ecosystem: Environmental > Aquatic > Marine > Coastal > Sediment | place: USA: Maine...
TGGTCGTTATGGCTGGATATGAAAATTATTTTCAAGACGGTCACAAGCGAGCTTTCTGGAGAGAATGCATATTGAAGTGGTTGGTATTCGCTAATACGGAATTCTCCGCCTCCCTCCCTCCCCGGAGGTTCTTATTATTAATTCAATGAACGACTGTAGAATGCTCTTTGCCTGTATATACAGAGGAGTGTTGATATTGTCTTCTGATTACTGGCAAGTGACATTAAGGCGGGACATATAGATGGCGGGGCATACATGTGATTTTCTGGTGATTGGTGGAGGTGTTATCGGTGTAAACCTTGCTCTGCAGGCCAAGAACCGTTTCCCGGATGCCCTGGTGACTCTGATTGAGAAGGAGGCAGATTGTGGCCAGCATGCAAGTGGGCGTAACAGTGGTGTTCTGCATGCAGGTTTTTATTATTCAGCAGATAGTCTGAAAGCACGATTGACCAGAGATGGAAACCGGCAACTGACGGACTACTGCGCTGAGCATGGTTTGGGCATCAACCGATGCGGTAAACTGGTGGTGGCGAAAAATGCGGATGAGTTACCGGTTCTTGATGAACTGCTGGCCAGGGCCAGGCGAAATGGAGTAGAACTCCAGGATATTACCGAGGAGGATGCCAGAGAAATCGAGCCGCGTGTTCGTACCTTCGGGAGAGCGCTCTTTTCACCTAACACTGCAAGTGTAGATCCCAAAGAAGTGATGGGATCATTTGTGTTGGACGCAAAACGGACAGGTGTCCGCCTTCTTGATAATACAAGGTTTCTTGACGCCAGGGATGGCGTTGTTAGTACAACTCAAGGCGAAATAAGTGCAGGTTATGTCATTAATGCAGCAGGGCTGTACGCAGACAAGATTGCGAAGAAATACGGGTTTGCCGAGCACTATCGAATTCTTCCATTCAAGGGTTTATATTTATATGCGAATGATGATGTAAAACCCTTGCGAACAAATATTTATCCGGTTCCCGATCTGCGAAATCCTTTCCTGGGTGTGCACCACACGGTGACACTGGATGGACATACCAAGATAGGCCCCACAGCAATACCGTGCTTCTGGAGAGAGCATTATCAGGGATTCAAGGGGTTTAATTTCAGAGAGTTTCTGGAAGTGGTGAGCCAGGAGGCAGAGCTTTTCATACGCAACGACTTTGACTTCAGAAAACTCGCGTGGGAAGAGTCGCGAAAAATATATCGCCCACGCATTGTAGCGCTTGCTGCCGAACTGGTCAGCGGCATCCATCCTGATCAATACACCAGGTGGGGTGCGCCGGGAATTCGGGCACAATTGCTGGACACGCGCACACGAAAACTGGAAATGGACTTCAGGATGGAAGGAGATAGTCGATCATTCCATATACTTAATGCTGTTTCACCGGCATTTACCTGTGCGACGTCATTCAGTGAGTATGCATTTCAACAGATTGATAAGCTGATTAAGCCGTAGAGCAGGAATTAATCATCTGGTTGCTCCGGTACATAGGCGCGAAAATTTATGGAAAATTTACTCTTTGGCTTAAAATATGAAAGGAGAGCCACCTATGGCTGTTGACGAAAGAAAATGTCGGTTTTGCGGGAATTTGCTTCGTGTTTCTGTTGCGGATCTGGGTATGTCACCTGTTTCCAACGATAATATCAAGCCGGAAAAGCTCAGCGCGATGGAACCGTTTTATCCATTGCATGCTTATGTTTGTGAGCACTGCTGGCTGGTACAGCTGGGGCAGTTCCAGGCGGCAGATGACATTTTTAGTGACGAATATGCCTACTTCTCCTCATTCTCTAAAAGCTGGCTCGAGCATGCGCGGCAATATTCACTGAAGGTTATCGAACGCTTTGCTCTGGATCGGGATTCACAGGTGGTCGAGATAGCCAGCAATGACGGTTATTTGTTAAGAAATTTCAAGGACAAGGGTATAAAAATACTGGGTGTTGAGCCGTGTGCAAATGTTGCGGAAGCTGCCGAGAAAATCGGTATACCCTCGTTAAAAAAGTTCTTTGGCGTGAGAACTGCAGAGCAGATGGTCGAGGAAGGTATTCTGGCAGATTTAGTGGTCGGGAATAATGTCCTGGCCCACGTGCCTGATCTAAATGATTTTGTAAAAGGGATGAAGATCCTGTTATCACCGCAGGGTGTTATCACGATGGAATTCCCTCACCTCAAGAAGTTAATCGAGTTCAACCAGTTTGACACGATGTACCATGAGCATTTTTCATATTTCTCCCTGGTAACCGTTGAGAGAGTGTTTGCTGAATTTGGACTGACTGTCTTTGACGTTGAGGAAATCCCGACCCATGGAGGGTCATTACGCATTTATGCTCGACATGATTCGGACACTAGCAAGCCGGTACTTGAGAGCGTGGATATTTTACGTGATCAGGAAGTAGCGGCCGGGTTTACGGATACCGGGATATACACACGGTTTGCTGAGCAGGTCAGAGAGACCAAACGAAAATTGCTTTCATTTCTTATTGAGACCAAACGACTGGGTAAAACAATCGTTGGCTATGGCGCGCCAGCCAAGGGCAATACACTGCTCAACTATTGCGGAATCCGTAATGATTTCGTTGACTACACAGTGGACCTGAGCCCTCATAAACAGGGTCTTTATCTGCCCGGTACCCATTTGCCGATCTTCTCGCCGGAAAGGATTAATGAAACAAAGCCTGATTATGTGCTGATTCTCCCCTGGAATCTAAAGGATGAGGTTATGAACCAGATGACCCACATAAGAGAGTGGGGCGGGCAATTTGTTGTCCCTATCCCTGAGCTGCAAGTCTACAAATGATAAGGGTATGATTTGCCGGGCATCCCGGCCAGCGTCCCGCACTGTTCGAGCTTCGAGGCAAGCAATGCACGACACCACTGAATGACTCGAGGTAGACGTTGTCGGGGAGCAAATGATATGGGTTAATAAAAGATCTGTATCCAATCTGCTGGAGCATAAGTGGGGATAGTGTTCGCAATACGCTAGAATGCATTAGCCTGTAGTTATCGCTTGCCGTGCACGAAGTGCCCAGTGATACCCTGGTGTTTGATTGGAGTTTGCCGTGTGAGTAGAACATCGAAGCTGTATAGCGACTGTGTTCCGCTATCTTGAGGTTACCGGTATTCTACCGGCTACACCCGTTAAATCCGGCAGGTTCCTGGTGAAAAGTGAATACTCAATTATTTGGTAAAAAGTAGACATATTATGTTTGGTACGTATCGAACATTGCTGGCGTTAATGGTTGTGTTCTTGCACCTTGGTGGTGTTTCTGTGCTGGGAGGTTATGCTGTATTCGGTTTTTATATACTGAGCGGCTACCTGATGACGTTTATTATGCAGAATAACTACGGGTACGATCGCACAGGGCTGGCGAAGTATGCGTTGAACAGGGTGTTGCGGATCTATCCTATCTATTGGCTCTCCTGTGTAATATCGATGATCCTGATCATCTATTTCGGGCAAGATGTCACGTTAGGATTTCACCCTGCTATAACTATGCCAAGTGATTTTTCATCAATAATGAGAAATCTGTTTCTCTATTTTCCCGGAAGAGAAATCCCCAGGTTAACTCCCCCCTCATGGGCACTTACGGTCGAGATATTTTATTACATCTGTATCGGTTTGGGGGTATCGAGATCAAGGCAATTAACCGGCTACTGGTTTGTTGCGAGCATTATCTACACGGGTTACGTGAATATTGCAGCGCTTGGTTGGGAGCACAAATATTTTTCCATTCTTGCAGCGTCCCTGCCATTTTCTACTGGAGCATTGGTATTTCATTACAGGGAAGAACTAAAGCGTATATCAGGAAAGCTTGCAAGTGGCTTTAATGCGCCGCTGTTTATTTGTGCGCTGATTGGGTTGAATTGGTGGGCAGGTCTCGTTCTTGATACGCTGAAGGGTATTAGTTTCTACATTAATTATATCCTCTGTGCCTTTATGATTGTTGTCTTGTTCGACAGAAAAAAACTTCCTTTGATATCGAGGAGAATAGATAAAATAATGGGTGATTTCAGCTACCCTATCTATCTGATTCATTTTCAGGTAGGTCTTGTGATAATGATATTGTTGAATGTGAATGGGTTCGACATCAAGCATCCAAGTCTCACTTTAGCTTATCTTTCATTACCAGCTATATTCCTTGTTGCCTGGGTGATGACTGTTTCAGTTGAAAGACCAATTGAGCTTATCAGGAGCAAGGTGAAGTCGATTACACCGATTATAGCGAAAGCCGAAATGGCGCCAGAAAACAATAAATTCATATGACACTATAATATCATTCATCTCCCTGCTGTCCCGTTAACCGAACGGAGAAAGGCCTGCATCTCAATGTACTGTTACGATTAATATTTATAAGTGCCTGGAAACTATGGAGCCAGTGATACGAGAAGAACTCAGTGTCCTGAATAAGAAAGTCCCGGGAATCGTAAGGTTGGATTATTCGGGATGACGGATATCCAGCGATTAATCAGAATACTACTTAACCGGGAAAGTTATGGCAATACAGTTACTTAAAATATATGGTGAGCGGAATACAGGGACGAATTACCTCAGTAAGCTTATCGACTTGAATTTACAAGTGAAACAACTTCCAGGTGTGGTGCCGCAGTGGCTGTTAAAAGCACAAAACAAGTTTCCCAGGAAGGAACTTGTAAGAGATCTCTATTTCAGTATGACCTTCCATAAAAATCTTGGCTGGAAGCATTCGCAGGTAAAGCCAGCCGGGGATATTTGTAAATATCCGATATGCTCCAGAAATTTATCGTTTATTACATTAACTAAAAATCCATACTCATGGCTGCATTCTCTGTACAGAAAACCATACCATCAATATTTATCTAATAAACAGGATTTTGAAAATTTCCTGACTGCTCCGTGGGGTAGTGTTGGTCGCGAGAATGTCGCAGGCGTAATTCCAAGTCCGGTAGAGTTATGGAATATTAAAAATGCTTCATATATTCAATTGGTAAATAAACTTCCTGTTCTAGCCCTCAGGTTTGAGGACCTTCTGGAAGATCCGCAGCAAGTCATGGAGTCAATATGTGAAGCCTTTTCCTTTCAATGGAAAGTTAATAAGTTCAGAAATTATGACCAGTCTACCAAAGAGAGCAGCAAGGACTCTGACTTCTATCGTGACTATTATTTGAACGAGCAATGGAAAGCGGAGTTTTCTCCGAAGTTAACCACGATTATTAACAAGCGTATTGATGACGATGTGATGAGTTACTTTAATTATAAAAAATGGGTAGCCTGACATGATTTGAGATCAGGTGAGCTTTAGTCTGATACAATTGAGTATGCGCCCCCCCATCAGCCTAGCAGCTTCGTGGTTATTACTCCGGGTGCGGCTCTTAAGGCAAGAACACAATCTGCTTTTACATACCATTTATATGATCTTGCGTATAAACGTGCCACATCGATGAAATTAAGACGCATTAACTTGTTGTCAGTCATGGCTTGTTTGGGAACGTTTGAGGTTTAAGGTAACCAATGAACGACATCACTATCGGGGAGAAAATGTATGACCTTGTCAAAGAGCTGTATCCAATCTGCAGGAGCATAACCGGGAAAGGTGTTCGCGATACGCTCGAACGCATCAGTCAGGAAATTCCCATCACCGTGCACGAGGTGCCCAGTGGTACTCCGGTATTCGACTGGGCTGTGCCGCGTGAGTGGAACATCAAGGATGCTTATATAATTACCCCGACGGGTGAGAAGATAGCGGAGTTCAGGAAACACAATCTTCATGTGCTCAACTACAGCGTCCCGGTTCATAAGAAAGTGACGCTTGACGAGTTAAAGCAGCATCTTTTCACGTTACCGGATCATCCTGACTGGATACCCTACCGTACCTCGTATTACAAGGATGCGTGGGGCTTTTGTATCAGTCATAATCAGCTCCAGTCACTGCCCGAGGGTGAGTACGAGGTTGCCATCGATACAACCCTGGAGCCGGGTCATCTCACCTATGGTGAATTGTTTATCCAGGGTGAGACGAATGAAGAAGTGCTGTTCTCATGTCATGTCTGTCACCCTTCACTCTGTAATGACAATCTGTCGGGGATTGCCCTGACAACCCATCTGGCGGATTACCTGACCAGCCGGCAGTTGCGGTATTCGTATCGTTTCCTCTTTATCCCGGGGACCATTGGGTCGATCACCTGGCTTGCTCTCAACGAGGAGAAAACCAGGAATATAAAACATGGCTTTGTAGTGACCTGTGTCGGTGACAGCGGGCCCTTTAGCTATAAAGAGAGCAGGCGTGGAAGTGCAGAAATCGACCGCGCAGTGCTGCACGTACTCAGGCATTCGCGTGAGGGTTTTCGCGAAATAGACTTTTACCCCTATGGCTACGACGAGCGGCAGTACTGCTCACCGGGGTTCAACCTGGCGGTCGGCAGCTTGTCACGAAGCAGTCATGGACAGTTCCCGGAGTATCATACGTCTGCCGACAATCTGGAGCTGGTTAAACCGCAATACCTGGAAGAATCGTTCGAGACGTTTATCGATGTTATCGATGTGATTGAAAACAACCGCACCTACATCAACCTTAATCCAAAGTGTGAGCCACAGCTTGGGAAGCGCGGTCTGTACAGCAATGTAGGAGCACCATCCGGATCCAGGGTCAAGGAGATGGCGCTGCTTTGGGTACTGAATCTGTCAGACGGGCAGCATGATCTGCTGGCGATCGCCGAACGCTCGGGTGAAGCCTTTGGCGATATTCATAATGCTGCGCAAGCGCTGTTGAGTAGTGATCTGCTAAAGGAAGTGACCGGGAACCCGGTTGCGTAAGCAGGCCCTTTTCAAGGGCATGGGATAACTGAATACTTGTGACTGCTTATGTCTGATGATACGTTTTTCAAGCAGCGGACCGTTCTGGTAACCGGGGCAAGCGGGTTTATCGGCTCGCGTTTATGCGAGCGTTTGGGTGATCTGGGCGCGGTAGTGCATGGGGTTTCGCGCAGACAGCGTAACAAGGGTGCTGTATCCAGGTGGTGGCAGGCGGAGCTGGACGATGAAATTGCAACCAGGCAGCTTGTCGAAACTATAGCGCCTGATACCATTTTTCACCTGGCCAGCTTTGTTTCCGGTAAACGCGAAATTGAGTATGTACTGCCGGCCATGCGCAGTAATTTGCTGAGTACGGTCAATCTGCTCATCAGCACGACCGAGTATGGGTGTTCAAAACTGGTACTTACGGGATCACTGGAAGAGATGGAAGGTGATGCTGCGACAGCCACGCCGTCCTCCCCCTATGCGGCAGCAAAGGGAGCAGCAAGTAGCTATGCACGAATGTTTCACACGCTCTATGGAACACCCGTGGTTACGGCCCGCCTGTTCATGGTCTACGGGCCAAACCAGAAAGACCGTACGAAACTCGTGCCGTATGTAGCGCTTTCTCTGTTGCGAGGTCAGTTGCCACAATTGATGAGCGGCACGCGTGAGGTTGACTGGATATATGTTGACGATGTTATTGACGCCTACCTCTCTTTGGCAAGCAAGGAGGGAATAGACGGTGAAACGGTTGACGTCGGCTCAGGGGAGTTGAATTCGGTGCGGCGTGTAGTCGACCATCTCGCGGACATTGTTGAGCCAGAGTCGCGGCCTGATTTCGGCAGTCTTGAGGACCGGCCCTGTGAGCGGGTACGGGTAGCTGATACAGGCCGCGCTTACGGTCTTATAGGGTGGCAGCCGAAGACACCGCTGGTCGAAGGTTTAAAGCAGACCGTGGACTGGTATCGTAACCATATGGCTGATACTTGATCGGGTAAGCGAATTCGCGGTAGCGGTGTCTACCCGTGGCTTGCAGCAAGCAAGTGCTTGAAACTCCCTGTATTCAAAACAGATTCGTCATGGTTTGGCGAGATGTCCTGATACGGTCCAATCAGTCTGGGCGTCAAAATAACAGGCCAATCCGGCCAATCTTCTCCTAAAGGACAATATGCAGGCCGTGAGCCGCACTATATCCTTGAATATAGTGCCGGGTGCGAGTGTGGTAAAATACTCTGCTGAATATTTGGCTTCAAGTGGGATCAAATCCCTTAAATAACGTGTGTAATAAGGATTCCGGATCCCTGCGATTTTATGAAGATTTCTGTTTGTGCTACATGGAATAGTATTAGAGCGATTCTTGCAATTGGTCTATTCCTGTTTGGTTGTTCAACGGCTCAATCACAGACAAATACCACGCCATGGTCATTTGTCAGCTCCCCGGATTGGTTTAACCATGACATTGCTGATCTGTCGGGCTCAACGGCTGGTGTCATGAAAGCGCCCGGTTGGGATGGCAATGCCTCAAATGGCATCAACGGCATAAACCCCGAAATGGTACAGTTATACGACGACGTCGTAACTGAAATGGCGTCGTATAACCCGCAAGCAATCGTAATAGCAGGAGACTTGTTAAACGGTCGATGGTTCAATGATGAAACGCTGGATATGTTCGCCCCGGATACCAGGGTCAGGGCGACTGCAATCAACAACGCTGCAGACATTTACTACAGTTGGAACAAGCAGCTATTTAGTACCAACGGCATTAACATTGTTTTAGGTGCAATTGGCGACCATGAAATTGGAGATGATGACTGGCCGGAGGGATCGGAGAAAGCCCTTCATGTCAATACAATGAAACAGGCATTCAGCCGAAATATGGTCGATCCACTTGGATTGCCAGGTCAAATAAGTGGTGTCCCTTCTCGACCAATAGGGACGGGTTACGAACATGGATCATACGCATACAAACAAAATAATGTTCTGTTCGTCACCGTAGATGTGTGGCGTCAGAATGACCCTGCTACTGTCATTAACGAACATTATCGCTCCGTCAGTCCGGACATAACCGATGCAGTTCTTGTCTGGCTGGACGATATTCTTGACGCTGCTGACGCCGATGTAACAATCGATCACGTAATTGTTCAGGGGCATACACCTGTCCTTAGACCGGTACGCATGCAGCTAACCAGTGGTACGCTGCTACTCAATCGTGAAGATTCCGGTTTCTGGCAGATACTGAGACAGCACGACCATAAAAATGGCGGCAAAGTGAGGTTCTATTTTAGTGGTGAAGTGCATACGATCACTGCCACTAAAGATCTCCAGAGCGACATCATCCAGCTGGTTCATGGTAATCCACCAATAGCGATAGGGCCGGCCTTGGATGTACCTGGCATTACCCATGGCAACTTTGCAGTTCTTACCGTACATCCTGACCGCATAGAAGTGGATATGCGACGTTTTGAACTACAGTCAGATGGAAGCAGCATCTACTGGCAAGCTAGCAACCCGACAACACCAGGTCCGTCATCAGTCTCACCAAGTCAAAGTGTGGGTACCCTTGCCATTGATGTCAGCGGTATCGATACAATTTATCAGACATCGGGTTGGCTAGAGTTTGTAGACTATACGGGCTTGGTGATTAATTTTGATTTTGATCAAAGCACCGCTTCCGGTAACTACAGCAACAGTGGTTCGATAGGTAATACCTATTACGAAGGCCAGAAAACAGGCAATGTGGCGGTCAGCCCAGGCATGTTTGGTAACGGCATTTTACTGGATGGTTCCACAGGGTTTGTCGAATCAGGCAGAGGTAATATTACTGATGGTGAGAGTAGAACGGTTACTGGATGGATTAAAACAGGTTCAGGTGGAACCCGGACAATACTGAGCTATGGGTCTGACAAAGCTGCTATAAACGGGCGTTTTGAGTTTCGTCTCAATAATGGACGACCAGAATTAAAAATTTCCAATAGTATTATCTGCCAGTCTGACAATGCTCCCGCAATCAATAATGGTGCCTGGCACCATGTAGCCATTGTTCTTCTTGATGGTCATAACAACACTTGCGGTGACGTCCTGTACTACATTGATGGGCAACAATATGTTTCGGCCACTAATAATACTTCCGCCATTATCGATACAGTTGCCTGGGACAACTATAGAATCGGGGTGAACGGCTCGGGTGTAGGCGACTTCTTTAGTGGAAGCATTGACGATGTTTCCGTTTGGGGTGCATCGTTGACAAGCGCAAAAGTGCGTGCCTTGGCTAATGTGGGCACCCATCCGGATTTGCAATACGATACATTGACCATGAATGTGCTGTTCGATCTGTTCAATACCAGACAAGGTATTGCTAACGTCAGCACTAGTGAGTGGCAGTATGCAACCGGGTTAACTGGCAGTGGAGGCGATATATTAGCTTTAGATGGCAATATCGCCATTCAACTTGATGATCTGGGTAACGGTGTTGTGTCGGATATTGCAGCTCCCGCAGCATACCAGCAGGACGGAGGTGTTGACGGTGTGGTATCAATGGAGGCAGAGAATGCACATGTGAACACCGCCCAGGGTAGCCACAGCTGGGTGCCGGTAAATTCGGGGACGTATTCGGGCGCGGCGGCGCTGCAGGCGCTGCCAAACAACGGCACGAACCTGAACACGGAGTATGTGGCGAACAGCCCGAGGCTGGACTATCAGGTGAACTTTGCACACACGGGTACGCACTACGTCTGGGTACGGGGTGTGGGTGCAACGGGCAATGACGATTCGCTGCATGTAGGGCTGGACGGTGCAGCGGTGACGACGGCGGACCGGATCACGGGTCTTGGTCCTGCAGTTGGATGGACGCAGGACACTATGGATGTTGTGGTGGCGACGATTGAGGTAGCGACGCCAGGTGAGCACACGCTGAACGTCTGGATGCGTGAAGACGGGACGGTAGTGGACAAGGTTGTGCTGAGCGTCAACCCGGCCTATCAGCCGAGTGGTACGGGTCCCGACGAGAGTCCGATAGCGGCGGGTACAATTCTATTTGAGGATGATTTCAGCGACGGCGATATGGTTGGCTGGACCGTGGTCGATAACTGTCCCTTTAGCCAACCTGAATGGTCGGTACAGGCCAATGTGCTGATGCAAACCAATAACTGCTTTGGTTTTTCGCCTGAAGGAATTGCCCTGGGTACCTATCAATTGTCGGCATCAACCTTGCCAAACGATATCGACATCCGGGTTCAGCTCCGCTCGGAGGATCCGCTGCTGGATCCCGTTACTTCAAATGATGCCAGCAACTTGAAGTATGGCACCATTGGTATGATCTTTGGCTACCAGGATGCGAACAACTATTATCGTTTCCAGATGAATGCACGGAATGGTCACCGCAAGTTATGGCGTGTACAGGCTGGAACCTTTACCGAACTGGTTACCAGCCCACAAAGCTATGTGGGTGGCCAGTGGATAAACCTTCGCATCATCCACCAGAATGGCATTATCCTGATATTCATTGACGGCACACAAGTCTTGGCAGCGGATGACGCGACATACAGCAGTGGAAAAATTGCATTTTTCTGTGCTGTCAATCCGTCCTGCAGTTTTGACAATGTTACGGTCACTGCAGCACCCAACGACCCCATGCCGGGATTGAACCTGCCGGACAGCAGTTCCCCGGCACATGCCTCCGGCGAATACTTTGTCACTCCGGGTAACACCCTGGATGTGGCGGGTATGACTACCGTGGCATCAGGTATTGGCGGGATGGAGTTTGTCCTCGACGAGGGAACTGGCGGTGAAGTTTCCCGGACAGACTTCATACCGCCCTACAGCAGCCAGTTCAGTGCACTTGTTCCAGGAGACCATGCCATCACAGCTTATCTGCTGGACACGAGTGCGGTGCGCCTCACATCAGGCACGGCCTCAGTCAACATGCCACGCGTTGGGGCGGGCGGAATACACCTGTTTGCCATGGGCGACAGTATCACCTTTGGACTCCTCGACGACATTGCTGCAGATGATATTTCCATCGATAATCGCAATACCGGCGGTGGCTATGCACCGGTCCTGAACGACTATCTCAACGCCTATAACGGTGGTAGCCCGGTTACTGTAATCAACGATGGTAATTCGGGGGAACTGACATCCACAGGCGCAGGACGCATCGGGATGGTTCTGGCAAGGACCCCTGCTGTCCAGGCGTACCTGTTTGGCTACGGGACCAATGACAGTGGCGGATCCATGCCATTGATGAGTGGACTGGGAATGAGTCCCGGCGATGCCGATTACGCAGGTTCCTACAAGGACTACCTGCAACAGATCATCGATGCAGTGGTGCTACCACCTCCGACGGGTGCCGGCAAACTGGTATTCTTTGCAAAAATCCCGCCGTACCTCAGTAACAGCACGCGCGACGCAAAAATACAGGAATACAATCAGGTGATCGATGAACTCGTTGCCCAGCTGAAGGATACTTATCCATCCAGCTATCTGAACTATACCCCGCCGGATTTCCACAGCTATTTCACAGCCAACCAGGTGGAAATGGCGAGTGATCTTATCCATCCCAATGGCACCGGCTACCAGTCGATGGGCCGCTTGTGGTGCGAGGCTCTCAACGGGCTGCAGGGCTGGTTCTGTCTGGATGATGACAAGGATGGCTTGCTGAATTCCCTTGAAGCACAGCTTGGCACCGACCCGTTCCTGGTAGATACAGATGGTGACGGTCTCGTCGATGGAAATGACGGCTTCGTCCCGATCGGCAGTATCCCGTGGGGCGTGGATACCAATGGTGATGGTTTTGCCGATGGCGAACAGGTTTTTGCCACCGATCCCCTGCTGGCAGACAGCGATGGCGACCGTCTTGATGATGGACTGGAGGTAGCCAATGCTTCTGATCCGCTCGACGCAAACAGCTGGCCTGCACTGGCCGACGGCGATATTGCACCTCTGGGTGCGCCGGACGGACAGATAAATGCGGGTGATATCCTGGTGGGCACACGAATTGTGCTTGGATTGGAAACTGCCACCGCGCTGGAGCTGGCGCACGGGGATCTCTACCCGCCAGGGGCTCCCGACGGAATGATCAATCTGCAGGATCTGATTCTGCTAAGAAAAATGCCGTGAGGCCTTATTTAACCTGGCAACGGGTCAGAACATGAGGGCAGGAATGATGAAGAAATACAAATCCGGACTTCTGCAAGTTCATACAGGAATGCAGACCAGGATAGTCGTCCTGTCGCTGTTGGTTATGATGGCAGCCTGGACAGCCGTTATTCCCCAGGTCAGCGCCCAGGATCTCACGGCCCCCACCCGAGTAGTCAACGAGTATCTGAGCAGCCTGGTTAACGGCGATACGCAGAAACTCGTTCAGCTGATTGATGGCCGCATGAAGCAGAGCAATCGACAGCTAGTACTCAACCCGGAAACCTATTCACAGTTTCTCAAGACGAACTATGCCGGCGTACAGATGACGATAGAAGACATCGCCCCGGATGGCGCAGGGATACGTGCAAAGGTCCGCTTTGACTATCCTTCGCAGGATACTTCGATAATAGAGTTTCTTCTGACAGAAAGTAATGGCTTGTGGAAAATCACTGATGAGCTGTATTGATATGGAAATCATATCGGATTACATATTCACATCACGCAGTATTTTGTATTTCAATGCCACCACCACCGTAGCCAACTGAATTATAATGGACTATAGTGGTTTTGATTTTTTTTTCGTGCAATATTCAGGCTATAGAATTTTGCACGGTGTCCAGTAACGGCCACTGCGAAGCGTAGACAGGGAGACGGTAGGCCGAAACGAAAGTGAACGGAAAGATAACCCCGAAATCGAACGTGGTTGAAGTAGCCGACCTTATTATTCTATGGGGAAGATGGAATTCCAGGATACGTATTGGCAAGTGTTCTGGAGTGCTTCCGGGGGGGGCGTACCGGCATGCAGTCGAGGTATTTCATGTGGACAAGGGAGATCCCTGGAAGGCTCGATAACAACTAAACTGATTACTGAGACGGGTCACGACTCATGAACTCTGCTTATCTGGGTGAGAACCTGATATTCATCATTTCACAACCGCGATCAGGTTCAACCCTGCTGCAGCGTATTCTATGCGGACATCCGGATGTACAGACTTCAGCGGAAACATGGTTGATGCTGCATCCGGTCTACGGGTTACGAAAAACAGGCATCACAGCGGAATACGATTCACGCTTTGCCTATGAAGGCGTGGAAGAATTCCTGCAGAATTATACTCACGGTCCTGACGTGTACCTGAATGCGATTCGGGAATGGGCACATACTATCTACCAGGATGCTATCGAGAAGCATAATAAACGCTATTTCCTGGACAAAACGCCAAGATATTTTTACATTATTCCTGAGCTATACAAGCTGTTTCCAAAGGCGAAATTTATTTTTTTGCTGCGCAACCCTCTGGCTGTGTTGGCTTCAGAACTCAGCACTTATGTACAAACCAACTGGCCGGTGTTGGGAGTTTTCAAGGCAGACCTCATCTCTGCGCCCGGCTGGATACTCGATGGCATTGAGTTGCTTGGTCAGGATGGCTATGTCATACATTATGAGCAGTTCGTCGTTGACCCAAAAAATGCCATTCAGGCATTATGTGGCTACCTGAAGCTGGATTTTCATGAGCCAATGCTGGATTATTCCAACACACCGAAGCCGGTAGGCAGGTATAACGATCCAACCGGGATAAACCAGTACACCAAGCCCAGTACCGCCAGTGTTGAAAAATGGAAGAACATGATCAATGACGATCAATCGTTATATTTTGCCCAACGTTATCTTGCAAGTCTGGGTGAAGATACCATTACCAGACTTGGTTATGATTATCAGGAACTGTTCCATGCCTTGCATAGCAGGACTGTGTCAACAAAGGGTTTATACCCATGGTCCATTGCTATTCAACCGGAATTACAATGGACATTCCATCAGCACTTTGTGTCTGATCTTTACTTTAGCAAAGGTGACAAAGGCTGGATGAAAGGCACGCTATCGACAATCAAAAAACATTTAAAAAAAGTTATTCGGGCGATCCGGCGTGAACTCTCTTCCCCTGATAAAATATAAACGAATCCGAAGCCGCAATGTTTGAAGATTCTGTTCTGATTGTGGCACATCCTGACGATGATATTCTCTGGTTGAGTTCAGTTATCGATAAGGTGGAAAAGATTATTTTCTGCTTTAACGAAGATCCTGCTAAACCAGCATTGGGGGTCGCCCGCAAAAAAACCATTGCTGAATACCCCCTGTCGAATGTCTCCACGCTCGATATTGCCGAACCACAGTCATTTGACAAGGCAGACTGGAGCGAACCTGTAACAACAGAATACGGACTCAAGCTGTCAAGATGCAAAGAATCAGATGCCCGGTATAAAAAGACCTATGAGGAACTGGTCCACAGGGTGAGAAACCTGGTTGCAGACAGGAAAAACGTCTTCACCCATAATCCCTGGGGGGAGTATGGGCATGAAGACCATGTACTCGTATACCAGGTACTGAAAACCCTGCAAGTGGAATTTCACTACACGCTATGGTTTTCAAATTATTGCAGCAATCGCTCAGTAACCCTCATGAACAACTACATATCTGGCTTTTCTTCGGATTACGAGTGTCTACCTGCCAATCGGGTGCTTGCACAGCGAATTGCCGATGTCTTCAGGAAAAACGGCTGCTGGACCTGGTATGAAGACTACCTGTGGTTCGATAGTGAATGCCTCATGAGAAGTACGCTGTCCGAAGATCATCCGGCGCCGCTGCCCTATGGTCACAACTTTCCCATCAACTATATAAAAATACATATCGAAAGCGAAAAGCCACAGCCCCATCTGTTGCTAAAGATCGGAAAAAAAATCAAGGGAAAACTGAAGAAGGTTTTATGAAGCGGGGACTGAAGAAACTGTATTCTGCGTTAAAAGCACGCGGAAAAGTAAATGTCGACAAGCAGGTTATCCGCCTGTCTCCCGACATCATACCCAAGGGTTATGTGCTGGTATCCTATATTATCGAATCGTTTCTGATTGATCCGGAGCACCCCACATTCAGATCCCATACGCATTACTGGGAAACCCGGCAGATGGTGAACACCTTTCTGGAGCTGGGATATGCCGTTGATCTGATCAGTTACCGAAACACCAGCTACAGGCCTGAACGCAACTATGACTTCTTCGTGAGTGCGCGCACAAATTTTGACCGAATTGCCGCGTGGCTTAACGATACCTGCGTTAAAGTTGTTCATCTCGATACAGCTCACTGGATTACCAACAATCACTATGCATACTGTAGATTGTTTAATCTTGTGCAGCGAAGAAACGTGGCCCTGAAGGGCAGTATTCGGTTGATCGAACACAATTCAGCCATCGAAAACGCTGACTTGGCAACAATACTCGGTAATGCCTTTACGATCGAAAGCTATACCTATGCAAATAAGCCAATATATCGGATTCCAATCTCGTCACCGATAGAATATGGATGGCAAAAAAGGGATGTTAATGCCATAAGGCATAATTACCTGTGGTTTGGCAGCAGCGGCTTTGTGCACAAGGGGCTGGATCTGGTGCTGGAGCTGTTTGCCGACCTGCCCGATTATCAATTATTTGTGTGCGGCCCTTTTGAGAAAGAGAAAGCATTTTTGCGGGAATTTCACCGCGAGTTGTTTGAAACCGGGAATATTCATCCTGTGGGTTGGGTCGATGTCAATGACGTGAAATTCAAGAAAATACTGGATCAATGCCTCGGCATTATTTACCCCAGCTGTGCAGAAGGGGGTGGTGGCAGTGTGATAACCTGCATGCACGCGGGTGTCATACCGGTGGCAAGTTATGAAGCCTCTGTTGATGTCAAAGGCAATGGGCTTACCCTGGCGGAATGCTCACTTTCGGAAATGTACAAGGCAGTAACGCGCTTGTCAGATCTTCCTGACCGCGAACTTGAAGAGATGGCACAGGAAACGTGGCAATTTGCCTCCAGCATTCACAGCAAAGAGTCATTTGGGCAAAAATACAAAGAATTTGTATTAAACGTGCTGTTACAAGCAGATTGACCGTTGATTCATCGACAGTGTTTAGTAATAGTGCAATAGTTGTCATACAGGCCGCGTAAGCGGCGCTACTACCCACCTGGGTTGCTATGATACTGCAAAGATTATTTGTAACCCTATCCAGCAAAACAAGGTACCAGGAGGTACAGGTTTGAAAATATTAATTACGGGAAACATGGGCTATGTCGGACCAGGTCTGCTGGAACAACTGCGGCGTTCCGTGCCAGATGCGGTTCTGGTCGGTGTTGATACCGGTTATTTTTCCCACTGCCTGACCGGTGTCACTATCTTTCCAGAAACCCGGCTGGACGTTCAATATTTTGCCGATTTGAGAAAGCTACCCGAGGATCTGTTCGAGGATGCCGATGCTGTCGTACATCTCGCGGCGATTTCTAATGATCCTATGGGGGACAGGTACAAGGAGGTCACCCACGATATCAACTTCCAGGCGAGCATCGACCTTGCGAAGCAGGCAAAGGCTGCGGGCGTCAGCCGTTTCGTTTTTGCGTCCAGTTGCAGTGTCTATGGATTTGCGGAAGGGGAGGCGCGTAATGAGCAGGCGCCACTGAATCCGCTGACCGCATACGCCAAATCAAAAATCGGCATGGAGGAAGAACTCAATAAACTGGCAGATGAGGATTTTGTGGTCACCTGCCTCAGGTTTGCGACTGCCTGCGGAGCCAGCGACCGTCTGCGACTGGATCTTGTGTTGAATGATTTTGTGGCCGGTGCCATAGCAGCAAAGCAAATCACTGTGTTGAGCGATGGTACGCCCTGGCGGCCGCTTATTCATGTCAAGGATATGGCGATTGCAATGGACTGGGCCATTCAGCGTGACAGCGCCAACGGCGGTGTGTTCCTTGCGCTCAATTCGGGGAGCAATAGCTGGAATTACCAGGTGCGTGATCTTGCAGAGGCAGTAGCAGAGCTTATCCCCGGCGTGGATGTTTCCATCAATAAGGACGCCCCCGAGGATAAACGCTCATACCAGGTCGACTTTGGACTGTACGAAAAGCTGGCGCCCGATCATCAACCACAGATGACCCTGAGAACAGCTATCGAGGACCTGGCAGAACGGCTGGAGTTCATGAAGTTCGATGACGGGGATTTCCGCAATTCCCAACTCATCAGACTGAAGGTCATTGCGGCACATTGTGAACAGGGACGCTTGAATAGCCGTCTGGAATGGCAGTAGTGTGAGATTCAGTGAGACCGAGCTTCAGGGCGCGTTTGTTATCGAATTGGAAACGCGCGAAGACTGCCGCGGTTATTTTGCCAGGGTCTGGTGCCAGAAAGAATTTGAAGCGCAAGGTCTGGTGCCGAGGATTGCACAGGTCAATACCTCGTTTAATGTGAAGGCCGGCACCCTGCGGGGCATGCACTATCAGATTGCGCCGCAGGAGGAAACCAAGGTCGTGCGATGTACCCGTGGGTCACTGTATGACATCATCGTGGACCTCCGGCCTGACTCACCGACCTATAAATGCTGGACAGGTGTGGAACTGACGGCCACGAACCATACCATGTTGTATGTCCCGGCTAAATTCGCGCATGGGTTTATCACGCTGGAAGACAATACCGAAGTGATGTACCTGATCTCTGCAGCCTATACCCCGGAGCTGGCAAGAGCGGTCAGGTGGAATGATCCTGAATTTAACATCGAGTGGCCACGCCCGGTTGAAGAGATCTCTGACCAGGATGCGGGCTGGCCTGATTTCGCTGAATGAGTCGCTGGATGACAGTATGCCTCAAGGGCACTTGTCGAGCACGTTCTCCAGGGCATTAAACCAGACGGGTGCCATCTTGGCGTAACCGTCATCGGTAGGGTGCAGGGCATCCGAGTAATCAGTAGGATAATCCACGGCCTGTTGCTGATCGACAATAATGATGTTGTCACCCGCTGCGATACGGAGGTTAGCCATTGACTTGACGGCATCGTTTAAAGCAGCTACGACCGGGTTGTCTTTTGAGTCCCGGTCGATAATAAGGGCAAGAATGACGGTGACAGGATTGCCGCCAGGATTGCTAAAGGGGTCCTCCCAGCGATCGATCTCATCCAAAATGTCCGCTATCTCGGTCACATTGGTGTTAATGAGGTCGTTGGTACCGGCATGAAGCAGAATAACATCTGCCGGGTTATCAACCAGCCAGTTAAAGACACCCCCCCATATTTCAAACGCTGTAAACCCCCCGTGACCTTCGTGGTTGAAATCAGCGAGCACTGCAGAGCCATGGCTCAATGAGCCGACGAAATCGAACGTGTAACCCGATGCGCCCAGCGTATCGAACAGTGGCTTTCGGTACCCGACCCTAAACTCCTCTGTTCCAAAATCAAACCCGTTAAAGACGCTACCCTGGGTAATGGAGTCGCCCAGCGGCATGATTGTTTGATCAATGACGACGGTTTCCGTTGCGCTGCTGACCCCGCCATCCGGGTCACTGACCTGGAAGTCAAAGGAATCTGTGCCTCGCTTGTCGCCAGCAGCCATGTCGGGCTGGTAGGTGAAGGCACCGGTGGTTTGGTTTGTGATTGTGACGGTACCGCCCTTTGCCGTGGTGAGGGTTGTGTCCGTAGAACCGCCCGGGAAACTGTACATCAGTAAATCAGCATCCGGGTCGGTGGCGCTGAGAATGCCGGAAAAAGTCTCAGCCTGGAGTGTGGTATTGCAACTCCCGGTCGCTACAGGCGGTTGATTAATCGGGGGGATGATAGTGACTGTCACCGCCGCGATGTTGGAATCTGCCTTGCCATCGTTGGCTTTGAAGGTGAAGCTGTCCGTGCCGTTTTCGTCCTGCCTGGGCGTGTAGTTAAAGGCCCCGGTTGCCAAATTTGTTATAACGGCGGTCCCCAGGGAGCCGTTAGTGACAATACTATAGGTCAGTTGATCACCATCGGCGTCAACGGCAATCAGCGTACCGTTGGTGGGTATATTCGCATCAGTTGATATCGCACTGGGGGACGCTATCGGTGCCGCATTGGTGGGCTCTGGCGGAGGAATGGCGGGCTCTGTAGGGACAATTGGACTGCTAGTGCTGTCATCACCGCCGCCGCCACCGCCACCGCCGCATCCAGAGAGTGCTGCAGCGGCCACGAGAATGACCAATCTTACATATAGGCTACAGGGTATGGGGAGCTTTTTCATGTTAAAGACCTCTAGGGAGAATTATTATTATATTTTAAAATACTGCCAAGCTTATATGACCTATTACGCCAATTTTGGGTCTGTTGCGCCAATTTTACCTTAAAATTAATGCGCGATGCTGGATTCCCAGCACCGCGCAAGCCTCTTTCATTGCCTGGCCAGGTTCGGCCAGGGTTGAACTAACGTACGCAGCGGAAGCCGACCTCGTTGTTAGCAGCGATTGGACCACCTTGCAGAACGAATATCGTTTTCGTGCTGGGCGACCCACTGATACCGGCTTTGGAGTCTCCCAGCGCCCAGGTATCCGAATCATCGGTGCTTGTGAATCCGCTTGAAGTGACAGTGTCCAGATCTGCGGACCATTCCATTACGTTGCCAACCATGTCAAAAGCGCCAGCGGTGGACACACAGGCTGGAATACTACCCGTTGGTGTGAAGGTTCCGCTGGTGTTACAGGGCTCACTAGTATCGACTGTGTTCGGTGGGGTTCCGGCAGCGGCCGCTTGCCATTCGGCTGTGGTCGGGAGCCGCTTGCCAGCGTTGGCGCAGGCTTGCTCGGCCTGGTACCAGGTGACAGCGTTATTGGGTGTTGCCCCTGCAACACTGCGGGCGTAGATCGCGGTTGTCGCAGCAGTCGGAGCATTTTTACCACAGTCACTACCGTCCGCAGCACAGCGGACAATTGCACCAGCGGATAGCTGAGTGCCATCCGAGGCGGCATCCCACACGCTGGCTTCATATTTATCGACACACAGGGAACCGACTGCCACCATGTCATCTGTACAGCTTCCTGTTGCCGGGTAGTAGTACCCCTGCACATCGATGACTACCTGCTGATTGGAGGATCTCGCCAGGATGGCGAACTCGCCATTGGTAGGGCAGGCACCGGTCGGGTCACAGAGTGTAATAGTTGTCGTGTTGCCGATGTTCTGCTGCGCAGTAAAGTTGACCGTGGATCCCGAACCCACTGGTGGGGTGGCCCCACTGGTGTTGGAGGGGAACGCTGAGAGCACGCCATCACCAGAGGTGGTGGTCTTTACCGCAAGGACATAGGCTGAGATAGCCAATGGTTTCGAACCTGCTCTTGGGGCCGGACAGTCAGTAGTGCCACCCTGGAAGAACAGATCCCCGGCCGATCCAGAAACCAGGAAGTTACGTGCGGTTTCTGCAAGAATAGCACCGCCAGCATTTCGAGTGTCTACAATCCGG
>Ga0316194_10000807_pt1 | contig 21157 bp, 17 predicted proteins | sample CroRivsedime1_MG_FD_204936 | JGI IMG/M metagenome (GOLD analysis project Ga0316194, IMG submission 204936) | Coastal sediment microbial communities from Maine, United States - Cross River sediment 1 | ecosystem: Environmental > Aquatic > Marine > Coastal > Sediment | place: USA: Maine...
CAACGAAGTGGAAATCACCTGTCTGCCCAAAGATCTGCCTGAGTACGTTGAAGTCTATATGGCGGAACTCCGCCTCGGCGAAATGATCCATCTCTCCGATCTGGCGATGCCGGCAGGTGTCAGCGTTGTCGCGCTCGACCACGGTGATGATCGCGCTGTCGTGACGGTTCTTGCGCCTCGTGGCGGTTCCGACGAAGAGGAAGAACTGGCAGCTGAAGCGGGCGGTGCCGAAGAGGCCGAATCCGGAGAAGCTCCCAGCGAAGACTGAGATGTCTTCGATTCGACTGGTCGTGGGCCTGGGTAATCCAGGTCCACGCTACCAAGACACCCGGCACAATGTCGGCGCGGCTTTTGTACGCCGGCTGGCGGCGCGTTATCAGATTCCGTTGAAAAATGAGAGTCGGTACAAGGGAGATCTGGGCCGAGGCCAGATCGCCGGTGTGGACGTGCGGCTGCTCAACCCCACAACATTCATGAATCTTTCCGGTGAGTCGGTCGGCGCGGTTGCACGTTTTTATCAGATAGCCCCGGAAGAAATCCTGGTGGCTTATGACGAGATGGCCTTCGAACCTGGTGTTGTGAAACTCAAGCAGGGTGGTGGAGCCAATGGTCACAACGGGATTCTCAGCGTGATCGCCAGTCTTGGGAACGCTCGGGAGTTTCATCGGTTGCGGATTGGCGTTGGTCATCCAGGTGACAAAAACGCGGTGACCGCCTATCTGACTTCAGTGCGGATGCCTGCGGCTGAGCGCACCCTGGTCGAAGATGCCTGTGAATTATCCGAAAGCACTCTTGGGGTGCTGCTCCGCGGCCAGATGCAGCAGGCAATGAATCTGATACACGCACCCGGGCAGCCTTCGTCTGCACCGGATGAGGAGAACAACTAGATGGGATTCAAGTGTGGCATCGTCGGGATGCCCAACGTCGGCAAGTCAACGCTGTTCAATGCGCTGACTAAAGCAGGAATCGATGCGGAGAACTTTCCGTTCTGCACCATCGATCCCAACACCGGTATTGTGCCGGTACCTGATGCGCGGCTGGAGCAGGTGGCTGCGATAGCGCAGTCTGCGAAGGTGGTGCCGAGCACGATGGAGTTTGTCGACATTGCCGGGCTGGTGGCAGGCGCATCAAAAGGTGAAGGTCTTGGTAATCAGTTCCTGGCCCATATTCGCGAAACCGATGCGATCGCCCACGTGGTGCGATGTTTTGAAGACGAAAACGTGGTGCACGTTTCCGGCAGCATCTCACCGGTGGACGATGTTGAAGTTATCAACACAGAACTGGCTCTGGCAGATCTGGACACGATAGAACGTGCCTATGACCGGTTCCGGCGGGTCGCCAACGCTGGTGACAAAGATGCCCGGCAAATGCTGGAGGTGCTGGATGTGGTTCGCGCTGGCCTGAATGAAGCCCGTCCTGTTCGCTCATTGGGATTGAGCGACGACGACCTGGTGCTGTTGCGGGAACTGCATCTGATCACCGCGAAGCCTGTGCTCTACATTGCCAACGTGGCCGAGGACGGCTTCACAGACAATCCGCTGCTGGATGCTGTCAGCGAGATAGCTGCCGCAGAAGGTGCCGAAATAGTGCCGATCTGCAATAAGATCGAAGCGGAAATCTCCGAACTCGACGATTCCGAGAAAGGCGAGTTCCTGGAAGCTCTTGGCATCGAAGAACCCGGCTTGAACCGCGTGATCAGGGCTGGCTACAAGCTGCTGGGTCTGCATCATTACTTCACTGCCGGACCCAAAGAAGCGCGTGCCTGGACCATTCCCGTGGGCACCAAAGCACCGCGCTCAGCGGCCGCGATTCACACTGACTTCGAGAAAGGCTTCATTCGTGCAGAAGTGATTGCGTTCGATGATTACATCGCCGGTAAAGGCGAACAGGGCGCAAAAGACGCTGGCAAATGGCGTTTAGAAGGCAAGGACTATGTTGTCGCTGACGGTGACGTGATTCTGTTCAGATTCAACGTTTGATCTGGATTCGACGTCTGCAACGAATCTTCAAGGATCCGTTGCAGAGGTCGGTTGCAGACATCCGTTGCAGATAAACGGATCGTTCAGCCGCCTTTCGGGCCAAACAGAAACCAGGCGATCAGACCAACGACTGGCAGCACCAGCACAATGACGATCCACAGCACTTTTGAGCCTGTGGAGGCATTGCTCTGAATGGTTTTCACCACCGCGTAGATGTCCGCGATCAGGATCAGCAGTCCGAACAGACCGCTAACTTCGATTCCCATAATTTACGCTCCCCTGGATAGTTGATGGTCAGATGACTATCCGCCATTCTAACCGAAGACAGAGTTGGCCCAAGAAAAAACTCGCCATACCTACGGGGAAGAAAACTATGTGTATATTGCAGAACACGGTGCTGGTACGGATCGACGGTGATCGGTCCAAATATACAAGCCATGTTTGGGTGAGAGTCATCCCAGGAGATCTGGTCAGCGACTGCTGCTGGTAGTACCCGAAATGATCAACATCTTTACCGCCAGAAAAATCATCACCATGAATCCATCCTGGCCTGAAGCGACCGCTGTCGCGGTCAGGGATGGTCAAATTCTGGAAGTGGGCAGCCTCGAGGACTTTGAACCCTGGCTGGCAGTGGACGATCATCAGATCATCGACGACTTCGCCGACCAGGTGATCATGCCAGGACTGATCGATCCCCATCTGCATCCGCTAATGGCTGCGGTGCTGTTGCCGATGCAGTTCATCACCGCGCTGGAGTGGCGCTTTCCCTGGGAAACAGTGCCGGAAACGCGGGACGCAGATCAATACCAGCAGGCATTGCGAGAGGCTCATGCGACAGCAGTAATCGACGAACCTTTCTTCACATGGGGTTACCACGCTCACTGGCATGGCCAGATGAGTCGCGATCTGCTGGATGAGATTTTTGGCGATCGACCGGCCGTGGTCTGGCAGCGGTCATTTCATGAGGTATATCTGAACTCAGCCATGCTGCAACATCTTGGTATTGATGAAGCAGAAATTCGCGGCAAACATCAGATAGACGTAGATCGAGGTCACTTCTTTGAGAACGGGCTCAGCTACGCGATCAGTAAACTGAATCCCATCATCATGTCCAAAGACTGGATCGACGGCGGCCTGCAGCGGCTCAAGCAGCTGGTGCACTTCGGCGGCCAGACGACAGTCGGCGATATGGCGGTGGGTCTTTTTGATGTGGAACTGGAGTGGCAGGCGGCGTTGCGCAATCTGGAGCAGCCGGATACACCATTCCGGGTGTTGTGTGTGCCTCATGCGGCGCGCCTGGCGGCGATGCACGGCGATCATGAAAAAGGCCTGGCAGCCGCGCAGGCTCTGATCGAGCGCAACACTGACAGGCTGCAGTTTACCAACAAGGTGAAGTTCTTCACTGACGGTGCTTTCTTCTCGCAGCTGGCGCTGCTGCAGGAACCAGGTTACATCGATGGTCATCTGGGCGAGTGGCTGATGCCACCCGAACTCTATGAGGCTGCCACACGAATATACTGGAACGCCGGTTTTGAAATCCACGTGCACTGCACAGGTGACCTCGGCGTGGAGCTGGCGATCGACACGCTCAAAAAACTGCAGTGGGAGCGGCCAAGATTTGACCATGGTTACACCATTGAACACTTCGGGTTATCTACGCCTGAACAGGTGCGGAGAATCAAAGCCCTGGGTGCCCGGGTATCCGCCAACGTCTACTACCTTCATGAGCTGAGTCAGGCCTATGGAGAAAAAGGCGTAGGGGTAGAGCGAGCGCATCAGGCTGCGAGGATTGGTGCCTGTGATCGAGCCGGTGTGTGTTGGACTCTGCATTCGGATTTTCCGATGGCGCCGGCTCTGCCGTTGCACAGTGCCTGGGTGGCCTGTACTCGGCAGAACTGTGCTGGAGAAGTGGTTGCGCCCGCGGAGCGTGTGAGCCTGGAATCAGCGCTGCGCGCCATCACCATTGATGCTGCAACGGTACTGGGGCTGGAAAATGTTACCGGCAGCATACGTTCGGGCAAACGGGCTGATTTTGCGGTGCTTGATTCTGACCCCTATGCGGTCGGTGGTGCGGGATTGAAGGACATCAAGGTGTTGGCGACTGTATATGAGGGCGAGATTTATCCGGTCGACGGCGCGGCAGTGCCGTGACTTTGCCTGCCCGCCCTCTGCCGGTCACGGTGATTGGTGGTTATCTCGGCAGCGGTAAAACCACCCTGATCAATCGTCTGCTGGCGCAAAAAGGTGATCGTCGCCTGGCAGTCCTGGTCAACGATTTCGGTTCTCTGAATATTGATGCGGCGCTGATTGATACAGTCAGCGAAAAAACCATCACCCTGACCAATGGCTGCGTGTGTTGTATTGTTGGCGATGATCTGGGCGCTGCTCTGGGTGAGCTCTCTGAAGCGTCCAGTGTGCTGGATCATGTTCTGCTGGAAGCCAGTGGGGTTGCTGACGGCGTGAGGCTCGGCAGCCAGGCGCGGACCTGGCCAGGCTTCCTGCTCGCACAGGTCATCACTCTGGTGGATGTCAGCCGAACCCGGCAGCTGGTCTGCGACAAGTTTGTGGGTCGACATGTGAGTCGGCAGCTGGTTGCCGCAGACCTTCTGCTGCTGACCAAAACGGATCTTCTATCGGAGACTGATCTGGGCGCATTTACCACCTGGCTGAGCGATTTCAGCGAGATTCCCGCGATGGATGCGCAGCAGCTGGATGTCGCTTGGTTGCTGAGTGCTGACACCGGCCTGCCGAAAACTCCAACAGATATCTACGAACTCCAGCTGCATCCGCAGCTGCAGAGCGTCACCTACACCAGCCGAAGTCCAATTCCCCGGTCGGATTTCGAACGATGGTTGCGCGACATTTCCGGACTTGTGGTGCGCGCCAAAGGGTTTGTGCGGTTTGCAGAATCTCCTGGTCAGCGACATCTGCTGCAGCTGGTCGACGATAGGATCAGTGTGACCGTTCAGCCTGAAGTCGGGTTGGCAACTGATTCCGCGCTGGTGGTGATCGCCAGGTACAGCGGCGCAATACCTGATCCTTTTCTGCCGGTCCGACCCCGAGTGCTGGATGATTGATTCAGGCCTTTTCGTGCCTGGAGGAGTCCGGGTCGGGTAAACTGGTGAGTTTTCACGCCGGGGTTTGTCTTGTCCTCATTTTCACCCGTCTACGCGCGGCGCACCCTGCTGGTGTCGCTGGTCAGCGTCGGAATGGGTTTTACCGTGCTGTTTCCGGTGCTAGCGCCGCTCGGTCGGGAAATTGGTCTATCTGAATTCCAGATTACCTCGATCATCGCGGCGTCCTCGCTGACCGTCTTTCTGATCAGCCCGATCTGGGGCCGAGTGAGTGACCTGTGGGGGCGTAAGCGGGTGATGCTGATCGGCTTGTTTGGCTTCAGCGCTGGTACCGCACTGTTCAACTCGGTGCTTTATGCGGGTCTGTCCGGGGCGCTGCTCGGCTGGGGCCTGTTTGCGGCTCTGGTGGTTTCCCGGATGCTTCATGCTGCGGTGATGTCTGCGTCTATGCCGGCCGCCAATGCCTATATGGCTGATATTACTGATGTCAGCACTCGGGCCAAAGGCATGGGTGCTGCGGGTGCAGCTAACAATCTGGGATCCATCATGGGTCCGGCTGTTGCCGCGCTGGCGGTGTTTTCACTGCTTCTGCCACTTTGGACGATGGCACTGGTGGCGTTTCTGAATGGACTGTTTGTCTGGAAATTTCTACCGGAACCACCGCGGCATCAAGAGCGGGTAAAGATGCCGCGGATGAAGTACACAGACCACCGGATACTGCCTTTCATGATTGTTGGTGTATTGATGTTCAGCGGTATGGGCATGGTGCAGCAGACGATGGGTTTCAGATTCCAGGATGTTCTGCAGATTGGCGCTGGCGAAACGGCGAAAGTATTCGGGATCGCAATGATGCTGGCTGCAGTGAGCTCGCTGGTGGCTCAAGGGATCATCGTCCAACGTTTGAACATTACCCCGTTCAACCTCCTTAAACTGGCTATGCCGCTGTTGATTGTGGCGTTCTCGATCATGGCGGTTGCAGACAGCCGACTGTGGTTGTCAGTGGCGATGATGTTTCAGGGTTTTGGTATGGGCCTGGCGGGTCCTGGCTTCATGGCCGGCGCTTCGCTCGCTGTCTCTGCAAAAGAACAGGGTGCAGTGGCTGGCGTAGCGGGAGCCAGCGGGCCATTAGGTTTTACTATCGGACCCCTGGTGGGTGGCGCGTTGTATCAGCTTGACCCTGCACTTCCGTATGCCTGTGCAGCCGGGGTTTATGCACTGCTGTGGGTTTCGATGCGCTGGCTTGGACGGCGTACCACCGTGCATGTCGAAGATCACGAAGGAGACGGCTGATTAGTACTGTCGCGATCACCGCCGTTCTCTGTCAGGCTGCGGGCAACCGCTGCGGCAGCGTCATAGCCGCACAGAAACCCGTTTCCACATCGGGAAAACGCAATGAACCACCGTGGGCATGTGCGATGGCACCCACCAGACTCAGGCCCAGACCACTGCCTGAGGTAGAGCGACTGTGTTCGCCGCGATAGAACCTTTGAGTGATTTTTTCCCGCTCGGTGTTGCTGACTCCCGGTCCAGAGTCGACTATGCGGATGACTGCGGAACCGGATTCTGTTGTTGTCGACAAATCGATCCGACCACCGGCGGGGGTGAATTTCACCGCGTTATCGAGCAGATTACAGATCGCCTGGAACAGCAGGTCTTTGTCACCTGTCACTGTCGATAGCGACATCTGGTCGAATTTTACTTTGATCAACAGCTGTTTTTCTTCTGCAACCGCTTCGTAAAGTTCCACCGCATCTGCCAGCAACAGCTGAAGGTCAACCTGTTGGGTTTCGAGCACATGCCCGCCACTTTCGAGGCGACTGATGCGCAACAGCGCGCTGAACGTGCTGAGCAGCTGGTCCGCATCGCTGATGCTGCGTTCGAGCTCTAGCGTGTAGCTGTTGCTGCTCGCGGAGTTGGCGGGCTTTGTGTTGCGCAGCGTTTCCAGTCGTGTTCGCAGTCGCGTGAGCGGTGTTCTCAGGTCGTGAGCAATATTGTCAGATACCTGTTTGATGCCTTCCATCAGTCGTTCGATTTCATCGAGCATCGCGTTCAGATTGGTCGCCAGTTCGTCGAATTCCGAGCTGCCGCCTGTTGGAACACGGCGGCTTAAATTGCCGGACATGATGTCCCTGCTGGTCTGATTGATCTGTTCGATGCGGCGTAGTACTCCCCGGCTCAAGGTCAAACCACCCAGCAGGCCCAGTCCGATGGTGATAGCCAGACCCCACCAAAGCGCCTGTTCGATCAGCGCCTGACTGGCCTCGAGCGCCCTGATATCCCGACCGACCAGCAATCGGAAACCCCCGGCTAACTGAAATACCCTGGCGCGAGCCCTCAGAGTGGTTCCGTTGCTGCCGTCTGAAGTCACTTCAAAGTCCAGCCAGCCGTCTGCATCAGTTTCAGCCGTCGGCCAACCTGACAGATTGCCAGCGAGCGGGCGGCCGGTGCCGCTGGCGAACAGATACAGTGATGATCCGGTTGGGTTGCGATCTACGCGGTCTTCGATGGTCCGTACCAGCGCGTTCAATCCGCCTTCCCGATACTGTTCAGACAGGCCGACAATCTCCGTTTCAATAGTGGTGTCGACCTGCTCCGTCATAAACGAGATGGTCGACCAGTAAATGAAGGCCAGCAGTAGCAGGACCGAGCCGGCAAACAGCGCCAGATACAGCAGCGCCAGCCGAAAAGTCGAGGAACCCAGCAGGCTAGCTTGTGACATTGATCATGTAACCGGCGCCGCGGACGGTATGCAGCAGCGGACTGTCGAAGTTGCGGTCGATCTTTCCGCGCAGACGGCTGATGTGCACATCGATCACATTGGTTTGGGGATCGAAGTGATAGTCCCACACCTGCTCCAGCAGCATGGTGCGGGTAACCACCTGCCCCTCATGGCGCATCAGGTATTCAAGTAGTCGGTATTCGCGCGGTTGCAGATCAATCTTCGTGCCACCCCGGGTTGCAGTTCTGCTCAATAGATCCAGGTGCAGATCGCCAACCTGGAGCTCGGTCCGATCAGGTTCTACCGAGCTGGTTTTGCGGCGTTCTAACGCTTCGACACGAGCCAGCAGTTCGCTGAACGCGAAAGGTTTGGTCAGATAGTCGTCACCACCCGCCCGCAAGCCTTCCACTCGTCGATCAACGTCCCCTAACGCGCTCAGAATCAGAATCGGTGTGATCACTTCGGCCGCTCTGAGACTTTTCAGGACGCTGAGTCCGTCGAGTTCCGGAAGCATCCGGTCGAGCACAATGACATCAAAGGCTTCGGTACTGGCCAGTAGCAGCCCTGACTTTCCGTCCGCGCAGTGATCGATTACATGGCCATGTTCTTCAAGACCCTTGAGGAGGTAACCGGCTACCTCGGCATCGTCTTCAATGATCAGTATTCGCATCTGAGATTCCATGGTGCGAGTTACGCAGCCTTCGATCAATGATGACCCTGAACACAATAGATTGTTCCGGTGGTTTCATTACCGAAACGTAATGTTCCTGCAAAGTTGTCGCAAGCGCCGGGCTCCGATGATAGGCGAATGAAAACTCCCTTCGATATCCAGGAGCACACTGATGCAGATACAGAATCTGAAACGAAATTTTAAACCTCTTGCCGGTGGCGTACTGCTGGGTGCTCTGTTGATGGGCACGATCGGATCTCAAGCACTGGCTGTACCTGAGCAGGCCGCCGCGCGGACTTCGCTGGGAGCTTTGCCCGGCGGTCCAGCAAGCTTTTCTGAACTTGTCTCCCAGGTGAAACCGGCTGTGGTCAACATTGCCATAGTTGGCTCCCGGGCCGCACCTCAGCGGACTTTTCCGCAGCACCAGTTTCCCCAGGGTTCACCCTTTGATGAGATGTTTCGACAGTTCTTCCAGGGGCAGCCAAACGCTCAGAGTCGAGGGGGTGCTGCTGCACCAGAGCGACAGTTTCGGGCCGTCGGCTCCGGGTTCATCATTTCCGCTGATGGTTTTGTCGTGACCAACAATCACGTTATTGAGCGGGCGCAGGAGATTGAGGTTGTGATGTCCGATGGCCAGCGTTATGCCGCCATCGTGCAGGGTCGGGATGCCAAGACTGACCTGGCATTGCTTAAAGTGGCTGCTGATGTAGAACTGCCTTTTGTTGAGCTGGGAGACTCTGATGCGGCCCAGGTCGGGGACTGGGTGCTGGCTGTAGGTAACCCCTTCGGGCTGGGTGGTACGGTGACCGCTGGCATCATCTCGGCTCGTGGCCGCGATATTCAGGCGGGACCGTTTGATGACTTCCTGCAGGTCGATGCGCCAATCAATCAGGGTAATTCGGGTGGGCCCTTGTTTGATTCCACCGGCCAGGTGATCGGCATCAATACCGCCATCTACTCTCCCAGCGGTGGCAGTGTGGGCATTGGTTTTGCGATTCCTTCGGTGATGGCTGACGAGATCATTGACCAGCTGAAAACTGCCGGTGTCGTAGAGCGAGGCTGGTTGGGTGTGCAGTTTCAGCCGGTGAGTGCAGCGGTTGCCGCCAGTCTCGGCCTGGATGACCAGATCGGTGTGCTGGTTGCAGACGTTGTTGAAGCATCTCCCGCCGACCGCGCGGGGCTGCGAACTGGTGACGTCATCCTCAGTGTCGATGGTGAAAGCCTTGATGACCCAAAAGACCTGCCGAGAATCATTGCCGGTACCAGCGCTGGTAGCGAACTCGACATGAAGATTCTGCGTACCGGGAAGTTGCGCAATGTCACCGTTGAGATAGGCCGCAGTGAAGAAGAGGTTGTTGCCTCAGCCGATGAAACACACTCAGCGCCTCAAGGGTTGGGCATGCAACTGTCGCAGATTGATGCTGCCGCCCGCCAGCAGCTGGGACTTAGTGAAGATCAGCAGGGCGTGCTGGTGACAGGGGTCAGGCAGGATACACCCGCAGCTAAAGCCGGGATCCGTCGCGGCCAGCTCATTACGATGGTCGGACAGCAAGCGGTCGATTCGCCTGATGAGGTCGTAGACGCGATCAGTCAGGCTGCCCAGGCAGGGCGCTCTTCGGTTCTGCTGCTGATCGAACAACGCGGTGCCCGACAGTTTATAGCGGTTGATCTGGCAGCCTGACAGTGATCTTTGTCAGGTGCCTTTGAATCACCCCTGAAAAAGAGAAAACCGGGGTCGAACCGAGGTTTTTCAGTGGCAATCCTAAACAAAGAATATGGGGTCGAACCGAGTTTTTTAACAAGAGCGTCGAAAACCTCGGTTCGACCCCGGTTTTGGACCCTGGTTTTGCGGTTTTTTAATCCGGTTGGTGAAAGGGCGGTAGCCCTGAGGGACCCGGCTTGGGACAAGCCTGATTGCGCGCTATGATCCTGCTCATGCACACCTTGATGGGAGCGGTGAGATGGACTGGACGCAATACGAGCTGGAAAGCGGGCAACGGTTAGAAAACGCTCGAGATCAGGCGGCTTCAATACCCCTGTCGGAAATCGACGTCAGCCATTGGGACCTGATGCGCTTCGACACCATCTGGCCCTACTTCGAGCGCCTGCGTCGTGAAGCGCCGGTGTATTTTCACGAAAACAGCATCGCAGGGCCCTTCTGGTCTGTCACCAGCTACGATCTGATCAAAGCTGTCGATACCGACGCGGAACGATTTTCTTCGGAACCGACTATTGGCCTGAATGCGCCGGCCGAGCAGGACAATGCTTCCAGCTTCATCGCCATGGATGATCCGAAGCATGCGGTACAACGCAAGGCGGTGGCGCCGGTGGCGGGTCCCCGCAACTTGGCGGCACTGGCACCGAATATCCGCGGGCGGGTGATCGATATCCTGGATAGCCTGCCGGTGGGCGAAACTTTCAACTGGGTAGATCGAGTCTCCATAGAGCTCACCACTCAGATGCTGGCAACTCTGTTCGATTTTCCGTTTGAGGACCGCTACAAGCTCACGCGCTGGTCGGACATCGCCACTTCGCCGCGGAAAGCTGGGCTGTGGGATACGCTCGAACAGCGTGAGGGCGAGCTGAACGAATGCCTCGAGTACATGACCAGGCTCAGAAACGAACGCATCAATAACCCCGGCGGCCATGATCTGCTGACCATGCTGGCGCAAAACGAAGGCACTCGTGACATGTCGCCCCGGCAGTTCCTCGGTAATCTTCTGCTGCTTATTGTTGGTGGCAATGACACGACCCGAAATTCCATTTCCGGCGGTGTCCTGGCGATGAATCGATTCCCGGAACAGTTCGAGAAGCTCAAGGCTGATCGGTCCAAAATTCCGAACGCGGTAGCTGAGATCATCCGCTGGCAGACCCCGTTGGCGTTCATGCGCCGGACCACAACCGAAGACGTGGAGATTGGCGGTACGGTCATTCCGGAGGGTGAACGGGTACTGATGTGGTACGCCTCAGGTAACCGGGACGAAGCTGTGTTCGAGAATCCGGAACGGCTCGATATTGATCGGACTAACGCCCGCCAACATCTTTCCTTCGGCTACGGTGTGCATCGCTGCATGGGTAATCGGGTTGCTGAGTTACAGCTCAACATCCTCTGGGAGGAAATGCTCGAAAGGTACAGCCATATCGAGGTAGTTGGCCCGCCAATCCGAGCCATCTCAAATTTTGTCCGCGGCTATACCCACCTGCCGGTCACACTGCACACCTGACTCAAAAAACCAGGGTCGAACCGCGGTTTTTGGGTGAAAGCTCGGTTCGCTGCTGTCAACGCTACGAATGGTGAATGTAAAATCTCGGTTCGACCCCATTTTTTGTGTTTAGCGGCGTACGCGAGGGTTTCTTTTTGGGTTCGTAAGGTATTGTTTTACATAGAGAAAATGGTAGCTACGGGTGGACTTGAACCACCGACCCCAGCATTATGAATGCTGTGCTCTAACCAGCTGAGCTACGTAGCCACTGTGATCCGAGACCGGGCTCGGATTCGAGGGGCGCAGATTTTCTTCATATCTGTGGTGCGTGTCAATCCGGGCGTTGCAGGCTCGCGTCCAGGTCCGGATGTGCGAACTGCGCCTGCCTCCAGCCGCGCAGGCTGTTGATCAGCCAGAAATGCGCGCACCGGGCCAGTTCGCTTCGATGCAGGGCTCTTTCTGCGATTCTGCCGGCCTCCAGCAACGACGCTCTGAATGTCCCTGGCAGCAATCCGCTGCTGATTGGTGGCGTATAGAGAACGCCGTCCATTTCGTACACCAGATTGGCTATGGTTGATTCTGTGATGAAGCCGTTGGGATTGATCAGCAGCGCTTCGTGGCCGGCTTTCGCCCAGGCCAGGGCTCTGTCGTACAGCACTCGATAACTGGTTTTGTGATACAGCATCGGATCGGTGACATCGACGGGTTCGGGATAGATCTGCGCTGGGACGATGATTTCGGGTGTTTTGGTCAAGGGTTGGCTTTCGATTGTGACGAGCCCAGCGCGGTCCACCAGCAGACGAATTCGATAGTCTGAGTCGTGCAGCCGGGTTGAGTATTCAGCCAGTTGCTGCCGCACATCTGCAGATTTGCAGTCAAAGTCGAAGTAACTGGCACTGCCGGCCAGCCGCTGCAGATGCTCTTCGAGCAGCACATAGCCGCTACCCGGCTGCCAGAGCAAGGTCTCCAGCAGTTGGAAAGTGTTCCGTCTCGGGCGGTCTTTCAGGATTTGCGTCTTACTGAGCAGTTCTTCGAATTCTCCTTCAGGGTCGGAATCCCAGACGATTCCGCCGCCCGCGCCATAGCTGGCACGCTGGTCGGGTTTGTCTACCCGGGCAGTGCGAATGGCGATGCTGAAGCGGGCACGACGCCCTGGCTGAAGGTAGCCGATAGCACCGGTATAGATGCCCCGGGTTTGAGTTTCCAGCTTGCGGATCATCCGCATGCTGGCGTTTTTTGGTGCGCCGGTGATCGATGCGCCGGGAAACAGGTTGGCGAAGATCTCGCAGATTGACGCATGAGTCTGGCAGGAGACCGTCGAGGTCATCTGCCAGACGGTGGGGTGACGCTGTACCTTGAACAGGTTGGTGGTCTCAACACTGCCCGATATGGCGATGCGCCCAAGATCGTTGCGCACCATGTCTGTGATCATCAGGTTTTCAGCACGGTTCTTTTCTGATCGGGCAAGCCAGTCGCTTTGCTTGCGATCGGCTGCTGTTGTCACACCCCGGCTTGCGGTACCTTTCATCGGCATGCAGGTCAGCCGGTCACCGTCCAGATCAAAGAACAGCTCCGGGGATGCGGAAACGATCGCAAACGCGTCAGTGTCGATATAGGCAGCGTAGTCTGCATCACCGGCAATGTTTCGAAACAGGCTCCAGGGGTCAACGTCCGCCGCGCTAAGGCGCAGCGTATGGTTGATCTGGTAGACGCTGCCGTCGGCGATTGCGGCGCGGATGCTCGCGATGTCGGTGGCGTGGTCTTCCTGGTTCCCCTCCAACTGCCAATGCGCGGGTATTGCCTGGCAGGCGTCTGGCAACTGATGGTCAGGAATCACCGCAGGGGAATGAAAGAGACCAAAAGCCAGCAGCGGGAGCTGATCGGGCGGACGTGTTGTCAGCGCCGGGTCGAATGCTGGTGCGGCTTCGTAGCAGATGAAACCAACCGCGTGAAGGTGTTCCTGCTCGACCCTCGATTCGAGGTTTCGAAGCAAAGGCACTACGTCAGTCAACTCGGTTGCCACCAGCACATCTACGGGCGTATCGAAGTCCAACCAGTCATCAGTGTGGGGATTGCGTATCAGGCAGCGGGCGATCATGGCCACGACAACTCTCTATTCAGCGAGCGTATGATACTGGCGTTGTCACCGCTGAGTGGGTGAAAGTTATTCTGTCGGGAGTGAGCAGAATTTGCTTGTGTGACGGGCCGCCGAGCGACAGCGTGACTGCACCGGCTGGTTCGCGGTTAATCGCGTGGACTGAATTCTTCTGCCACCAACGCAGGGTTGCTGCAGTTTCTCAGCACTTCGTCACGGGCAGCGCGGATTGCGTTGGGTCGGCTCGCATCAGCCAGCCAGGATCGTTCGCTGCTGCGTTTACCTGTGCCTTCCCAAAGCCCGTCATCGCTCAGGAAAACTGCAACATCAGCGTGTAGCAGGGTGAGCTGCTGGCGCGACCGGGCGCACGGACCAAGTCCGGTTCCTGCCATCGCGACGACCAGCGGGGGTTGCTCAGGCACTGCGCGCAAGACAGCCTCATCAGCCGCTAACTCGATCATCGCGCCGTTTTCGTCTGCCGGTGGTCCGATATCCACCAGGTCACTGTCCACATCGAGTGGCTGGGCATCGCTGTAATAGACGTTGCCGTTGTTGTCGACCCAGCGGAATACCTCTGCCGCCTGAACGATCGGGCTGATTAACATTGTCATACTGGCGAGTGTGCTGAGAATCAGGCCACGCATGGTCTGCCCTTGAGAAAGCAAAGAACTATTTAGCCACATTGGCTGCATCTGAATGAAACGGATTGTGAACCGTTTGTGTCTGCGTATTCAACCTGTAGGATACCCCTCACCTGACGTGGCAGGCGGGGGAGTGCTGCACGAATTGTCCGAATTTGCTCGTCAGAAACCTCTCAACTGGAGAATTCATGGCGGGTATTGACCGTCGCCAGATTGGAGCCATTGGACTGCTTGCAGGCAGTCTGCTGCTGGTCTGGCTGTTCCGTCCTGAACAGGTAAGCGGTCACTACGGCGTCTGGTCGCTGTTGCCGGCCATTATGACCATTGCGATCTGTTTTGTGACCCGGCATGTCATCCTGGCTCTGTTTGTTGGCGTCTTTGTTGGCGGTCTGGTAACAGGGCAGGTCAACATTATCACCGCGTTCTTAGTCCCGGCCCTCGGCACCGAGAATTACGCTGAAATACTGTTGGTGTACCTGTGGGCGCTCGGTGGCCTGCTGGGTTTGTGGAATCGAAATGGCGGCGCTCGTTATTTTGCCGAAACCATCGCCCGACGGTTTGTGAACTCCAGGACCAGCGCCAAACTGTTCACCTGGATCCTCGGGCTGATTTTTCATCAGGGCGGCACAATCTCGACGGTGCTGGTCGGTACCACGGTTAAACCCGTTGCTGACAAACATGCCGTAGCCCATGAGGAACTGTCCTATATGGTCGATTCCACAGCATCGCCGGTTGCTACCCTGATTCCGTTTAACGTCTGGCCAATCTACGTTGCCGGGTTGATCACCATCGACAGCCTGTCGAGTGTCATCACCAGTCAGGAAGATGCGCTGGCATTATTTTTTCAGGCCATTCCGTTCAATTTTTATGCCCTGATCGCGGTGACGATGACCCTGCTGTTTGCTTTCGATCGCCTGCCACTGCTGGGAACGCCAATGTCCAAGGCGGTCGCGCGGGTGCGGGCAACGGGGGAACTCGATGCTCCGGATGCGGAACCTATGGCCTCAAAAGATCTGACAGAGTCGCACGTTGATCCGGATTACACCCCGGGAATGATCGATTTTCTGGCGCCGATTCTGACTCTGCTGGGCTTCTGTCTGGTCCCATGGCTGGCCGGTGGCTCGCCAATGGTGTTTGAAGGATTTGGTCTGGCGGTGGTGGCTGCTGTGCTGGTCAGCGTTATAAAAGGGATGAGCGTGACAACGGCTTTCGAGGCGTTTGTCAGCGGCGTTAAAGGGGTGACCGTTGGTGCCATTGTGCTGGGGCTGGCAGTGACCCTTGGTCTGGTATCCGAAAAGCTGGGAACATCGGTGTTTGTGATCGATCTGGTTGCCGATTCGATGAGAGCAGTGCCCTTTGTGCTGCCCGCGATGCTGACCGCCGTGTGCATGCTGATTGCGTTTTCAATCGGCTCGTCGTGGGGGACATATGCGGTGGTATATCCGGTCGCGCTGCCACTGGCGCTGGCGGTTTCCGCTGATCCAACTTTCTTTCTGCTGTGCTTCGGCGCAGTGATGGGTGGGGCAACTTTCGGAGATCAGTGTTCGCCGATCTCCGATACCACCATACTTGCATCTTTAGCCTGTGGGGCTGACCTGATGGATCATGTTTACACTCAGCTGCCGCTGGCGCTGATTGCCGCAACCATCGCGTCAGTTGCTTATCTGCTGATCGGCTACCTTATCCTGCTGTGAACGCACGTCCATGAACTATCCTGGCAAGCTCAACGCCAATCTGCCGCCGCGCTGATTGAACTGCCTTCGCTGCAGGGTCCCGAGTACCTCGTTGCCATCGCAGAATGCTTGCGCCGGGGGAGCGGTGACCGGATAACGCTGCCTGATCGGCATCGCGTTCGACCGCCTCATCTTCGCTTTCTGCTGAGGAATCACCACAGCCGTGCACCAGAGACAGGATCTTCTCACGGGTCAGCTGATACTCGTCCTGACTCATTGCGCCGTCATCTGCTGCGGCTTTGAGATCCAATAGCTGCTGGCCAATCGAAACGCTGCCCATGTTGATGTGGACATTCTCACCATTCCAACAGCCAGCAAGAGCGACGCACAGCACCGCGCCAAGGCAGACTTTGAGTCCTTTATTCATAGTGATCTCCGTTCGGTTTGGATTCTTCGAGGTGATGGTACTTACATCTCAGTCGCATAAAGTCTGGAATAAGTTCTCTTGATATTAACTCCGCAAGCGCCTATACATCGTTGCAGATAAGCGGGGCGCATTCTGACCCCGCTGACGGTAATTCTGGAGGAAACAGCCATGGCTGAACAACCTATATCAGCAGTTCGAACCGGTGCAGCTGCCGGGTCGGTTATCGAAGTTAACCGCGTACTGCGAAATACCTATCTGTTGCTGGGCATGACCCTGGCGTTCAGTGCAGTGACCGCAGGCATATCCCTGTCGCTCAATCTGCCTCATCCGGGTCTGCTGCTCACGCTGGGCGGCTGGTTTGTGCTGCTGATCGCGATCAATAAAACCGCCAACAGCGCCTGGGGTCTGTTCTGGGTTTTCGCTTTTACCGGCTTCCTCGGCTACACCATGGGTCCGATTCTGAATCTCTATCTGCAGATGCCCAACGGTGCTGACGTAGTTACGATGGCCCTGGCGTCCACTGCGGCGGCCTTTATAGGTTTGTCTGCGGTCGCGCTGATCACCCGTAAAGACTTCAGTTTCATGACCAGTTTTCTGACCGTCGGTATTCTGGTGGTCTTCGCTGTGGTCATGCTCAGCTGGTTTATGGACTTAAGCGCTTTCATGGGCGCCATTGGCGCTGCTGTAGTGCTGCTGATGAGCGGCCTGATCCTCTGGCAGACCAGCGCCATCATTCATGGCGGCGAAACCAACTACATCCTCGCAACCACAACCCTGTATATGTCGATCTACAACATGTTCAGCTGGCTGCTGCTGTTGTTCGGAATGGGCGAAGACTAGCAATCGATGACACCTAGCAGCGAAGCACTGTATGGCCCCAAGCAGAAAGGGTCCGGGGGTAGTTTTCCTACCCTCGCTCGGGTCGTCCCGACTGCCCTCGCTTACCGATCAGCCCCTGCGGGTCTGATCGGCGCGGTCGGCCTCGCTACACGGTCCGGAAAACTACCCCCGGACCATTTCTGCCGAATAGCCCCCTTTTAATCCAGTCCCGGTACACCTAACGCCCCGCCAGCGTCTGATAAACCTTAGACAGCGCCTCCGGCAGATCTTCGATCTCATCAATAATCAGATAGCGCGAATCCGGACACATCTCTTTCAGATAGTCATGGCCGGATTTATCGACGGTGACACAGAAGGTTTCGACCCCTTTGTTGTGCGCTTCTTCCAGAGATTTGGCGGTATCCATCAGCCCGTAGTGGTGGTCACCGCGTTCCGGTCCGTAGTCGCAGTCCTGTGGGAAACCATCGCTGAGAATGATCAACAGTTTCATTGCATGACCCGAACCGGTCAGCTTACTGGTTGCGTGGCGAATGGCCGGACCCATGCGCGTGGACCGTTTTGGTGTCATACCGGCGATGGCTGAAAGGGTTGCCGGGGTAAACGCCTGATCGGGTTCTTTGGCGACAAAAAACTCTACACAGTCCCGGCCGTAGCCGGAAAAACCGTAAATCCCGTAGCTGTCGCCAAGGTGTTCAAGCGCAGTCGCCATCACCACCATGGATTCCCGCTGCAGATCGATGATTCTGCGAACCGGCACATCACTGTCTGCGCCCAGGTCCATATCATCGTCGTAGGGATCGCGCATATTGAACAGTTCGTCCCCCTGCGGCTCATGGGCAACGGGCTCCGGCGGCTCAATGGGATCGTCGGTAGAGGCGGAAAGATCCACCAGGAATACCGCGCAGACATCGCGGTGTACGCGTTCTTTGCGGCTGTAGACTCTTTCATCCGGGGTTTTGCCTGCGCGGACATCCTGTCGGGCCTGGATCAGGGCATTCAGATCAATTTCATCGCCGTCGGCCACTCGGGAGACTCGCTGGAAGCCCAGCGGTTTGATCTGTTCAAATCGCTTCAGGACTCCGGGCGCATGGCGTTTGATTACCTGTTTTAATGCCTGCAGATCGCTGCCGTCGGGGTTTCCTGCCAGCGGTTCTTCAAACAGCCGACACCAGTGGCGCAGGTAACTGCGACGAGTGTAGTCCCACTCGTCGTAGCGATAGCTGCGTGCTGCCGGTCTCGCTGAGCCCAGCGCATCTCTGATCGCCGACTTTTCCATCTCCAGTTTGCGGGACAGGTTGTCCCGCTCGTTTTTCAATACTCTGAGATCTACATCCTCTTGACGTAAGTCTCCTTCACTGAGTCCATCGGTATTATCCGCCTCCAGTTCTGTGCCCGGCGCGAATTCGATCTGTATGCGGCTGTCAATGTCTGCAAGGGCTTCTTTCCAGTCCTCGAGCCGATCCTCGCGTTGCATCCAGTCGTCGACGCTGACATCGGCAGTTGCCATTTCTTCTGGAGCGTCGAGCAGGCGAATGTGTGGTGCGATGAGCTGATAGATCGCGAACGCCGCTGCAGCAGAGTCGTAGACATCGGCGTTGAGATTGCAGTGCTCGGTGATCAGACTGCTCGCGACCTGGAACAACTCGAGCAGTTCGGGCTCCAGCATGATGTCGTCAACAACGCCGTCAGTAAAAGCGTCGAGAGTCAGCAACAGGTCGGTCAGCGGATCATTGACCTGTGAATAGAGTTGGCGGTGGCGGTATCTGGCAAATGCTTGCTGGTGGCGTTGGAAACCCGGGTAGCGCTGCTTCAAACAAGCCAGAACACGGTATTTCTCGCAGCTGGCATGCAACTGCTGCAGCAGACCGGAATGTTGTACGTGTCGATAAAAAGTAGCGAGGTCGCTTTCCCGGGTGCTCTGCTGTGCAGGGGTCAGCTGAGCAAGTCCGGGTATGCGCTGCAGGGCAACGTCGATGCGGAACTGATAGCTGCCGAATTCCCGATAGCCGAGCTGCTCCATCGCCAGCACACGATAGCCAGCGCTGTCCGGGTATTCGATCTGCTCCGGCAGGTAGATTGTGTCCTGGGTTGCCGATCCGCTGTGTTCGTCTATTTCCAGCCGCGCAGGGTTGAACTCTGCGGTCGCTTTGATGTGAAAGTAGCGCCCGGCGATACCTTCAGTGAACAGCGTCAGCGTGTCCTCTGAATCGACGAGTTGAATCACGGCAAGACGACGTCGACGATATCAGCTATGGCCTGCTGCACGGTTGGATCGTCCGATACGGCGTTGACGATGGCAATATCTGCTGCTCGACGCGGATCAACGCCTTTATCCACCAGGCTGCCGGTGTAGATCAGCAGGCGGGTGCTCACACCTTCTTCGAAGCCATGTTCTTTGAGATTTCGGACTTTGGCGCCAATCAAAGCCAGTCGATGCGCCAGCTGGTCATCGATACCTGTCTCATGGGCAATGATGGTCGACTCCTGCTCTTCAGCCGGGTAGTCGAATTCCAGGCTGACAAAGCGCTGCCGGGTGCTGGGTTTCAGATCCTTGAGCACGCTCTGATAACCCGGGTTGTATGAAATCACCAGCAGAAAGTCATCGTGGGCGCTGACCAGTTCGCCGGTTTTGTCGATTGGCAGTATGCGTCGATGATCGGTGAGCGAGTGAATCAGTACGGTGGTGTCTTTACGTGCCTCGACTACCTCGTCTAGATAACAGATGGCGCCTGAGCGCACTGCGCTGGTCAGCGGGCCATCCTGCCAGACAGTTTCGTCACCACGCAGCAGGTAACGCCCCACGAGGTCAGTAGCAGTCAGATCCTCATGGCAGGATATGGTGACCAGTGGTGTCTCCAGTGTGCTCTGGCGCTGCTGCTGGTACAAGCGCCAGGCCATATGCTCGACAAAGCGGGTTTTACCGCATCCGGTTGGACCCTTCAGCAGAATCGGCAGCCGGGCGTCATAGGCGGCCTGAAAGATAGCGACTTCGTCCGCCAGCGGCAGATAGTAGGGTTCGTCAGCCATGGTCGCCTCTTTGATTGCTTCACTCATACTCGCTCACCTGGGGTGAAGATTTCGTTGCCTTTCTGGTAGGTGAAGAAGTTCACGGCCGGGTTTCGGTTCACCAGGGGGCGGTTAGCCATCGCGTGGCTCATCGAGCGAACCTCATGTTCGAGTTCGGTCAGTACCTCACCGCTGTCCGGATCAACAATGGACACAAAACGGTACTGATGTTGATCCGATTCTTCGCTGATCAGCTGACGTTCCTGCAACCAGCTGTGGGGTCCAGAAAAGTCGGCAACGTAGACGGCGATGTGATGGCCATCATAGCCACTGACCTGATCGCCTTCTGCGAACACCAGTTCCTGGTTATAGCCAACTTTTACCCGGGTAATACCGCCGCTGTGGCTGGCCGGGCAGCGCATGACCTGCTGGTAGAAGCGACAGATGCCGGCACTGGTTGCCGCGGGCACTGTAACGGTCACTTCCGGCATGCCCAGCGGCATTCTGCTGAAGCGCCCTGGTGCATAGGCGCGGATGTCGTTGCCCCAGGGACACCTCAGAGCCAGATGGTCAGCCTGTTCGGTCCAGGCGAATTTGCTGCCGGCCATGGGTTTGGTTATGAAGTCCAGGCGCTTTTTGAGATCATCCAGATCCGGAACCACGACACTGATGTGACCGCGAAACAGCTGCGGGTCTGCTTTCGGCAGGTGAAACTGCTGGGCGCCGAGATTGACCCACATGTTGCGGGTCCCGAAGTCGATGTAGGGATCCCGGGTGAAACCCAGCCCGGTCACATAAAACAGAGCGGCTATGCCCTGGTCCGGTACGGT
>Ga0316194_10000809_pt1 | contig 21152 bp, 17 predicted proteins | sample CroRivsedime1_MG_FD_204936 | JGI IMG/M metagenome (GOLD analysis project Ga0316194, IMG submission 204936) | Coastal sediment microbial communities from Maine, United States - Cross River sediment 1 | ecosystem: Environmental > Aquatic > Marine > Coastal > Sediment | place: USA: Maine...
ATATCTATACCGCTGCCGGCGTATGCCTGGTCAATCACAGACCCAGGCTCAATGAAACCGTAGGACAGTCCCGCACTGTGGCTGAGGATGTGGCGAATCCGCATGTCGTCTCTGGCCGGCTCAGTCTGCTCGACGCTGGTCGCATCCGGCTTCAGCACCTGCATGTCGGCAAACTCCGGCAGGTACTTGGCCACCGGGTCGTCGAGATCGAAGCCGCCGCGTTCATACAGAATCATCGCAGCGATCGACGTGACCAGCTTGGTGTTGGAGTACATCCGGTAGATAGCGTCTTCGGTCAGCGGATTTCTGCTTTCCAGATCCATATAGCCAAACGTTTTGAAGTCCACCACATCGGTGCCGCGCATCACCAGGGTGTTGCAGCAGGACAGAATGTCCGAGTCTATGTACCACTGCATCCGCTCATGCAACGGACTGAAATCCAGATCGCTGGCCACGATTTCTATTGGTGTACTGATGACTGTCCCCTTATTCGTTAGTGAATATGATTATCTATCTATGAATTGTGCGACCGCAATTCGTCCTTCCGAAGGCTGATCAATGAAGAAACCAGTCGCGCCGGCATCCAGCAGCCGCACGGCTTCTTGCGCGACCGGCAGAACCCGGTCACCGTCGCGGACTAAAAATGGCTCTTCACTTCTCAGCGTATAAGGATGCAGCTCGAGACCGGCAGCCAGTACCGCTTCGACAAAAACCGCCTTTTCACCGGTCAGCTGAGCCCGCTGCAGAGCCCGCCCGTCACCGTCCGGATCCCGCGTATCTGCCAGCCGCACCGGCAATACATTGTGCTTCGGCGGTCCAACGCCGCTGGCATAGTGACTGGCCATATATCGCAGCACCGCTGCGCTGGCCAGCTCCGCGTAGCTGGTCTGCTCGGTGATGCCGCCTTCGATCACTTCGCGCAGCCCGCCGTAGAACTGCTGGAGTTCACCTGCCTGGCGAACGTGAAAAACCATATCGTAGGGTTGCGCACGATAGTTCACGTTGCCGATGTCGCCAAACAGCTGCACCAGGGGAATGGCAATCCCGCGGGCGTCGAGATCAGCGCTCAGCGCAATGAGGCTGGCCACTTCAAAAGACTGCAGGTACAGCCTCTGAGGATCCAGGAAATCCAGTTCGGCCAGGGTATCCAGCAGCCGCACGCCGAGATCAATATTGATTGGCTGACCATCCAGGAACTGTCCTTCGTGGCGAAAATAGGTCGGGTGCTTCAACTCAATGTACAGACCCACGTCCGAATTAATCGATTGGGACCGAATAAGGTCCACAACTTCTTCTAAAGTGGGAATCTCGAACTGATCGTCATACAGGCTATTCAGCGGGCGCAGGCTGGGCATGCGCTCCCGGGCGCGCAGGGTTTTCAATTCCGCTAATGTGAAATCTTCGCTGAACCAGCCACCTTTAAGCCGACCATCAATACGCTTCACCGCCAGCCGTGCAGCAAACGCGTCCCTGTCGGCGACGTCGGCCGTTGCCCAGACCACCAGCGGCTGGCTATCGGCATCAAGGGCAATCTGACCCTGATCATCGAGCTGAACCTCCGCAAGCAGATTCTCGTGGCGAGCGATTAGAGTCCCATCACGGGTCGCAACCAGATCCAGCTCAATAAAGTCCGCGCCTTGAACAAGGGCAGCCCGATAGGCGGCCAGGGTATGCTCCGGGCGATGCCCGCTGGCGCCCCGATGCGCAATCACTATCGGTAGGCGCATCGTCGCTTCGCTTAACCCGACTGGAACCAGCCCCTCCCCGATGGGGTCCGCTGTCTGCACCGAAGGCGTTGCTACGATCTGACCCGAGCGCCCATCACATCCAGCGCAGGCCGTCATCAGCACAAATATGGCATGCAGCATGGCGATAGCGGGAACATTCTTCCCACCGCCTGTGGATAACCTGGCAACCTGCAAGCTTATATTTCCCAGCGCGCTTTCAAATCCCGCGCACATGCCATTAAGTGATTTCTCAACAACGCGCCACAGTCCTATAGTGAATTTCAGGCGGCGGCCCTTCAGACTCATTCAGTCGATGAAACATTACTCTAGAGAGCAAAGCTGAACGGGTACGCCGCCTACCTATTTCCCCACTCAGTTTCTTGCGTCCATTCTCCCCGGCTGTTCTCTCGCCCGACTGTTCAGGGCTGCGCCATTAACTGTGTCAGACACAAAGAGCCAGGTGAACAAGACTCAGGCAAGTGCGGTAAAACTGACTCCGGCATTATCCTGCAGGCGCGTCAACAGCGCGTCACCCATCGCCACCGAAGGTGTCAGTAGACCACCTCCCGATGACAATTCATCTAACGCCAGACAGACCGCACTCTCACCCAGCATTTTGGACGTAGAGCCATAACCCGGGTCGCGGTCGCCGCGAACTCTCATCCGCAGGTTTTTATCGGCATCCACGGGGTGTTTGCCGATCAGCAGAATTTCAAAGTAGCCCTGTTCCCGAGCCCTTGCATCGGGGCCTTCGCCAGGGGCCGGCAATGCCCGGGCCAGCAGTCCACGCAATGGCTTAACTGCTGCCGCGGCATTAAACATTCCCATCCCACCGGCAACGGCCGCCGCCATCGGAAACCCCCACTGACCACCCGGAATCAGCGTGCCCTCGTCATAACGGAAGTCGGTGCCGTAGCGGAAATCCAGCAGAGCGTTGGCGCGCCGGACAACCTTGGTATTGATGGTGGCCATCACAAACGGCGTAATCCAACCACCACAATCACCATCGTATTCCGGCAGCGTCTTTTCCGGCCCATCGAGCCCTCTGGGACCAGATGCCGGATTCAGACCGTAGGGATCGGCAATGATGGTGCGGATTGCACTGTCATGCTCTGCCTGATCGAGCATATTCAGCATGCTGGCGATGGTGCCGCCGCTGAACCCGCCTTTGAATGCCTCCGCACGATACTTGACCGCTTGAGCGGGCACCCCGTGACGACGCAACATTTCTTCCTGTATCCAGTAGACGCCCATATCCGACGGGATACTGTCGAATCCACAGGTGTGAACAATGCGTGCGCCGGTACGCTGGGCGGTTTCGTGGTGCGCGTCGATCATCTGACGCATCCAGTGAACTTCACCGGTCAGATCACAATAGTGGGTACCGGAGGCGGCGCAGGCAGCCACCAGGCCACTGCCATACAGCGCGTAAGGGCCAACCGTTGTGCAAACCACCCGGGTGCGAGCCACCATCGCCGCCAGCGATGCGTCGTCGCTCCCATCAGCCGTAATGATCGGCAAATCACCCGCCTGCGCATCAATCGTCGTCAGGTCTTCGCGCACCCGCTCAAGTTTGGCCGGGTTTCGACCGGCCAGGGCCCAGCGCAGCGAACCGCTGACCCCGTACTGGCGGGTGAGATATTCGGCTACCAGCGCACCGGTAAAACCCGATGCACCCCACAGCACAACATCAAATTCACGAGTATCCATGGGTCAAGAGGCCTCACTGTGCAAACGGCCGAGCATACTCCGAGTCGTCGGCGGCCACCAAGTCTGGGTAGAATCTCAGACAAACCAATCAGGGGATGACAATGCGCATATCTACACTGCTCAGCTACGCAGGCGGCTTCAAAGAAGCGGTCAAAGAAGTCGCGCTGCTGGAAAAAGCCGGCCTGGACATGGTCTGGGTACCTGAGGCTTATTCGTTCGATGCACCCAGTGCGATGGGCTATCTGGCCGCCAATACCGAAACCGTGACAATCGCGTCCGGCATCCTGCCCATCTACTCACGCACACCCAGCCTGCTGGCAATGACCGCAGCCGGTATCGACTACCTTTCTGACGGACGCTGCCTGCTTGGCCTGGGCGCTTCCGGGCCCCAGGTCATTGAGGGTTTCCACGGCGTACCCTATCAGGCCCCCGTCGGCCGTATGCGGGAAATCATTGAGATCTGCCGGACCGTCTGGCGGCGGGAAATCCTGAAGCATGATGGCCGGTACTATCAGATGCCGTTGTCACAGGGCGATGGCACTGGTCTTGGCAAAGCACTGAAACTGATCAACCACCCGGTGCGCGACGACATTCCGATCGCGATTGCTGCGCTTGGCAATAAGAGTGTCGAGATGACAGCCGAACTCGCCGATGCCTGGCTGCCGGCCTTTTATACCGCTAACGCAGCGGACGCAGTCTGGGGGGATGCATTACGCGCCGGCGCGGCCAAACGCGACCCGGGGCGGCCGCCGCTGGAGATATTCGCTGGAGGCGCAGTGGCGATTGGTGAGGGTCTGGAAGATCTGCGCAATCTGGCCCGCCCCGGCATCGCGCTCTATGTGGGCGGCATGGGTGCCCGACAGAAAAACTTCTACAACGACATTTTTGCCAGGTCAGGCTATGAGCAGGAGGCTGAAGACATTCAGAATCTCTATCTGGCAGGCGACAAAGAAGCAGCCCAGGCTGCGATACCAGAGCGCTATCTGGAGGACAATTCGCTGATTGGTTCGGAAGGCTTCGTCCGCGATCGTCTGCAGGCGCTGCAGGAATCGGGGGTCAATGCACTGAATGTCAGCATGATGGGACAAACTCTGGAAGACAGGGTCAAAACCTGCGAGCAGTTACGCAACATCGTCGACACTTTATGAACACAGACTACTTTCTCCGACCCTGGTTGAGCCCGCTGATTATCCTGCTGTGGGCCAGCAACAGTTTCGCCGCAGCACCACCGGAGTGGCTGCTTGGCGCCTGGCAGCTCAACAACGAACTCACCGCCGCTGCTCAGGTGAAGAAGAAGAACAGCAGTTCTGGCGGCTTCGGCGGCGTGAGCACCTCGGTGTCTGTTGGCGGTATTCCCTTGCCCGGATCCAGCGGCAGCGCTCAGCCAGGCCCGGGGGGCACCGCCAAGGATCCGCAGGTATTGCGCTGTCGCGAGATGCAGATCTCGAGCGAAGGCGAAGATCTGCTGTTCAACTTTGTCGGAGTAGGCAAAGAACGGGTCAAACGCGGCAACAACCAGGGTCGAGTAAGCAAATGGAATCGCAGCAAACTCACCTCCCGCTACGAGACCACCAGCCGGAAAGTCGAGCGCATCTACCAGCTGCAGGAAGACGGCACTGTGATGGTCACCGTGAAGATCAAGCCACGTAAGGCAGCCCGCATCATCCAGAAGCGGGTCTTTCAACGGCCCGCGGATGCGCCGATGATAGAAGCCGGGCAATCGCAACCCGGCTGATCAGCCGACCTGCCTGTTGCGCACACAAAACCAACCACGCATCCGCACAAAACCCTGAAGTTTGACGGTTGCGCCGGGGATCCGCTTACAGCTAATGTGGATGTTAGTTTAACCGGATAGAGATTTATGCCTCGCTACCTGCCGCTGGCTTTTCTGCTGCTGTTGTTCGCCGGCTGCGCTGAACCTTTTATTGTATTTTCAGGTGATGCTCTGACCGGCACGCTCACCCCACCACCCGGTGACTGGAGCGCGCTGAATGAGGTAGACGTGGTCCAGCTCGAAACCCGTCCTTCCGATCCTTACTCCGTCAACATCTGGGCTGCCGGCATTGGCCCGAACATCTATGTTGCCACCAGCGAAGGCGGTACTCGCTGGACAGAACATCTTGCTGCTTCCCGCGACGTACGACTTAAGATCAATGATGCAGTCTATGAACTTGAAGCCGTTGCGGTTGCCGACCCGCAGGAACGCGCACTGGTCGCCGCCGAATACGTCCGCAAATACGACGTTGACGAAGACGACAACTGGGTCCTGGACGGTCAGATCTTCCGCCTGGATCGTCGCTGAGTAACCCAGCGCCAGCATCAAGTGAGCCTGCGCTCGCAGGTTTCTCTCCGAAGACGGCGACCTCCGTCGTCGTGGCTAACATGATCGGTACTGGGGTATTTACCAGCCTGGGTTTTCAGCTGCTGGACATCCGTTCCGGATTTGTCCTGATGGCGCTGTGGGCCGTTGGCGGATTGACGGCACTGTGTGGCGCACTCACCTACGCCGAACTGGGCTCAGCACTGCCGCGCTCAGGAGGTGAGTACAACTTTTTGAGCCGCATTTACCATCCTGCTGCGGGCTTCATTTCCGGCTGGGTATCCGCGACCATCGGCTTTGCCGCCCCCACTGCTCTGGCGGCGATCACATTCGGCAGCTATCTCAGCTCGGTGTTTCCGATCCTTTCACCGACTCTGCTGGCTTGTGGGCTGGTAGCCGTACTTACAGCCGTTCATGCGACTACCCATCGCAACAGCGGTGGCGTGCAACGCTGGTTCACAGCGCTAAAGGTGGCGCTGATACTTGGCTTCTGCATTCTCTCCTGGCTGCTTGCCGAACACCCTCAGCCGGTGGAGTTCCTCCCGGTTTCCGGCGACGGTGCTTTGCTGACCAGCGGGGCTTTTGCTGTGTCGCTGATTTATGTGAACTACGCGTACACCGGCTGGAATGCAGCCACCTACCTGACCAGTGAAATAAACAATCCGGAGCGATCACTGAGCGGGGTACTGATCATCGGCACAGCCGTCGTCATGGCTCTGTATTTATTGCTCAACTACACGTTTCTTTACGTTGCGCCAATGGATGCGATGGTCGGCAAGCTGGAAATAGGCTATATCGCCGCACAGCATGTATTCGGAGCCACCGGCGCATCCATTATGGGCGTGATCCTGGCAGCACTGCTGATCTCAACGGTCAGCGCAATGGTCCTCGCCGGTCCGAGGGTACTCCAGGTCATCGGCCAGGACTTTCCGAGTTTTAAAGCCCTGGCGAGGACCAACGCGGACGGCATCCCCTATCTGGCCATCATCCTGCAATCACTGCTGGCGCTGATTTTCATAGCTTCCGCGTCCTTCGAATCGATTCTGGTGTTTGCCGGCTTCACTCTGGGACTGAATACCTTTTTTGCGGTGCTGGGCGTGTTTCTACTCAGAATTCGCCAGCCGCAACTCACCCGACCCTATCGGATCCCCTTATACCCGTTGCCGCCGCTGATCTTTCTCGGCTTCACCGGCTGGACGCTGTTTTACATTCTGCTGGAACGACCGCTGGAGGGTCTGATGGGGCTGGCCATTGTCGGTTCCGGCGCGATCTTCTATCAGCTGACTATCTGGCATGGCAGGCGCCACGCCGGGCAATGATCAGATCTGCCATTCCTCCCACATTGCCCGCGCGCCGCGCGGCATCAACCCGAAAAAAGCTCCGCCGTTGAGGTAAAATCTGCGCCAGGATGAGCGCCGCGGCGGCTGAGATAAAAACCGCTGATACAGCGTAAAAGAACAAAGGCTGAATTCAACATGACCCATTCATTCACCCGGCGAAAATTTCTTCACCAGGTTGGCGCTGCCGGCGGCTCTGCGGCCGTCTACCAGATGGCGCTGGCTCTGGGGCTGATGCCGGGTAAAGCTTTCGGCGCCCCGCAACTGGTTGCGCCACTCAATGGCCGGAAACGCTCCGTGGTCCTGCTGGGTGGCGGTCTGTCGAGCCTGATGTCTGCCTACGAGCTGGAACGCGCCGGTTACGAATGCACTATTCTGGAGGCCTCACACCGCATCGGCGGTCGCAACTTCACCGTGCGATCCGGCGACTTCATCGATGAAATGGGCAACCCTCAGTACTGCCAGTTCGACGACCAGCCAAACCTCTATTTCAACGCGGGTGCTGCCCGGATACCCGCGCACCATCACTACCTGGTGCATTACTGCAGAACCCTCGGGGTGCAGCTGGAAACATTCACTAACGTCAACTACAACGCCTGGATTCAGAACGACGCTGTCGCCGGCGGCAAGCCAATTCGTTATCGACAGTTTGTTTCAGACGCCAGAGGATTCATTGCCGAACTGTCGGCCAAAGGCATCAGCGCTGACGCGTTTGACAGCAATCTGAGCGCGGAAGATGTCGAAAGGGTCCTGCAGTTTCTGCGCAACTATGGCGATCTCGACCCCAATCTGCTCTATAAGGGTTCGAACCGAGGCGGCTATGTGCAACCTGGAATCAAAGCACCAACTGCCGGAATGCTCGAACATGGCACCCTGCATGAGCGTCTGGATTTCTCGGAGCTGCTGAAGTCTGACTTCTGGCAGTACCGCATGCACTTCGGCGAATCGGAAGATCAGGCGGCGGCGATGATGCAGCCCGTTGGCGGCATGGACAATATTGTCAAAGGCTTCGTGCGCAACATCAAAAGCCCCATGGTCACCCACGCCCAGGTCAAAGACATCCGCATCGGCGAAGCCGGAGTCACCGTGGTTTATCAGCACGATGGGCAAAACAAAGAACTGAAAGCCGACTACTGCTTGAACAGCATCCCTAAACACCTGCTGGTGGGCATCGACAACAACTTCCCGGCGGAATACATCCAGGCTTTAAGTGCGATCGGTCGCGGCAAGATGTTCAAGATCGGTATTCAGATGCGTGAACGATTCTGGGAGCGCGATAACATTTACGGCGGTATTTCCTGGACCAATCAGAACGTTGAACAGCTGTGGTATCCCAGCCACGGTATACATAGCGACAAAGGCATCATGCTCGGTGCCTACACCTGGAATCATGAAAATGCCGAGTTCTTTGCCCGCCTGCCGCCACAGCAGCGGTTCAAGGTGGCGCTGCAGCAAGGCGAGAAAATTCATCCCGAGTACCGTAAGTATGCGGAGAATTTTGTCAGCATCCCGTGGCATCGCATGAATCATCACATGGGCTGCACGGCACAATGGACGCCTGAGACGCGCGAACTCTATTTCAACTATCTGCAGCAGCCCCTTGCCGGGCGTCACTATATGATGGGTGATCAGCTCAGCTACCACCCCGGCTGGCAGGAAGGCGCTTTTTCTTCTGCACACAACGCCCTCAGCGAACTTCAGAAACGGGTAAGTGCAGAACTTGCGAGCGCATGAGGCTAAAGATGGTGGGTATGAAAAGAAATACAGTGAACATGATCAGAATTCGACTGCTTGCGTTTGCGCTGATGATGACCTCCGCCACAATCGCCTACGCCAATGGTTACACCATCGTTCCTGAACATTTCATCTACTGCACGACCTGCCACGGTGTTGAACTGCAGGGTAACCAGTCGGTAGATGCACCACGCCTCAACGGCATGGAGGACTGGTATGTGCGCAATCAGCTGCTGGGGTTCAAGCGGGGCTGGCGCGGCACCCACAACGATCTGATTGGCATGGAAATGCGCCCGCAGGCTGTCATTCTTGACACTGACGGTATCGAAGAAGCTGCAGCATTTGTCGCCTCAGTTCCAGCTCGCCGGCCCTATAAGGCAGAAACCGCGGTTGGCAACGCCACGCGAGGCAAAACCCTCTACACCACCTGCGCCGCCTGTCACGGCAGCAACGCCGAGGGCAACAAACTGCTCAACGCTCCGCGGCTCGCCGGACAGAGTGACTGGTATCTGCACAGACAGCTGCAGCATTTTCGCGAAGGCATCCGTGGCAGCGCCAACGGCGACATCAACGGTGCCCAGATGCGCGCTTCGATCGCCGTATTGCCTGATGCCGAGGCCATTGCCGACGTTGTGGCTTACATCAATTCACTACACTAAAAGTCTACTCAATCAATCGTACGACTTCCCTAGAGGAAAATGAGGAAACCCCAATGAAGAAACTTGCTGCTACCACTTTGTTGCTCAGCACCGCAGCCGTCGGCGCCCATGCTGACGTCACCCGCCACCCGCTGCCCGGCAGTGACTTCCCGATCTCCCAGGCTGTCGAGGTATCAGCCGATACCAACATCGTCTATCACAGCGGCATGACCCCACGCCCGGCAAATCCCGATGCTGAGCGTTACAGCAGCGCATTCTGGGGGGACACGGAAGCTCAGACACTGTCGGTGTTCAACCGCCTGGAGGAATCGCTCAAAGCCAAAGGCCTGGGTTTTGGTGATGTGGTTAAGATGCAGATCTATCTGGTAGCCCCTGAAGCCGGCGGCGCAATGGATTTCCAGGGCATGATGAAAGCCTACCGCAAGTTCTTCGGTACCGAAGCGCAGCCAAATCTGCCAGCCCGCTCCGCGTTTCAGGTAGCCGGTCTTGCCGCACCCGGCATGCTGGTTGAAATCGAGGTTGTCCTCGCTCGACCCTGATGCCTCTGCGCTGAGTAAAAATCAGCGAATAAAAAAAGGGCGTCTCACTCGAGACGCCCTTTTAGTTTTCAGACCGGAAAAGTTTCGGTCTTAACCAGTTACTCCCTTACTGGAAGTCAGCTCGAACACGCATGTACCAGAACCCACCGTCGAAGCCGAACGGGCTGGCGGTGTCGTACTTGTTGCCGGAACCAACGCCATCACCGTTATCGAGATCCTTCGGACCAGACTCGTCCAACACGTTCTGAGCACCAACCGTGAAGGTATAACGATCATCCAGGGTGTATGACGCTTCGACGTCTACGATCCACTCGTCGTCGTAACACTTGTCGAAGTAGGCGGCAGTGAAATCAACGTTACAATCGAGTTTGTAGTTGGTGTTGTCGATGCTGCCATCAGCGTTCACAACGTTCGGATCGTCACTGGTATCAGCCGCATTGGTGAACTCATCGTAGTAGCTGAAGCGGGTCATGAAGCGGAAATTACCAATCATATGATTGATCGTGAAGATGCCACGATTCTCTGGATTGTAGTTTTCCAGTTCCGCAACACGCTCACGAGAGACTTCGGAACCTGCATCATCAACTTCAGTTTCCGTCCAGTTCCACGCGGCGGTGAAGTTGGTCAGACCCCAGCGATCCCAGTCGTGCACATAGGTGGCGATAACATCAACGCCCTGCGTGGTGGTCTCGAAATCGTTGGTATAGAACGAGATGGAACTCAGGTCAGCCGCACCGGGAACACCGATATCCTGCAGACACTGCGGTACCGAGTTGATACCCGGGCACTGGTTGCCGAGATTCGGATAGTCGTTGATGTCTTCGTCAGCAATGTCGATGGTGCCGGTCTGAGAAATCCGGTCATCCATTTCAATGCGGAAGTAGTCGACCGTCAGGCTCAGGCTGTCGGTGATATCCCATACTGCACCCAGGGTGTAGTTGGTGGCTTCTTCTTCCTTCAGCGGCTCGCCGCCAAACGCCTGTGCAAGGGGGTTGTCCGGAGGAATCTGGCCGCGCTGCTGGAGCACACCGTTGACCGTGATGGTCGATACCTTGGTCACATTCGACTGGCCAGGTGTCGGCGCCCGGAAGCCGGTGCTGTAGGAACCACGTACCGCGATGTCATCGGTGATTGCATAACGGGTAGAGATCTTGCCGTTTGTAGTATCACCAAAATCATCAAAGTCTTCATAACGGACTGCCATACCGACGGTCCAACGCTCGGTGACGTCAGTTTCCAGGTCCAGATAACCGGCCCAGTTGGCACGATCAAATTCACCCACCTGACTCGGGCTGAAACCGGCAAAGCCGTTAGCACCGATGCTCATGCCAGCCAGCGCGAGGCCGTCTGTGAACACCGTATCCAGTCCACCGTCACCGTTGACGTCATACTGGACGTTACCGTCGTAGGTAAGGCCATTGCTGCCCTGGAAGGCATAGTCGCCAGCTTCCCAGGATTCAGCAGAACCCTGACGGATCTCAAAAGTCTCATCGCGATATTCAACACCCCAGGCCACGTTCAGTGGTGAGTAGAAGATGTCGAGCTCCAGCGGATAGACGAAGTCGGCGTTGTAGTTCTGTTCGGTCTGGATGTATTTACCCAGATCGAAGTCGCGAGGACTGGCCGGTCCTAAAGACGGGTTCAGCGTATTGTTGATCTGATACTGGATTTCATTACGACCCAGCGAGATGCTGACGTCATATTCCAGGCCACTGTCGAAGCTGCCTCGAACACCGGCTACACCGGAAATGTCTTCAACCTTACCGCCGAACTGGGGGGTAAAGCCGCCTTCGTCGAGGCTGTTGAAGATGAAACATCCAGGGTTGGCAGTCTGATAGGCGCTGCCATTGAAGCCGTCAAAGGTGCTGCCACCCGGGGACGGTACAGCTGCACAACCAGACGGTCCGCCCTGGCCAACATTGGCAGTGTCCATGATGGCGCGAAGGTCAACGTTTGCGAACCCGGTATCTTCATCCGGATCAAGCACAGGGTTACCGTTGCCATTCAAATCGTAAGTCGCTGAACCACTGGTGAATACACCACTTCGGCTGTTCGGGTTACGGAAGAAGAAACCACCGTCGACCTTGCGCTCGCCGTAGTTACCAAAACCGTAGATTTCCTGGTTATCGCTCAGCTCGATGCCTGAGTTGAAGAAGAAAGCCCAGTCGTCTTTGATTTCCGGAGCACCCCAGATCTGCGCATAAGGCTGGCGCACATCGTCGTTACCGGTGGCGATCAGGCCGGCAGCATCGTCGCGCTGCACACTTCGGCTGGTCGGCTCAGACTCAGACCACTGCAGAGTGGCGTTGGCAAAGCCGTTATCACCGAGCGGCATGCCGAGATTGACGCCCAGTTCCTTGAGGTCTTCGCTGTCCTCATAAAACTCACCGTACTTACCTTCAAAGGTCAGACCGGTCGGGTTGTCTTTCAGGATGAAGTTGATCACACCGGCAATTGCGTCGGAGCCGTACTGCGCCGCAGCACCGTCACGAAGCACTTCGACACGCTCAATAGCCAGGCCCGGGATCATGGCCAGGTCAGGACCCTGCGATCCAGCAGCCAGCGAGCCACCCAGTTCGGCGATGACCGCGCCACGGTGACGGCGCTTGCCGTTGATCAGGATCAGCGTGTTATCCGGCGGCAGGCCCCGCAGGGTAGCAGGCCGGGTTAAGGTCGCCGCGTCGCTGATTGGCTGACGGGAAACGTTATAAGAAGGCAGCAGGTTCCGCAGCATGTCATCCATGTCTGAGGTGCCTTGGTTGGCGATGTCGTCGCCAGTCAGAACGTCGACGGGAACCGCCGACTGTGTCGCGCTGCGTCCAGCACGACGAGAACCGGTCACCACCACCTCTTCGATGGCTTCAGCGCTGTCTTGCGCCATTGCAGCAGGAACCGCAACAGGCGAAATCAACAGGGCGCTGGTGAGGGCGATTCTCAACAATGAATCTTGTGATCCAATCATGGTTGGTACTCTCCAGTTTTAGCGCGACTTGCCAGTTCAGGTCCCCTGACAGTCGCATCTTTTAGGTATCCCCTCGAGTTCTCCGCTCGAGCTTTCTGACCAGAAACTGCTAGGGCCAGACAGGGAAGTTATTCTCCTCGGCGGGTGGTTTCCCACCCAATATTCTCAGTAGCAACCCGCAACCCACAGGCTCCGAATTACGCTGGGCGCCAAGACTAACCTAAATTGAAACGACTTTGAAACATATTGAAATCACTTCACGGAGAAGGCAGGGTGCTCGGAATGAGCTGCTCGTCGGTCGAGTGGACATCGGAAATCAGAATCCTGCGCTAATCGGATGACCCCCCATGTATAAGACCCACCCTGCCCGCTCGGGCCTGTTCCTGCTGCTGATTGCCGCAATTGCCCCGTTTCTCGGCGGTCACGCAGTTGCCAACGCTGTGCAGGCCGATCTGATCCTCACCAATGGCCGTATCTATACCGTTGACGCGGCTCAACCCTGGACCCAGGCCATCGCCATAGCCGGAGATTCCATCCTCGCAACTGGCAGCATTCAGGAAATCGCGTCACTCGAAGGTCCGGACACCCGCGTCATCGATCTGCAGGGGGCGTTTGTGACACCAGGATTCAACGACGGCCATGTCCACATGGATTCCACCGGCATGCTGCTGACCGGGGTCAACCTGCTTGATGTCCATGAACCCGTCGCTTTCGCCGAACGGGTCGAGGCCGCCACCGGCCGTCTGCCAAAAGGCAGCTGGATTGTCCGCGGCGACTGGGGCGCTTACGAACAATGGGGGCAGAGTTCCAGCGGTAATGCTGCAGGCGAGGCCAGCCAGCAAGGTCCGTTTACCCCCGATCGCAATCTGATCGATACATTCACCACCAATCACCCGGTGCTGCTGAGCCGCTTCGACCGCAGCATGTATCTGGCCAATCAGCTGGCTTTAGAACTGGCGGGCATCACCGCGGAAACTCAGGCCCCCGTCGGCGGCACCATAGAGAGGGACGCGAGTGGTCGCCTCACTGGCATCCTGCGCGGAACTGCAGTCGATCTGGTCCAGGAGGTCATACCGGCAATGCCTTTTCAGCAACGACTGGTCGGCGTGCGCGCAGTATTGAAGGAAGCCAGAGAAGGTGGTGTCACTACGATCCAGGATCTGACCAACGCCGAACAGATGATGGCCTATCAGCATCTGAAGAAATCCGGTGAACTCACTGCCCGGATCATGGCCCGGCCCAATGTCTTTCAGGGCGAGCACGTTGCCATGCTCGGCATCTCCAACAGCTTCGGCGACGATTATCTGAAGATCGTCGGATACAAAGGCTGGGTGGACGGGATCATGGGCAACTCCAGCGCAATGTTCTTCAAACCTTACGATCACGATCCGGAAAATCGCGGTGCGCTGCGTCTGCCGATGCTGCCGGAAAGTGTCGAAGGGGCTGCTTTCACAATGACCGAGGGCGACCACTACACAGCCCACGCACCTGGACGTATGGAACAGTTGATAGACGCCTGGGTGCCGACCGGGGTCCCCGCGCACATCCATGCGATTGGTGATCTCGGCAATCGTATTCTGCTGGATATCTTCACCCGAGTTCTCGAAGCCCATGACATGGTGGATTCCGATCATCGCTGGCGGGTGATACATGCCCAGGTGGTCGCAGAAGAAGACTTTGCCAGGTTTGGTGAATTGAACCTGGTTGCAGAGGTAAACCCCTACCATGTCTCTGACGACATGCGCTGGATGGAAGAGCGCATCGGCGCTAAACGTTCGCAGGGCGCCTATGCATTCCGCAAACTCAAAGACGCCGGAGCCGTGCTGGTGTTCGGCAGTGATTCTCCCGGCACCAATGCGGCCCGTTACTTCCTCAGCCCGGTCTATGGTCTTTATGCCGCAGTCAGCCGCCAGACCCTGAACGGCGAGCCGGCAGAAGGCTGGTTCCCCGACCAGCGTCTGAGTATTGAAGAGGCCATCGACGCCTACACCCGCGCGCCAGCCTGGGCGTGTTTCGATGAAGACCGCAAAGGTACGATCACTGCCGGCAAGCTTGCTGATCTGGCAGTATTCGACACCAATCTGATCGACGCAGGCCGAAGCAATCCGGCTGACCTGCTTGATGCAAAAGTCCTGTACACCATTGTCGGCGGGGAAATTGTCTACGAGCGCTGAGTTGCCGCAGACGGACTCAATGCTGACGCATCAGCCCTTCCTGCATGGTCGAGGCGACCAGCGTGCCATCGGCGGCATAGATCATGCCGCGGTTGTAGCCTCGCGCGGCTGACGCCGAGGGCGCATCAAGAGAGTAGAGCAGCCACTCATCAGCCCGCCAGTCGACCAGCGGCTCGGCGTGAAACCACAGCGCGTGATCGAGACTGGCCATCTGCAGTCTGGCTCGATTCATTTTGTCCCGATGGGGCATACGCGCAGTGCCAAGCAGTGCGTTATCCGACTCGAACACCACAAGGCAGGCGTGCAGCACCGGATCGTCCGGCACCCGGCCATTGGCTTTGAACCACAGATCCTGAAACGGCGGTTGGGCTGTGTTGGACAGCAGCCGTTTATGGTCATGACGCCAGCCAACAAACGCACCCTCTTTCATCCCCTCAGGCACCATCTCGTCAGTCGGCGCCTGTCGATCCGGCATCGGGGTCTGGTGCGACAGGCCACTCTCAACAATCTGAAACGACGCATCCATATTGAAAATCGGCTGACCGTGCTGGATCACCACCACCCGGCGGGTGCTGAACGAGCGGCCGTCGCGGATCGGTTCTACATCGATCAGCACTGGCACACTCGGATCTCCGGGGCGCAGAAAATAGCCGTGCAGGGAATGCGGCGGACGCTCGGCCGCCACTGTGTTCGCCGCCGCCCGCAGCGCCTGAGCCATGATCTGGCCACCATAGAGTCGATGTTCGCGACCGGCAGGATGATAGGCCCGAAACAGGTACTTCTCGATCTGCTCGAGGGTGAGAAGTTCGAGCAACTCGTCGAGTTTGGCGCCCATCAATGAACCCTTTGCGTGAAAAACAGACCAATGCTAACTAAATAAGTCCTAAAAGATGCATAGTTCCGATATGACTCGACACATCGTCATCGCTGGCGGCAGCGGTTTTCTTGGCCGGCGTCTCGCCGCCGAACTGACCGCCGACGGCTGCACAGTCAGCATTCTGACAAGACGTGCAGCGCAACAGGTTGGCCCGGTCAGCTTTGTCAGCTGGTCGCCAACTGAACCCGGCGATTGGGTCAAAACCCTGGAGAGCGCGGACGCCGTCATCAACCTGTGCGGCGAATCGATTGCCGGGCCACGCTGGAGCGATGCCCGTAAACGCCAGCTGATCGACAGTCGCGTGACGCCGACCCGAACCCTGCTCGAAGCCTGCGCCGCCTGTGCGACACCGCCGAAAAAATTTCTCCAGGCTTCCGGCGTCGGCTACTACGGAATAGGCGAGCGAGACTGCGAAGAAACCAGCAGCCAGGGTCTGGACTTTCTGGCTGAGCTGGCGGGGCTTTGGGAAGCTCCGCTGGCACAGATCAACCTCACCGGCATGTCGAGCGCTGTTATGCGTCTGGGCGTCGTGCTGGGGACCCGGGGTGGCGCACTGCCGCAGATGCTGCTGCCGTTCCGCATGTTCATGGGCGGACCCATCGGCAACGGGATGCAATGGCTGTCATGGCTGCATATTGAAGATGCAATCGCCGCCATCCGGCATCTGCTGGAGGTCGAGCAGCTGGCGGGTGTCTACAACCTCAGCGCTCCGGAACCGGTGCGCAATCATCAGTTCGCGGAAGCCGCGGCCAAAGCCCTTGGACGCCCCAACTGGGTGCCGCTGCCGAAAACGGTCATGAAGCTGCTGCTCGGCGAACAGGCCACCCTGGTCTGCGACGGCCAGCGCGCCCTGCCAACCGCGCTCACCCGCAGCGGCTTCAAGTTCAGCTACCCAACCATAGAACAAGCCCTCGCCAATCTGATCGGTTAGAGCCTTCAGCGACTAATAGAGAGCCTTCAGCGCCTAATCGAGAGCCTTCAGCGGATAGAGAGCCTTCAGCGACTAGTAGAGAGCCTTCAGCGACTAATAAAGAGCCTTCAGCGGCTTTTTTAAAAAGGAGCCCTCAGGGGTGATAACCTGATGAGATTCGACTGGGAGACTCGGCGGTGAGCAATAAAAACGACAACGATCCGGACGGCCTGAGACTGCCGATTAAAATCGATACCACCTCTAACGGTGAATTCCTGCCCATCCCGCTGGGCAGACACAATCGCCTAGCCAATGAAACCGCATTGCACTGGGCTGACCAGAACGCCCGGCGTACCAGCCAGTCCCGGCGCCGATTTCTGACCTCAAGCTGCGGCGCTGCCTCCACCCTGCTGGCGATGAATTCCGTGAACGCGGCCGCCGGTCAGCGCGGCGGGTTTTTCGACCTGCCCGCAGACGCGGCCTTTGATGGCCAGCTGGCCAGCGCCAGTCTTGAAGGTGATGAGTTCATCTTCGACGTCCAGGGCCACTACGTCGATCCAATGGGTTCATGGCTGAAGCAGATTCCGGAGTTTGCCCGCCCCTACGCCAGCATGCCGAAAGCTGACTGTGACCTCTACTACGAAGGCGATCCCCGCTCCTATCTCGATTGCCTCGGGCCAAAAGAGTTCATCAAAGACATCTTCATGGATTCCGACACCGACATGATGGTGTTGTCCTTTGTACCCTCTGCGGCCGACGCAGAACCAGTCACGATTGAGGCTGCAGCCGCGACCCGACAGATCATCGATGATATGGCCGGCACCAGCCGTCTATTACTGCATGGCCGCGTTAATCCGAATCAGCCCCATGACTTAGAACGCATGGAGACACTCGCCAATACCTGGGATATCTCAGCGTGGAAAACCTATACCCAGTTCGGACCCGACGGCAAAGGTTACTATCTCAGTGACGATATCGGCCTTGAGTTCATCGAACACGCCCGCGACCTTGGCGTGAAAGTGATCTGCATCCACAAAGGCTTACCGTTAGGCCGCAATTCTTACGAACACAGCAAGTGTACGGACATCGGCGTGGTCGCGAAGCAATACCCGGATATGTCTTTCATCGTTTATCACTCAGGCTACGTCGCCGGGCGTAAAGAAGCATCGTACGATCCTGACAAGGCTGACGACGGCGTCAACACCTTGATCAAGTCGCTGCTGGACAACAATGTAGCGCCAAACAGCAACGTCTACGCTGAGCTTGGCAGCACCTGGCGGTACCTGATGCGCGAGCCGGAAGATGCAGCACATGTGCTTGGCAAACTGCTGAAATACTGTGGGCAGGACAACGTGCTGTGGGGTACCGACTCAATCTGGTATGGCTCACCTCAGGATCAGATCCAGGCCTTCCGGGCGTTTCAGATTGCTCCGGAGCTGCGTGAAGCCCACGACTACCCGGAATTGACCAGCGCACTGAAGGCCAAAGTCTTTGGATTGAATGCCACGGTGCCCTATAAGATCAGCGCGGAGGAAGTCCGACTACGCGCCAGCGCGGATCGGGTGCGGCAGCAGAAAGCCAACTACCAGAATCAGCCGAATCCCAGCTACGCCACCTACGGTCCAAAAACCCGACGACAGTTTTTTGATCTGCTGCGCCTCAATGGCGGCCAGCGCAGTTGAGTCGAACAACCCCTTCAGACCAATGAGATTCGCAGCGCTTGCCGCTATGATAGCGGCCATTCCAAACCCCGGAGCATCTACCAATGGCTACGTTTCATAACAGCCGACTGCCGACCGTCGTAATGGCGATCGTCAGCAGCCTGTTGCTCACCGCTTGCGCGACCGGCAAAAGCTACAAGACCTACGATGACTACAATCCGAACATCAACTTCAGCGGTTATCAGACCTTTTCGTTCATCTCGGATAATCCGATGATCGTTTCCAGCGCCCAGGGCGCGGTCAGCCCGCTGCTGCAGGGTCGGATCATGAATGCAATCCGCGCCGATCTGAGCCGTAAAGGCTTCCGCTACGTCACCGATCCGGAGTCTGCTGATATGGCCCTTTCGTTCACCGTCGGTGCACGCGATCAGATCAGAGTAGACCAGTATCCGGCCAGTTACCGGACCGGTTACGGCAGCTACTACCGCGGCTACGGCTACGGCATGAACTACGGCACCGAAACCCGCGTCCGCCAGTACACAGAAGGCCAGCTGGCCATTGATGTCTTCGACGTTCGCAGCAAAACTCCGGCGTTTCATGGCTCCGCCAGCACGCGCGTCAACAGCTCGGACCGGGAAAACATGGAAGAATTCATCAACAATATCGTCTTAGAAACTCTGGACGGCTTCCCGCCGGGACAGGCAGCCCACGCCCAGCCGAATCTGGTGCCGCTGCCAACCAACCCCTGAACCGACTGATAAGCCGGTCGATGAGCCGACAGCCAGCTGGTTGTCGGCCATTGCGATCCTGCTAAACCACCAGCTTTGACAAGGTACTTCGATGCATCTGCCCAGATGCTGTTGTGAGCCCACCCTGCTTCAGCTCGCCGTCACCCTCCTCGCCGTCACCCTCCTCGCCGTCACCCTCCTCGCCGTCACAACGTCCGCCATCGCTGAACCGCAATATCTGCTGACCAAAGGCGTTGTCGATGTGGTCAACGCCCGCAAAACGCTTACCGCCGGTGTCACCACCGTGCGCATGGTGGTGCTCAAAGACAATCCGCTGGAGCAGATCAACACGGTCGAAAACCCCATTGCGGTGTTTAGATCCGGCGTTCGGGTCCGCTGAGCCCGGACAGTTCAGTCCTCAAAGTCGGGCTGGGTCCTGCGCAAACGTCGCAGCAGAGCCTCCCACAGCAGATCCCTGCCCGCGGGAGTGGCCATTGCGGCGGCAAATAATTCCGCCGTTCTGGTCATCGCGTCCTCGCCAATCGAGATCAGCATTTCTTCCCCTGACTCCGCGGCCACCTGACACTCACACGAACGCTGCAGATTATAGAGCGCGGAGAATGCCTGAGAGACGCTGGCCCCCACCGTCAGCAGACCATGATTGCGCAGAATGAGATGCCGCTTGTCACCCAGGTCTTCGACCAGCCGCGGCCCTTCCGCAGGATCAAGCACCACACCCTCATAATCATGATAAGCCAGCGATGCAGCGACCAGCATGGACTGTTGAGAGATGTTGCGCAGTCCGCCTACCTGACAGGCAACCGCCAGCCCCGCAACCGTGTGTACATGCGCGACACAGTTGACGTCGGGCCGCGCAGTGAGAATAACGCCGTGGATGACATTGGCTTCCGGGCTGATGTCATAGTCTGCGTCGATCAACTTGTTGCCCTTATAATCGACCTTCAGGAGCGATGACGCGGTGATTTCTTCAAACAGCATGCCATAAGGATTGATCAGATAAGCGTCTTCGCCAGGCACCCGGCAGGATAAATGGGCCAGCAGCAGATCGTCCCAACCATAGTCCGCTACCAGCCGATAGAAGGCGGCAAGATCAACCCGCGCCTGTTGTTCAGATTCCGTCATCGCCATTAGCCCACTCCCTCCCGAACTTGCTGGGTCAGCAATATAGCATCGCCAGACTGCCAGCCCAGAATGCTGTTTATACAGGTACGACTTCCCTGTCCCGACCATAACGGTGTATGTTTTCAGCTGACCCGGCCAAATCCGGCGCGTCAAAGGAGAGGGGAAAACATGACCGAGCGGTATCCGTGGAACTATGGTGACATTCTTGAAGCGGTGGATGCCAACACACCACCTGAACGACCGGCGCTAATTCACGGCGAACGCACCATCAGCTGGGGGGAGTTTTCCCGCCGCACCAACAATCTTGCTCGGGCGTTTCTCGAGCGCGGCGCTAGCGAGGGTGACAAGATTGCGTTTTATCTACGCAACGCCCCCGAGTACAGCGAAGGCATCGCTGCGGCATTCAAAGCCCGACTGACCCACGTCAACGTCAACTATCGCTACGTTGACCATGAGCTCATCTATCTGCTGGACAACTCTGACGCCGCCATCGTCGTCTACGGCGCTGAATTTGCCCATCACGTTGCCGAAATACGCCACCAGCTCCCCGGGGTTAAGCTCTGGCTGGAGGTGGCTGACGGATATCCAGGCGCAGAAGACGCAGCCCACTATGAAGACCTCGCAACTTCGGGAGATGGCGCTCCGCTCGGCCTCAAGCGTTCTCCCGATGA
>Ga0316194_10000812_pt1 | contig 21123 bp, 16 predicted proteins | sample CroRivsedime1_MG_FD_204936 | JGI IMG/M metagenome (GOLD analysis project Ga0316194, IMG submission 204936) | Coastal sediment microbial communities from Maine, United States - Cross River sediment 1 | ecosystem: Environmental > Aquatic > Marine > Coastal > Sediment | place: USA: Maine...
AGAAATAAAGGTTTTTCAACTATTGTGTTAACCATGACGCCTGAATTTCACCGGGAGATCGGTATTCCAAGGGTGGCGGCAATTGAATATCCCTATGGGCGGCCGGTCGGTCAGGTAAATGATATTGAGGGTCAGCGCACGGTACTACTAGAGACTCTTTCGTTTATGGAAAAGGCGGATAATCCCGGAAAGATTTTCCACCTGCCCTTCACCTGGCCGGAAGAACCAAAACATACCAAATGGCAACCACCGGAAATTTCACCGATTGCAAAATTATTTTTGGATGAAATTAAAGAGGCGGGTGCTGCAAGGAAAAAGAAGTAAGATGGAGCAAACAAAAATGAAATGCCCACAGTGCCGTTTTGAGAATCGCAAAGGGGCTAAATTTTGTAACGAATGCGGTCATAAATTTGATGTCACTTGCCCAACCTGCCACACTTCCAACCGAGTCGGCAGCAAATTTTGTGATGAATGTGGCCATGATCTGCGAGGGCCTGGAGATCTTCCCTCTATTCGCAATCGTGACGTTTCTTCCTACACCCCTAAGTTTCTTGCTGAAAAAATTCTCACCACCCGCAGCGCCATTGAGGGTGAACGCAAACTGGTAACCGTATTGTTTGCCGATGTGGCCAACTATACGGCTATCTCAGAAATGCGTGACCCGGAAGAAATCCACGAAATCATTGACGGTTGTTTCAAGATACTGATGAATGAGATCCACAGGTATGAAGGAACCATCAACCAGTTCACCGGTGATGGTATCATGGCTATTTTTGGTGCGCCGGTCGCTCATGAAGATCACGCCCAGAGGGCTTGCTATGCCGCACTGGCGATACAAAAAGCGCTGACTGACTATGCCGGCAAACTTAAAAAGGAATACGATATTGAATTCAAAATGCGGATTGGACTCAACTCCGGCTTGGTCGTTGTGGGCGCCATCGGTGATGACTTGCGGATGGACTATACCGCGGTCGGCGATACCACCAATCTGGCGGCCAGGATGGAACAGGAAGCCCGACCAGGCAGTATTTTTATATCCAAAAACACGTATATGATTGCTAAGGATTATTTTGAATTTCTGCCATTGGGCGAACTGGAAGTTAAGGGCAAAAAAAAGCCTCAGGAAGGCTATGAATTGATCAGAGTTGGTGAAGAAAAATCAAGATTAAAAGCATTGGCGGCCAGAGGCTTGACGAAATTTGTCGGTCGTATAAACTCCATGGCCGCCCTCAAAGATCCCTTCGAAAGGGTGCTGTCCGGATCGGGGCAGATTGTGGGAATTTCAGGTGAGGCCGGCGTGGGGAAATCAAGGCTCCTCCTGGAGTTAATCAATCAACTGCCCAAATCAGAATTCATTTACTTTGAAGGTCGCTGCCTTCGCTACGGCGAATCCATCCTCTATATGCCGATTCTGGAGATCTTAAGATCCTATTTTGACATTAAGGAGGAAGATAGTGACAATATTATCAATCGCAAAATTAAGGAAATGATAAATGCATTAGATGAGAAGCTCGCGGGCTCTATTGCGCCCATTCAAGAACTTTTAACTCAAAGCTCGGAAGACGAATCATATCTAGCACTGAACCCTAAACAAAAAAGAGAAAGAACCTTTGAAAGCCTGCGCGAACTTTTTATCACGGCGAGCCAAAATAAGCCGCTGATGCTTGTGTTCGAAGATGTGCACTGGATCGATAAAACCTCGGAAGAGTTCTTAGACAACCTGATCGGAGCGATCGCCAAATGCCATATCATGCTCATCATCCTCTATCGCTCGGAATATACCCATCCATGGGATAGCAAATCGTATTACACCAAGATCGGATTGACTCAACTGCGCACGGCCTCAAGCTCTCAAATGGTGACAGCTTTGTTGAAAAAAGGGCAGGTAGCCCCAGAACTCAAACGGCTGATCCTCGATCGATCCTCCGGCAATCCGCTGTTTGTGGAAGAATTTACCTACAGTCTGCTTGAAAGCGGCGCGATTCAGCAACAGGGCCGGCAATTTGTGCTGACCACCAAGGCATCTGAAATTCAATTGCCGGATACCATCCAGGGAATTATCGCAGCACGCTTGGATAGATTGGATAACAGATTAAAATATACCATGCAGTTGGCATCGGTTATCGGACGAGAATTTACCTTCCGCATTTTGGAGGCCATCACCGACATGCAGGAGGAAATAAAATCCTATCTGCATCATCTTCAAGGGCTTGAGCTCATATACGAAAAAACCCTATTCCCGGATTTGGAATACATCTTCAAACACGCTCTCACCCAGGAAGTGGCCTATAACAGTTTACTTCAAAAAAGACGAAAAGAGATTCATCGAAAAATAGCACTAGCGATGGAGACGCTTTTTGAGAATAAATTGGAGGCCTTCGTTGAGATTATCGCCTATCACTATTCAAAAAGCGGTGAAACGGCTAAGGCATATCAATATCTGAAGTTATCCGGCGAGAAAGCGACCAAAAAATTTTCCAACTGGGAGGCTTTTCAGTTCTACAAATCTGCCTGCAATATTCTCAATCAAATGAAAGACGGTCGGGAAACCAAAAAAAAGAAGCTTGAGATTTTGCATTTAATGGCCATTCCAATGCAACTCCTAGGCTATCCGGATAACTCAATGCAATTTTTTAAATTGGGTAAACAGCTTTCGGAAGAACTTGGAGATAAAAAAAACCTTTCATTGTTTCTCGGAAGCATTGGAAGCTATCATGCAGTCAGAGGTGGAGATCCTTTATTGGGGATAAAATATTCGGAAACATCTATTCGCGAGGCCGAGAAAATCGATAGCATTGATGTCATGGCACCGGTTACCAGCAGGTTGTGTGCTTTTTATATCATAGCGGGAGAACCTTACAAAACATCCCATTTAGCCTTTAAGGCTATCCAGTTGATTGAAAGGCAAAACAGACAGCATGATTTCTTTGGCCTGGGAAATAATGTATACACCGCGCTGAACCTTTATTACGGCCATAGTCTAGCGTGGCTGGGAGATTTTGAAAAAGGGGAGCCTTATTGTAAAAAAGGTCTGGAATTTGGCCAAAAAAATGACAGTTTGGCTGGCCTGGCTTTAGCGGAATTTCTTTATGGCTATTTTTATATGCACCGAGGAGACGGCCAAAATGTCATAAAGCACTTTCAGGAATGCATAAAATATTGCGAAAAGGGCGAGGCATTAATTTTTTTGGGTCTGGCATGGACCGGCCTTGGTATGGGCCATTTTTTTATCCATGACAAAAAAACTGCCCTGCAATGCGTAGAGAAAGGCATGAAAATTCAAAAAGATGCCGGATTGCCATACTATCTGTCATTTCATCATTTTGCCTTGGGTATGGTTCAAGCGGCGTCCGGTAAGGTCAGTCAGTCTAAAGAATCTTTTAAGACGGCATTGGCCTTATCTCACAATCATAATGAACGCTGGATTGAGGGAACATCAAGGATATACCTGGGTATTACAATGGCTCGCAATGATGAGTTGAACATCGAAACAGCAGAGGAATCTATTCTTGAAGGAATTCAAATTTTAGAGGATAGAAAAATAAAACCATGGTCCTCGATTGGATATTACATTTTAAGCATGCTTCAAGTTCATCGCGGAGAAATGGGACAAGCGCGCATTCACCTGAACAATGCCGAAAAAATGTTCAAACAAATGGGAATGGACTATTGGTTGGAATTAATTAGGCAGTCGCGAGCTTTAAGCGACGGTTGATCGCATCAATATGCTCCCGCCCGGCTTTGATTTTGGCGAGGTTCCTATGTTGAGATATACGGCGTCCAATAACACCTATTCAGAATCAACCATCGAATAATCGATATCCAGAATCCTGATTGTCCGATATTCGTACAGTGGTGCTAAATTAAAAGAGTTAACGCCATTTTCCAGCAATGGATGACGAGGTGTCAATTGGCGATTCTAACCAGCCATCCGGTTTCTTTTCAGATCATCTTCAATGGCATCCCTTAGTAATTCAATTCGAATCGGTTTGCTAAAAATGCCGTCAAAACCAGCCTCAAGCAATTCTTTCCGGTCAAATTCATGAATATAACCTGATAACGCATAAATGAGCATGTCGGGTCTGATATTTCGCGACCGCCGACAGAATTCGGCTCCGTCCATCCAGGGCATACGAAGGTCTGTTATGATGACATCAAAATCCTTCCACTCCAATAGATAAAGTGCCTCTTCGGGACTGTCCAGAGCAACAACAGTATATCCGCAGGATTCAAAAAGTTTCTTAATGATCTTGCATTGTGAGGTATTATCATCAATTACCAATATTTTTCTTCTCATCGTTCTTTTTCTGACATCGCCTTAGGTGAGATTGAGAAACAGCGGAAGATCTTCGGCCCCCAATAGGATGCCGCATACCTTAGCGAACTCAGGTCATGTTGTCAAATGCAATTATAGCGATTCGGAAAGTTTTATTTCAGTTACTTGAAGTCAGTTTAGAGTGAGTTAAAACATATCTTGATATAATACAAATGGTGATATAAATTTCGATATATGCATAAATCTCAAGCTGGAAGGTTTCACTGAATGAACTGCCCTGCAGCAGAGCTGACGGGGTATTCCCAAAGCTAATGATGGCGAAGGAAAATGAAAAAGTACGGTGCCCCCTCGGTAAAAAAGGCTTTTGCAATTCTTAGTGCCATTTCTTCATCCAGAGAAGGGATGGGCGTGAGTGATCTGGCAAAAAAACTCAAAATGGCCAAAAGCACGGTCCATGGTATGACCTCGGCTCTGGAAGAACTGGGGGCCGTCTTGCGGGAACCTCTCACAAAAAAATATAAACTGGGCTTTACACTTCTTGAAATCGGCCGTTCGGCCTATTCCCAAATTGATTTAAAAACCTCGGCCAGACCGGTCACTGAAGAACTGATGGCAAAAATGCAGACATCGGTTTTTTTAGGCATCCGGAATTGGGGCCAGGTTACCATCATAGACATCGTCGAATCAAGGCAGGAACTAAATATTACAGCGCCGGTGGGCTCCACCATTCCGCTATTTGCCGGAGCGGTTGGCAAAGTGTTTATGGCAAGCATGTCAAAGGACCAAGCAGCGAAAATGGTTCACGCAAAGGGACTACCCCGGTTTACCGAAAATTCCATTGTCGATCCCGAGTCGTATTACCGGGAGTTAAAGCGCGTGAGGGAAAAGGGATACGCCATAGATGATGAGGAATATATCATGGGCGTCCGGGCTGTGGCGTCACCGTTGATGGGATTGGGGCAACTGCGGTCAGCCATTTGGGCGGTTGGCTTCAAGGCGAGTTTAGATGATAAAAAAATGAAGACCCTTGCCGAAGAAACCCAAAATGCGGCCAAGGCCATCAGCCGCCGGATTCAGGCCCAACTCGCGGGAAAACGATAGTTCCAATATTTTCTTGACTTCGATACTAGCTTCATGTAGCTACTATGTAGCTATTTTGAAAGGAAATCTGATACCAGAGGAGGAAACCATGATACGTAGATTTATTTTGCTTGGAATTTTAATATTCATAGGGGTCGTATGGTTCGTCGCCGGACCGGCTGTCTATGCCGCCGAATCAATTGTGATCGGCGTACCGACTTCATTGGGTTTTTTAGAGGGCAAAGAAGCCCACAAAGCCGTTCAAATGGCCGCCAGCGAAATCAATTCCAAAGGAGGTGTGAATGTCGCCGGTACCAAAATGAAATTAAAAGTGGTGGCCACTGATTTGCGCGATGCGGCGCCAGGGGTTCCGGTACCCGAAGCTTTGCTGGGCCTTGAGAAAATAATTTTGGAGCAAAAGCCTGCGGCCATCGTTGTCGGCCCGTTTCGTTCAGAGGCCTTGATTGCCGGAATGGACATCATTGCAAAATACAAAGTACCGATGCTGGGAACGATCGCCATGAGCCCCGGCTCCGAAAAAAAACTCAAAGAGAATCCGGAAAAATATAAATACATATTCAGAACCTGCCTCAATGCCGTCCATCTAGTGAAATATCTGGCAGGCAGCATGGCACTCATCAACAAGGAGTTTGGATTCAACAAAGTGTATGTCATGCATCAGGACGTCGCCTGGGCAAGGGCCACGGCAGGGTTCGTCAAGAAAATGTATTTTGACACAGCTGGCTGGGAGGTTCTGGGTGAGGAGGCATATCCCACGGGGACGTCCGATTTTTCATCAGCCTTAATGAAAGCGCGGGCCAAGGGCGCCCAAGTCATTATGCCGATATTTGACATGCCCCAGAGCGGGATCCTTGTCAAACAATGGAAATCGATGAAGGTACCGGCTTTGATGGCCGGTTTTATATCACCCTTAGCGGGATCCGACGCCTGGAATACATTCGACGGCAAGATCGGAGGTGCAATGAACAGCATTTTTGAATTGGGAAGTGCCATCGGGTCTCCCAAGGTGCCGAAATCGGTTGAATTTTACAAAAAATATGAAAAGAGCTATGGTAAAGCACTTCAGGCCGGCCACGGTCCGGCACCGGCATATGAATCCGTCTATATTCTGGCGGAGGCCATTGAACGCGCCGGCAGCTTAGATCCGGATGCCATTGTAGCTGAATTGGAAAAAACCGATCGGACGGGCGTCATGGGCCGCGTCAAGTATGACGACGGCCATCAGGCTATTTTTGGCTCCAATCCTCAGGAAATGGCCGTCGGCACAGTTTTCCAGTGGGCGGAAGATGGTAAACGCCACATCGTTTTTCCTGAATCGATTGCCGAGGCTAAAATCCAGCTGCCGCCGGGGTTAAAGTCACTGAAGTAAACCCTAACCCGTACAAGCCGGAATTGAATATTGAAGATTGAAGATTTGCTGTATCGCTTCGCTCTGTCTTTTCAATGAAAATCGATAGCATCCCCCTCTGAGCCGTAGGATCTATAAGTCGGAGGCTAAAATATTCAACCTGGCTATGGCATAAATCATGAGCTAACATGATGTGATTTCGATAAATTGGTACTTATATTTTCCCTGCTCGAATTGATAGTCGAACAAAGACACAAGTCTGTCGGAGTCGTCGTTTATTTGTTCTCGTGATGTTTAGATCATCGTGGGAACGGCTTCCAGCCGCGACACGGAGGATAAAAAGCCTATCCTCTGCTATCATGGCTGTCAGCCGGTCCCACATTTTATTTAGGAGCGTCGCCTCTGGAAGATTCACTGTTCCGGCCAGGCGGAATTTCATACGAAGTTTCATATAAAAGCTCTCTGGGTTTTTTCAACCCGGAACGTTGAACCCCCTGGCCCAGACCTGACTTTAGGTTGCTCCATTATATATATTCACATTTGGGAATCTGACCCGGGTCCTAAAATGATCTTATAAGTCGCACCAGGGCGGGCTGAACCCCTCAACCCAATTCTTAATTATGTTTCTCGGAACCGTCGTATATGCAATAGTTAACAGTGTCATCCTGGCACTGATGGCCATTGGCTTTAATTTGACCTTCGGCATCAGCGGTGTGGCCAATTTTGCATATGGTGCGCTATATATTTTCTCCGCCTATGCAAGCTGGATGCTTTTAAACCTACTGGGATTGCCATATTTTCTCAGTGCAGTCATCGCCATCCTTCTGACAGCCCTACTGGGGGCCTTGATGTATCGCTTCGTTCTCTTGCGGGTACGGGGGCAGGCCTTGTCCGAAGTCATCGCCACATTTGGTATCGGCCTGGCCATACTGGAATTGTTCAGGTATCTTGGTTTCGTCGGCTTCGAGTACACCCTGCCGGTTTTCATGGACCAGAGTTATTTGATCGCCGGTGCCTTTATCGACATGCAGCGAATCCTGATCGTTATTATCGGTGTCGTATTGGTGGCGGCACTTTGGCTGTTCACCCACCATACATCGCTCGGGCTAGCGTTTAGAGGCATTGCCCAGGACGAGCGCACAGCCCTGAGCCTGGGCATCGATTCGGATCGGATCGCAACCGTGGCGGTATCTTTCGGCGCCGGCTTGGCTGCTGTCGCTGCAACCATCATTATTCCCCTGGGAAGCATTTCACCCGGCGAAGGATATGAGGTCTTAATCAAGGCCCTGGCTGTTTGCATCATCGGCGGCCTGGGCAGTACCGGCGGCGTCATCGTCGCCAGTTTCATCATCGGTTTTGCCGAACGCTTCACCGACACTTATATCAGCTCGCACTGGACTATGATCGTCAGTTTGGCTGCCATTTTGATCGTTCTGATCGTAAAACCTTCCGGATTATTCGGCAAGCAAAAGGAACTGGAGGAAAGGATTTAGACGAATGGGGATTTCGGATTTTGGATTTGGGATTGCATGAAAAACCTCTACGTTACGGAAGAAATTAGCATGATGGTATGGTGCAGGTGGCAAAGCGCAAGATGCTTCAAGTCAGAGACTGGAAACAGTGGATAGGCTGGGAGGCGGAAGTTTAAAGACCGTATACGGAGGTCGGAATCTGTGACCGGCCAAAATAGCCACAGACGCGCACAGACTAACACAGACAGAATAGCCTTTGATAAAAAAATGTCCGTGTATGTCTGTGTGTGTCTGTGGCCAATCATATCACCATTTAACTATTCAACTAAACAACCATTTAACTACCAATGAAGAAGCGAAAAGAGAGGATAGACAGAGGAATCAAAGCCAGATCGGGGGACATCTTTGCCCTGAGTTCCTGGCGGGAGATGCTTTATCTTGCCGCCCCGCGCTTAATCCCCCTGGTCGGATTTCTGCTGCTGCCGCTCATTTTAGGCCCATATTGGCAAAAAGTGTTGCTATCAGTGGCCGTCTTTGCCCTTCTGGCCATTAGTTGGGACATTCTAGCCCAAACCGGAATGGTCTCCCTGGGGCAGGCACTGTTTTTCGGCATGGGGGCCTATACATCGGGGACCTTAAATTTTTACTTAGGCTGGCATCCTTTGATTGCCATTCCCATCGCCAGCGTAGTGGGTGGATTAATCTGCACGGTGTTTCTGTTGCCGGTGTTGAGGCTACGGGGAATTTATTTTTCCATGGTGACGCTCATTATTCCGTTAATGCTGGTCCGCGTAGTTGAGGCTACCAAAATATTCGGCGGAACCGAAGGGCTTAGTGGGATCGCCTCCCTACCTTCTAAATGGATTGAACTCTACTTGATCATGGGCGTCTTGACGGCGGCTCTTTTCGGCTTCAGACGTATGATGGGATCGGATTACGGACTTATTTTAAAAGGCATCAGTGACAATGACCGTTCGGTGATGAATGCCGGTATCAACATTTACTGGTTTAAAACCCAGGCCCTGTTCATCTCCAGCTGCATCGGCGCCTTCAGCGGTGCCTTCATGACCCACGTGTATATGTTTGTCGGCATGCCGGTTTTTGCCCTCGACTACTCCATCTTACCCATTGCGGCAGCCGTGGTCGGCGGGCCCGGAACCCTTGCAGGAGCGACACTGGGCGCCTTTATCCTGGTGCCTTTATCGGAAATCCTGAGGGGTATCGGGGGCTTGCGCATCGTCTTTTACGGATTATTTCTGGTGGTCTTTATTGTCGCGTTGCCCGAAGGCATCTTCCATTACGTTCAAAGCAAATATCACCAATTTGAGAGATGGGTGGAGGTCGAATAATGAGCACTGCGTCGTTGCTGAAAGCATCCGGCCTCTATAAAAACTTCGGGGGCGTCCAGGCGATTACCAATTTGAGTTTCGAGCTATCCCAGGGAGAGTTGCTGGGATTGATCGGCCCCAATGGTTCCGGTAAAACGACCGCTGTCAATCTGATTACGGGATTCGTCAAACCCACCGAGGGAGAAATTCATTATCGTGGGCGCAACATCACCGCCTGGCCGCCTTACAAAGTTGTTAGACTGGGTATTGCCAGAACATTTCAGATGGTCAAACCCTTCTACCAGCTGCCGGCCTACAAAAATATGATCATTCCGCTGTATTCACCGAGGGTTAAACAACGCGTGGGCGGTAAATTTGGTGACCGCGACGCTGTGGCGTTAGATCTGCTTGAAGAAGTTGGATTTGAGCGCGATTCATTCGTGGCTTACAAAACGGCCAGTGTACTGCCCCAGGGCTATCTCAAGCGCTTGGAGTTAGCCAAAGCCATTGCCCTGCAGCCGGACCTTTTTATTCTGGATGAACTTTTTTCAGGTTTGAGCCTGGCTGAAGTGGCCGGCATCGTCCCCATCATTGAAAAACTACGCCAGAATGGCAAGACCATCATTATGATCGAACACCGCCTCAAAGAACTGTTCCGAATCGCCGATCGGATTCTAGTTCTAAATTATGGCGAAAAAATCGCTGAAGGCAAAGCCGATACCGTCATGGAAAGCGACGTGGTGAAGAAGGCATATTTAGGTAGCGAATAGCATCGGAAGGTAAAATTGGGAACGCAGAACTCGAAGAACACAGACAGATGTTAGATGACGGATGCCTTAGGGCAGAAGACAGATGATAGAAGACAGAAGATAGATGACAGAAGACAAAAGACAGAAGATAGTAGACAGAAGATAGATGACAGAAGACAGAAGACAGAAGATAAAAGATAGTAGACAGAAGATAGATGATAGAAGACGGAAGTCAGAAGACAGAAGACAGAAGACAGAGGGCAGATGACAGAAGACAGATGATAAGTGACAGAAGACGCAAGACAGAAGATAGATGACAGAGGGCAAAAGACAGAAGTCAGAAGACAGAAGACAGAGGGCAGATGACAGAAGACAGATGATAAGTGACAGAAGACAGATGATAAGTGACAGAAGACGCAAGACAGAAGATAGATGACAGAGGGCAAAAGACAGAAGACAGAAGTCAGAAGACAGAGACTTCGGCTTTGCGGAAATCTCATACAAGAAACCAGCAACGAGTATCGAGTATCCAGTAACCAATAATCAAAATACGGATAAAAAATCGTGCTTGAAGTAAAAAACCTAATGGTTTTTTTCGAAAATGCCCTGGCAATCAATGATTTATCCTTGAACGTGTGTGACGGGGAACTGGTCGGTGTGATCGGTTCCAACAGTGCCGGAAAAACCACCCTCATGAATTCACTCTCCGGCTTGATCATCGACATGCGGATCAAAGAAGCGCGCAGAGGCGGGGAGCGGATCAACGTCTACGGCAATATCAAGTTCAAGGGCGAAGACATCACCGCAACCAAACCGAGCGATCGGGTTAAAAAAGGAATTGTCCTTTGCAGGGAACGTCATCCGGTGTTTCCCGAGAGCGATGTATTGGAAAATCTTAAAATTGCCGGCTATCTGAGAAAAAGAAAAGAGGTGAAAGCATCCATTGAATACGTATTCGACCTGTTCCCTGCGTTATCCAAGTTAAAAACCCGCAAAGCCGGTTTTATGAGCGGCGGCGAGCAACAGATGCTGGCAATCGGTATGGCGTTGGTGGTTCGGCCGAAACTACTGCTTTTAGATGAGCCCCTGCTGGGTTTAAGCCCGATGATGCAAGAGGTCGTAATGGAAGCTGTCGTCCATCTCAAGGAAGACTCGGGTATTACCGTACTTTTGAGCGAACAGTTTGCAAGGCCTGTGCTGCCCGTAATTGACCGGGGGTATGTGGTTGAAAACGGCATGCTGGCTCTCGACGGCACCGGGGAAGAATTAATGGACAATCCTGAGATCAAATCCGCTTACTTCGGCTTATGAGGTTGGAATTGGGATGGTGAAAATCATGTGTTCTATCGCAATGTTTCTTTTGACAATTGATCCCACTTTTATTCCTCATAGATTTGGGATTTTAGATTTTAGATTTTGGATTTAAGGTATTCTGTCAATTTAATAAAACAGATAGAGCGCAGCGATACAACAAATCCGCAATCCAAAATCCACAATCCAAAATTTTAAAAGTTGGTTTAACGGAATAAAGACTATATGAAAATTAAAGCCACAACGTGAATGATCTCCATCACCTCAGGTTGGGACCAATGACACGCTCCCATGAGCACGATATATTTTCAATCTTTGCCGACACTGCCCGACGGCGCCCCAGGCATCCGGCCGTCATTTATCTGGGCAATCGATTTTCTTATGGGCGGATTAAGGATCTGGCGGGGAAATTTGCAGCCGCACTGAGCGGCTTAGGGATTGGGCCCGGCCAAAAAGTGATGATGTATATTCCCAACAGCATTCAATGGGTCGTATCCTGGCTGGGCATACAAAAACTGGGCGCAGTGGCCGTGCCGATCACGCCGATCTATACACCCCATGATCTCCAATATATCGCCAAGGACAGTGATGCCAAAAGCATTATCTGCGCAGACACTAATTTCGGTTATGTCACCAGTGTGCTGAGTGAAACCCGGCTGAAACGAGTCATCGTGACCAATGTCGCCGACCTCCTGCCGTGGTGGAAACGGTCATTCGGGTTTTTATTCGATATCATTCCTAGGGGTAAATTTGCCCTCGATGACCGAACATCGACCTTCAGAAATTTGCTTTCACGACACGAAAGCGCTGCCCGTCCGAGACCGGTATCAACGAAGAGGGGGGGCGCCATTGCCGAAATCCTGTATACCGGCGGAACCACCAAGTTTCCCAAAGGCGTACCGTTTACCCACAATCTCTTTCTGGTTTCCGCAGACGAACAGATCAGAATGAGCGAACCGCTGTTTGCAGCGGAGGAAAACATCATCATGGGCAATGCCCCCCTGTTTCACATTCTGGGTCAAACCTGCAGTCTGGCCACACTTTTCACCGGTGGCACCTTGATCCTTCAACCCCGCATCAACCTGGACGCCAACTTTGATGCGATCCAGCGCTTCGGGGCCAAAACCATGATCGGGGTGCCGACCCTCTATCGCATGATGCTGGAACATGACCGCTTGGATCAGTATGATTTGAGCTCACTTAAATACTGTTTCAGCGGCGGCGACGTGCTGCCGGTGGAGGTCGGTAAACGCTGGCAGGATAAATTCGGCGTCCCGATTTATCAGGGATACGGTGCCACGGAGACCTGCGGCGGTGTTGCCATGTGCCCGACGGATGAGATAAACCCGCCCAGAAGCGTGGGCCGCATCGCCAACAGCAAAAAAGTGAAAATAGTCAACCCCGCCAACCTGGAACCCGTTGCCACGGGGGATCCCGGAGAGCTGTTGGTTTCTTCTGCCGACATGGTTTCAAGCTACCTTAACAAACCCGAGGAAACCGCTGAGGCCTTTGTCGAGCTGGACGGTGAAAAATGGTATCGCACCGCCGATATCATGTCCATGGATCAGGACGGTAACCTCTACTTCGTGGACCGCACCGTAGATACCATCAAACACAAAGGCTACCGGGTGTCGGCCTCGGAAATCGAATCCGTACTACAGGAACATCCGGCGGTGATCGCTTCCTGCGCGGTGGGGGTACCCGATGAAAAGGTCGGGGAACGCATCAAAGCGTACGTGGTGCTCAAAGAAGACATCAAGGGCATCACCGGTTACGAGCTCATCAAATGGTGCCGCCGGACCCTGGTATCCTATAAAGTCCCCCAATATATCGAATTTAGGGACATGCTGCCGAAATCCAAAGTCGGTAAGTTGCTACGGCGGGAGATCCGCAGCGAGGAGCGACGTCGGAAAGAAACATAACTAAGAACCAGGTTAACGGATTCAGCCCGCCCTGGTGCGACTTATAAGATCATGGTTAGGGCCCGGGTCAGATTCCCAAATGTGATTATACATAATGGAGCAACCTAAAGTCAGGTCTGGGCCAGGGGGTTCAACGTTCCGGGTTTAGTAGACCCAGACAGTTCGTATCAAAAATGAACTAAAATTTATCTCCCTCAGATCTTCAATAACAAAAAAAATCCCATTGAGCCTTTGACAAAAGCAATGGTTTACTTTATCATTGCAGATTTAGCTTAAGACGAGTATTTTTTTATGAACCGACATGCCGAGATCAGACAGATATTCAATCAATTAACTAAGTACACATAATTGTAATTTTGGTAACGTAATATCAAAGCACTAAGGTGCTGTGACGTACCAGCAAAAATAAGGAGGTGAAATATGGCGGAATGTCCTGTTTGTGGCGTTGATATTACCCTTGCTGCCGATACCGAGGAAGGAGAAATCATTGCCTGCGATGACTGCGGGTCCGAACTCGAAGTGACCGGCAAAGACAGTCTCCAGGAAGCACCCCAGGAGGAAGAAGACTGGGGCGAGTAAGGGTCGCGGATTTAAATACACAAAGATTGCGCCGGATTTTGGTGCGCCGGTTTTTATTTAAAATCAGGCAAGGCGTGCCAATGGGAGCATATTGTCTATATGTGACTTTTGGCGCAACACCGAAGACGGGCCAAAAGACAAACAAGACTGTGGATTGATTTATTTCCGAGGCCCTCTCTGTGCGAAGGAAGCGACCCGCTTCCGTCAACCCATTTTCTTATTTCCATCCTGCCGCCGCATTGCCGAGGACGGGATGGAATTTTTTTGTTTGAACAATGGATTTCCGATCGATACGGAGAATATAATGAAAATAGGTTTTTTGCATTCCATCATCAGAAAAGAGGAAAAGTTGCTTTTGACGGAACTCCGGGACCGCAAGGAGGTCGAATTGGTCAAGATAGACGACCGACAGCAGTTCTTCGATCTCCACCAAAACAGCTTTGACATTGATGTACTGATAGAACGCAGTGTCAATCACTCCCGGGCATTGCACACCCTTAAGATCTTCCAGGACCACGGTGTGCCGACCGTAAACACACCCGAAGTGGCGGAAATCTGCGGAAGCAAGTTTCTCACCACCCAAGCCCTCATAAAAGCAGGCATCCGAACACCCCGATGTTTTCTGGCTTACACCCCGGAGTCGGCCCTGGCGGCCATGGACCGGCTCGGATACCCTTGTGTGATCAAACCCACCACGGGATCCTGGGGACGACTTATATCCAAAGTAAACGACAGGGATGCGGCCGAAGCCATTCTGGAGCACAAACAAATCCTAGGCAGCTATCACCATTCCATTTTTTATATTCAGGAATATGTGGAAAAAAAGGGCAAGGACATCCGCAGCTTCGTTGTGGGCGATGAATGCATTGCAGCCATCTATCGCCATGCTGATCATTGGATTACGAACACGGCCCGCGGCGGCAAGACCACAAATTGCCCCATCACCGACGAACTTCACGAAATCTCAGTTCAAGCAGCCAAAGCCTGCGGCGGCGGCGTGGTGGCGGCTGATGTTTTTGAAACCGATCATGGTTACTCGGTAAACGAGGTCAACTACACCATGGAATTCAGAAACAGCATCGATGTCACCGGGGTCAACATCCCCGGAAAAATTGTGGATTATGTGCTGGAGGTAGGACGCAAATGAAAGTAAGCATTGTCGGCGCATCCGGATATGGCGGCGGAGAACTGCTGCGGTTGCTGTTGCAGCACCCGCAAATTGAGATTCATCAATGCACTTCCGAGAGATTTGCGGGCAAGCCCATTACCCGCCTGCATCCCAATCTCAGAAAACAGACAACCTTGAAGTTTTGCAGCCTGCAAGATTTAGATAACGTCGATCTGCTGTTCACTGCCCTGCCCCACTCTCATTGCATGCAGAAGTTTGAAGAATTCAGTCATCTGACTGACCGCATGATCGATCTTTCGGCTGATTTCAGGCTTAAGGATCTCGCGGCCTACAGCAAATGGTACGGTCTGGACCATGCCCAACCGAAAAGACTCGCTGAATTTGTCTACGGAAATGTTGAACTGCACCGGGAAGAAATGAAACAGGCCAGATACATCAGCGGTGCCGGATGCAATGCAACGGCCACCATTCTGCCCCTCTGGCCCCTGTTCAAACAAGAGATCGTGGATACGGCCAAGCCGGTGATTGCGGAGGCCAAATGCGGCTCTTCCGAAGGCGGCAACCGTGCCGGTGATGCGTCTCACCATCCGGAGAGAAGCGGTTGTGTGCGCTCTTACAAGCCGACTGGTCACCGGCATATCGCCGAAATGGAACAAGAGCTGGGGCATCCGGTCCATTTCTCTGCCACCTCCATTGAGATGGTCCGAGGTATCCTCGTAACAGCCCATCTATTCGTCGCGCAAGGCACCACTGAAAAGGATATCTGGCAAACCTACCGTCGGGTCTACGGTCAGGAGCCCTTCATCAGAATTGTCAAAGAAAAGCAGGGTATTTATCGTTTCCCGGAACCCAAAATCCTTGTCGGCACGAATTATTGCGACATCGGCTTCGAACTTGCCGGCACCCGGCTGGTGGTGATTTCCGCCATCGACAACTTGATGAAGGGGGCAGCCGGTCAGGCCGTCCACGCCATGAATGTCATGTGCGGCTTTGAAGAAACCGACGGCCTGGGTTTCGCCGGTCTGCACCCGGTGTGAGGATTGAAGATTGAAGACTGAATATTGAAGATTTAAGGTATTCTATCAATTTAATATTAGACATTTTCGTCTAAAGTTTTCTGTTGAATAGAATTTTGCAATAAGTCAGAAATCCTTAAATTGTCGATATGCATTCGTTAATTGCCAATCCATCACGTGGCTTTGCTCTGCCATCTTTAAAAATAAAATTTAAAATGGAAGTTATCATTAAATATTCAATCTTCAATATTCAATTTTCTTTTACATATCGTGTGCCGATTACTAACCGTACGGTCAAATACGACGTTTTCGATTGAGCCTTATCTGATTAAATTCGCTGATATTTCCAGCAACAGCAAGGAATACCAGGGGCATGGGTGGGGCTGTGCCTACCGGGATGAGGCCGCAGGTTGGAAGCTCTACAAAAACATCAATCCTGTCTGGAAAGATGATCTCAGCCGGTTCGGCAAAACCTCACTCCTGGTGGCCCACGCGCGCAGTGCTTTCGAAGATCGGGACATTGTTGTCGAAAACAACATGCCCTTTTGTGACGGCCGCACCGTCTTTGTATTCAACGGTGAACTGCGAGGGGTTAAAATACGGGAAAAAGGCCGGATCGGAGCGGAAAAAATTTTCAACTACATCCGGCGTTTTGATAAGGGCGACACCGGCAATGCGCTGATAAAAGCAGTTGAAATCATCAAAAAAAGAACCCGCTGTATCAGGGGCATGAATATTATTATGGTAAATGACGACGGTATATTTGTCTCAAGTTATTTCACCGAGGATGACATGTATTTCACCATGAGATACCGGGAAGGCCGCGAGTTGGTTATCTGTTCGGCGCCCTTTCCCGGCGAAAAAAACTGGCATCCTATCGCCAATCGTTCAATGAGGGTTTGGTAAATGATCATCGTTAAAATCGGCGGCGGAAAACAAATCAATCTGGAAGGCATTATCGCAGATCTTGCCGGAATCGATGGACGCTATGTTATCGTGCACGGTGCCAATGCACTGCGTGACAAACTGGCTGAAGATCTGGGGCAGCCCAAACAGGTGCTGACCTCTGTCAAAGGATATACTAGTGTCTATTCCGACGAGAAACTTCTCGACGTCATGATGATGGCCTACGCGGGATTGCGAAACAAGCGAATCATAGAGCTGTGCCAGCAGCACGGCATCAACGCGGTGGGACTGACCGGACTGGACGGTAAAATGGTCCGGGGAAAACGCAACAAGGGAATTCGGGTTTATCAAGGCAAAAAGCTGAAGATCGTGAGAGATTTTTCCGGTAAGCCCCAGTCTGTGAATGCACCCTTGCTGCATCTGCTGCTGGACAATGGCTATGTCCCGGTGTTGACGGTCCCGATCATTGATGAACACAATGCAGCCATCAATACTGAAAACGATGATGTAGTCAGGGTATTGCAAAAAGCCCTTGAGGCCGAGACGGTCATCAATCTAATTGAAGCTGCGGGATTTCTTGAAAACAAAGACGATGCCGCTTCTTTGATTAAAAAAATACCTGCTTCGGATTTGGAGGCCCGGGAAGATCAGGTGGAAGGACGCATGAAACGTAAGATGCTTGCGGTCAGAAAACTCTTTGAACAGGGCGCCACCCGCATCATCATCAGTGACGGTCGCAGCGATCATCCGATAGCCGACGCGCTGGCCGGGAAAGGAACGGTGATCGCATGAACACAAAATTGCTGGAGCAGACTTATGAACTTGCGGTCTACCCGCGTCGCGAGATTGTTCTCGTCAGCGGCAAAAGGGCGCGGTTGTATGACGAGGAAGGCCGCGAATACATCGACTGCGCTGCCAATGTCGGCGTTTCAAACATCGGCCACGGTCATGAGACCGTGGCCAAGGCCATTTATGATCAATACCGGTCACTGGGCAACTGCTATAGCATGTTCTACAACCCGGTACGTGCCCGCTTGGCCGAAAAATTAGCCCAACTGGCCCCTGCAGACCTGAATCGGGTCTTCTTCTGCAATTCCGGTGCAGAAGCCATTGAAGGCGCACTCAAATTCGCCCGGTCCACAACGGGCAGGCAAAAAATTATTTCGGCCATGAGGGGCTTTCACGGCAAAACCATGGGCGCCCTGGCTGCCACCTGGGGGCCTGAATACCAGAAACCTTTTGTCCCCATGATGCCGGGGCTAACGCATGTGCCCTTTAACAATTTTGAAAAGCTTGAAACGGCTCTCAGCGAAGAAACGGCCGCCGTCCTGCTTGAAATTGTTCAAGGCGAAGGCGGCGTCAGAGTCGGTAATATCGACTATTTCCAGCAGGTCCGGGAACTTTGCAATTCAAAGGGTGTCATCCTGATCATCGACGAGGTCCAGACCGGTTTCGGCAGGACGGGTGCCATGTTTGCCTGTGAACAGTTTGTAACCCCCGATATCCTCTGCCTGGCCAAATCATTGGCCGGAGGGATACCAATGGGGGCGGTACTTTGCAGCGACCGCATCAATGTACCCGTCAAAAGCCATACATCCACTTTTGGCGGCAATCCCACTGCCTGCGCCGCAGCTCTGGCTTCTCTGGAGGTCATCGAGAAAGAAAGGCTGATTGAAAATGCTGAAGCCCAGGGGAATTACCTTAAGGAAAAACTCAGCCGCATCGAGAGCAAAAAAATCCGTGACGTCCGCGGCCTCGGTTTGATGATTGGGATCGAGCTCAAAGAAAAGGCCGGGCCCTATGTGCAAATGCTTATGGATAAAGGAGTGATCGCACTTTTAGCCGGTGCTACGGTCATCCGGCTGCTGCCCCCACTAGTCATCTCGAGGGAGGAGATCGATATCGTCGTCTCGGCGCTTGAAGAGATACTTAATTAGGTGGTAACTGGGTATTGGGTATTCGGTATTGTTGTTTATCGAAAATCGGTGTAAATTTAATATCTCCTCGTATAGTGAAATATAAAAAAATCGGAAAAATTCCCTGATACCAGTACCTAATACCAAATACCAAATACCCAATACCAAATACCGAGTACCCCCACTCAGCACCATGCCAAGAACTTCGCGCAAAAAAAGCACCAGAATTAAATCCTCACCGTCAAAAAAAAGAGCCTTTGATCCGAGAGTATCGGGAGGAGACCTGAACCGTTTAGAATTTCACCGTCAGGCACTGGCACTGATGCCGGATCCTGACGACAAGGATCCCGGTGTCGCCGTCATGGTCGACGATAATGGTCCGGCTTTGGACGTTTTAAATTGTAATTGTGGCAAATCCCGCAAGACAACCTGCACCCACCTCAAAAAGCTGGCAGCGGTATATCGCTTCAAACAGTCAATGCTGGGAGATAACACCCTGGAGCAGGATTTCAGGGAAAGCATCTGGCACCAAATAGCGACGGCGATCGCGGACGGATCCGGTGATACTCCCCAAACGGTGACATCACAGTCGGTTTCCGCAAAGGGTCAAAACGTATTAATAGTTTATGGCTCCCAGGAGGACGAGTTGGTCTCCTATATTTCGACCGGTTCGGATCGTTCGCGATTTGAAGATCGCTGTATCGATACCCGCAAAAATAACAACACACCCTCCCGGGCCGGGGTTTTGTCAGAGCTGATGCTCTGGACCCTGACGAAAAATGAACGTGAGATGTCCGCAAGAGGGTTCAAAACCCGCAGACAGGCCTTCCAGGAAAAATTCTGGTACAGGCTGGCATACCACGCTTATCAGGAGCTGGGACTACGTAATTTTACTTTAATTACCAGAATTGATGTCGATCAGGGCACTTTTTTTCTGACAGCTCAAAATTCCAAGGACAATCCCGTTTTTAAATTGGCCGTGCCGCGTCCAAAGGTCAAAGCCTTGCTGACGTGTCTGAAAAATTTCGTGCCCCAATATCAGGGATTGGAGATTCATCCGATTCCGCTGATCACCGTTTTCAAACTATCACGACACCGCAGCCGCAAGCTGGCCGTTGAGATTACACCATGCATTCAGCTTACTTTACAAAATGGTGAAATCCGATTGTGGGAAGAAGCGCTGTTGCAGAAATATCGCTATGGCGACCTTATTTATCTTAGCGAACCCGACCTTATCGCCGAACACCGCAAGCCCCGCCGCATTCCCGATGGTTTTGGCGTCAGGGAATCCGGTAAAATCGTCATCAAAAAAGAAGAAATCCCAGCTTTTCTGGACGCCTTCGGTGCAGACTTCTCCAAGGGAGCTTTTTTACCGGACGACTCGGTCAAGGCGCTCATGATATTCAGACGTCCGGAACGTATCAACATTACACCTCGGACCCTGGAGCGGGACTGGTGCTGGCTGTCAGTGGCCTACGGATTCGGTAATTCAAGCCTGTCGCTGTCTAAAATCCTGCAGGCCAAGGCCGAAGGCCGCCGATATATCGAGACCCCGGACGGCTGGATGGATGCGCAATCGCCGGAATTCGAAAGCCTGGATATTTTGCTTGAAACCGGGAAAGCCGTCGGACACGATGCCAAAAAAGACCGCATCAAGATATCGCGTCTGGAATTGCTGCGCCTTCAGGCCGCGGCAGCCCAGGAGCTCATCATCGATGGCCACAAATCCCTGGTAAACCGCCTGGACCGGTTGCTGAATTTTAAGCCTAGCACCCCTTTTCCTCAAATCAAGGGGCTGGTCTCGAAGTTGCGAACCTATCAGCAGCTGGGCTCCGAATGGATATCATTTTTATACGAAAACGGTTTCGGAGGCCTGCTCTGTGATGACATGGGGCTTGGCAAAACCCACGAAGTCATGGCCTTTATGCTGTATCTTCGCAAACACCGCAAGATAAAAAAACCGTTTTTGGTGGTGTGTCCCACGACGGTGTTAAGCCATTGGAACGAAAAAATCAGAGATCATGCGCCCGGTCTGAAAGCGGTCGTGTACCACGGCGGGCTGCGAAACAT
>Ga0316194_10000813_pt1 | contig 21110 bp, 22 predicted proteins | sample CroRivsedime1_MG_FD_204936 | JGI IMG/M metagenome (GOLD analysis project Ga0316194, IMG submission 204936) | Coastal sediment microbial communities from Maine, United States - Cross River sediment 1 | ecosystem: Environmental > Aquatic > Marine > Coastal > Sediment | place: USA: Maine...
GCCAGAACGTGCCAAGGTGTCTGGCATAACGAGGCCAGTCCGTTCTCGAAGTCTCGTCTAAGATGGTTCGAACCACCGGATCCCGAGTCCTGTAGATAGGAGACGAGCCATGTTCCGAATCAGCCACTACCTATGTTGCGGTCTCATTCTACTGCTGGTGTCCTCCGGGGCCAGCGCCCAACAAGATGCCTCGTCGGTCACGATGGAGGATCTCTATCAGATGCTGCAGAAGCAGCAGAAGCTGATCGAGAATCAGCAGGCAACCATCGACAGCCAGAGCAAGGCCCTGGCGGCGCTATCCACGAAGATGGATCAGATGGCCCAGGCACAGCCGCAGACCGCCGGTGCGGACCCGGCTCCACCCGACAAAGAGCTGCAGACGCTCAACGAGAGAATGGCGGCTCTGGAGAAGCAGGAGCAGACCCGCACAGGAATGCCGGCCAACGTTCTCACGGCCGGAGACTTTCCGGGGTCGATTCAACTCCCGGGCACCAACATGGCCGCCAAAGTGGGAGGAAACGTCCGCATTGCGGTCGTCAACAACTTCGATCCGATCGGCCTTGGCGATCAGTTCATCGCCGCCACCATTCCGGTCCCTGGCGCCGAGTCGAGCAACCCGGTAGAACTGTTCGACGGCGTCAACATCTCCGCCAAGCGTTCGCTCTTGAATCTCGATATGCGTATGGACTCGAGCGTCGGTCGGTTCCGCGCCTTCGTCGAGGGCGACTTCGTCAGCGATGTCGACGACTCGAACGCGTTTCGGCTCCGGCACGCCTATGGGCAGTACAAGCGCTTCCTCCTCGGCCAGACCTGGTCGACGTTCATGGACCTCGAAGCCGAGCCCGAGGAGCTCGATTTCGAAGGACTGAACTCGCAGATCTTCCGGCGCCATCCGATCCTGCGTTGGACTCGGGGTCTGGGCGACAAGCGCCGGTTCAGTGTCGCCGTGGAGGATCCGACCCCTGAGATCGCCAACGGCACGGGCAAGAGTGACGTCCCCGACCTGGTCAGCACGATCAACTTTCGCCGAGACGGCGGACATGTCCAGCTCGGAGCCGTCCTGCGAAATATCAAGGGGCAGCAGACCGGCGAACCGGATGACGAGGACACGCGCACAGACTCGACTTCCGGGTGGGGCTTGAACTTCAGCGGTAGCCACGACTTCCAGAAAGAGAAGAAGGACAAGCTCATGTGGCAGCTCAATTTGGGTGAGGGTATAGGAGCCTATATCAATGACCTGCAGACCCTGGGAGAGCTGGACGCGGTCTTCACCCCCGATGGCAATCTGGAAGCGCTGCCCTCCTTCGGTGTATACGTGGCTCTTCAGCACTACTGGCACCGCCAACTGCTGGCCGCCATCGGGGCCAAGGGTCTCTTGAGGGACTTGCGGTCGACCTTAGTCTACGGCTACACCGGCGTCGATAACTTCGACTTCCAACCCGATGACGCCTATTCCGAGACACAACGAGCTTCCATCAATCTGATCTGGTCACCGATTGCACCGATCGATATCGGTATCGAGTACTTGTGGGGCTTGCGCAAGAACAAGGATGGAAAGTCAGGGACGGCCAACCAGCTGCAGATCGTGGCGACGTTCAACTTCTAGCAAGACTAGGAAAAGGCTGGCCAATGGGTGCACGTCGACCCGGAGACCAAAGACAGAAAGGAGTACTCATGAGCGATCAGTCAACTAGCGCGGATCAGATGTCTTCCGACATGGCGCTGGAAAGGACACGCCTGGCCAAGGAGCGCACATTTGCGGCTGTCATTCGTACGGCCCTGTCCTTCGTCGGCTTCGGGATCGGAGTTGCGAAGCTACTCCCGGACCTCCACCCTGCCTGGTTGGTGCGGACACTCGGCGTTCTCTTGATTGTGGGTGGAGGGTATCTCTCGGTGTTCGGCTTTCGCACCGTACACGATGTCGTCACGAAGCTGCGTGAGAACGGCGTCAAGGAGCCCCGGTGGATCATCAACATGACCAGTCTGCTCCTCCTGGTCACCGCGATTCTGGCGCTGCTCATGGTCGGGTTGCCTTGATCGATGGATCCTCTTCAGCCTTTTCGGCCACGCCCGACCAATCGGACAAGAATCTCTCGCCATCCGGCAGCGAGGAGTGGATGCAGCTCGGGCGGGCTCGACGAAAGTGAGGGAAGGGGTACATCTCGCGGGTAGCTCCGTGCAGTCTCCTCGTCCTTGTCGGCCCCTTCGTTCTTCAGCAGGACCTCGGTAAACCAGTGCTGGACCGCTTCGATGTCGTCGGGGTCGATCTTGCCAAACTGCTCAGCCACCTTCAGGAATGAAGTGGTCGGTGTCGGCATGCGGTGCTCCCTCTAGCGTAGGTCATCGAGCTCCCGGCTGGCCTCGAGTGCGGCCTCTACAATGGAGTAGCAATAACGACCTTCGCAGGGTTTGATCAGGCGTCGGGGGCTGGGCGGCAGCCTCTGGTCGGCCGGCAACACGGACATTCCCTGTCGTTGGTACCACTCGAGAAGGGTGCCGCCGCCATCCTTGTCGGCATAGAGTGCCGTCCGCCCCCAGCGGTGTTTGTTCAGCGAGTGGGTCACCGCCACATCCAGGGTGATCCTTCCCAAGCGCTTCGGCAGGTGATCTTCGTCCAGCGGATGATCGGCGATCGAGAGCAGAGCCGCGTCGGGTGCCGTCGAGAGAAACCAGACGAAGACGCTCTTCTTCTCGGGCACATTCAGGGCCGGGAAGCGGCCGAGGAGCTGAACTAGGGCACAGGGGATGAATCGATCCTGCTCTTCTACGCACAGGCCGACCGTGAAGCCGACCGGTCGCCGAGCCAGAACGCCGCCTGCATGAGAAGCGAGACGCAGTCGGCGTGGCACGAAATGGCAAGAATTCCCAATGGGACTCTGGTTAGACTCTTGTGAGAGGCACCCCGAGTGCCCCGGTTGTTCGGAGTTGACAGATCGATGCGACCGCGAGGAATCGGCTTCGACAGACAAATGAGAAGAGGAGACGGAGATATGAAAACCAAGATTATGTGGGCTGTGATCGCGGTCGTCGTGGTGGCGACGACGATCCTGGCGTCGGGCTGCTCGCCAGCTCAGAAGGAAGAGATCCAGGCTGAAAAGGCGGTCGCCAAGGCTGACAGAGACGAGGCGTACTCGGAGAGGCAATGGGAAGAGGGCGTACAACAGGTCAATGACGGGCTCAACCAGCTGGCCACCTTCGACCAGAAGCTCGCTGAGGCAGAGCCGGAGAGCGCCAAGAGGCATCTGAAGAAGACGGCAGAACACTTCAATAAGGCGCTGACGCATTTCGAGAAGGCCGAGGTCGGCAGGGAGCGCAAAGGAGCGATCGACGACATCAACACCGGGGTCGAGGCTCTCGACAAGGCGTACACGGACCTCGATGAGGGCCGGGTCGACGCGGCGCAGTCGCAACTCGACAAGGCGACCGAGCATTTCAATCGGGCTGCACAGACTCTTCAGATGGGCGGCTGAGCAGCAATAGGACTGAGTGGCACCAAAGGCGAGGCCGCACACATGCTGCGCTAGCATGGTCCTCGTTGGGCCGAAGCCCCCGGCTCGGCCCACTCACTCGGGATTTCGCCAAGGGGAGGGGTCGAGACTCTGACACGACATTTTTCTGCAGCATCTCCGATGCAGAAAGCCAGCCAGCGCTGAAAGCATGAATCGACGAACAATAATCAACCCAGTGAGGGCACCGTCTCATCCGCGCATCCGCGAGACGAACCTTCTCAAGTGGCCGTCCGATTGGATGACCGTGGTAGGGATCTGTATCGCCGTAGTGCTGCTCCTGGGCCCCTTGGCGGCGCCTTTGCGAGCAAGAGAGGATACCCCCCCGCCCACAACGCATCCGCCACCCACGACGATCAAGGCACCGAGACCGCCCCTTCTGCATCCGGAGATACCCAGCCGGACCCGGCGGCGGATGCGCACTGGATATCGCACCACCCGCCACCGGTTGCCAGGCCACAGCCCATTGATTTCGACGAGCAGTGGAACGCGTTCGACTTCAAACACACGTCTCTCGTGATCAGTGCCGGCCTTCTCCTGGATCGTGCACATTGGTTGTCCCAGAACGAGGCGAGTCAAGACCAACCTGGCGTGGGCGACCTCACGGATTACGACGGCGGCACCATTCGGGCCTTACGGTTCGGGCTGAATGGGGACATCAAGTTCCGGCGGCCCTGGCACTACAGCATCTGGTTTGCTACCAATGCGTTTGATCAGGACTTCGATCCGGACGATGTCGACAACATCAGCTTCTTCGACTATCGGCTGGATATTCCGATTGGCCAGCGCACGACCTTCAGCGTTGGGAAGCAAAAAGAGCCTATCTCGCTACCGCGCCTGATGACCCTGACCTGGAACCCGATCCAGGAACGAACCACTGCAGAGAACGCCTTCATGCCGTCGAGGAACATCGGCATCGTGCTCAGCGGCAACGGACTCGACCAGCGCATGTCCTGGGCGACGGGTGTCTTCAACAACTGGATTGATTCGGGCGAGTCGTTCAGCGACAACGCCAATCAGGCCGTGGGCCGTGTGACCGGGTTACCAATGGTCTCAGAGGATGAGAGCAACCTCTTCCATCTCGGCCTGGGTCTCCGATACGACAATGCAAAGCAGGGCCTGCGGTACGCGGCGGTTCCCGAGGTTCGAGACGCTCCCTTCCTGGTCGACACCGGACAGTTCGACGCCGACTCCGCGTTTCTGATCAATCTCGAGGCCAGTTGGCGTCGAAAAGCACTCTGGATCCTGGGCGAGCTGTCTAGAAACGAGGTCGATGCCCCGCTTCTTGGCAATCCTACGTTCAACGGATACCACCTCCTGGCCAGCTGGACGGTGACCGGTGAGATGCGTCCCTACAACCGGAGGAGCGGTGTGTTCGGCGCCCTACCCGTCGCTCGAGACATCTACCACGGTGGGTTCGGTGCGGTGGAGCTGGCATTGCGCTGGTCGGTCATCGATCTCACCGACGCCGCCATCGAAGGCGGGGAGATGCAGGTCGCCAAGGCAGCTGCTACTTGGTGGCTGAGTACCCGCCTGAACGTGAGTTTGAATTATCAAAGTATATGGAATGAGGTGGGTGAGACCAAGGGCCGCGCCGACGGAATTGTCGTCCGCCTGATGATCTTCACCCCGTAGGCACTCTGCAGCCTGCAACGACCGACCTGGCGCGTGACCGGACGCGCCTGGCCAAAGAGGAGGCTTGACCTCGGTGTCCGGTCTTCGCGCCGTCCATGAGGTGGCCACGAAGCTGCGCGCGGGGGGTGTCGAAGAGCCCCGGTGAATCATCAGCCTGACCGGCCTGCTGCTCCTGGTCACCGTAATTCTCGCGTTGATCATGGCCGGGTCGACCTGATCGCTCGATTGCCAGGCAGCGTCACTCTTCTGCGGGGGCCTTCTCGCCAGGGATCTCGATCGCCAACCATCGACGAAGGTTCTGCTCAAGTAGCCGCTACGGGCACTTCCTCCTCGATCCGGTGTCCCCTCTCGGCGGCAACGACCGAAATGTCATGAGCGGTCTGGAGGTTCATCCAGAATGCGGCGCCAGTCCCCAGATAACGACCCAGCCGGAGTGCCGTCTCGGCCGTAATAGCTCGCTCACCGCGAAGAATAGCGGTGACTCGATTCGCCGGCACCCGTAGAGCCAGCGCAAGCTGATTGGCGCTCATCTCTCTTGCCTCTAGCTCTGCACGAAGCAGCTGTCCAGGATGGGTCCTTATTCGCATCATCGATTCATCCTCTGTGATAGTCCTCGATCGCCACGTCGTATGCCTCACCATCCGCGAACCTGAATGTAATCCTCCAACGCCGGTTTATGGTCATCGCCAGCCGACCTCGACGATCACCCTTCAAGCTGTGAAGTCGAACTGCTTGGAGCGCCTTGAGTGGCTCGAGCGAAGACGCCGCATCGATGGCATCCAGCAACAAGAGGGTACGGTCATAGTCCAGTCCTCGGAACCCTCTTCTTCGATCCTGCTCGAACAGTCGACGAGTCTTGCTATCCGAGAACGATCGAATCACCTCTGCAGTGTAATACGTGATACGTACTATGTCAAGCGTACAGCTGTCCAGTCATCGAGGCAGAGGCATCTGACTGGCGATGCAGGCTCTACTGAACCGGCGCCGTCAGTCGGGCTAGGCGAACGCCGAGCTTGAACCAATAGGACTTCTCATCGAGGTCTCCCGGCTGCATCTCGACGGAGTCTTCCATGTCGGCCAAGAGCATCTGTTCGACCTCCTTGTTGAAGGCGTGATCGGCCACCACCGCCATGATCTCGAAATTGAGTCGAAACGAGCGGTTGTCGAAGTTGGCGGTACCGATGGCGCTGACCTCATCGTCGACGAGCACCACCTTCTGGTGCAGGAACCCCTTCATGTAGCGGAAGAATCGGATCCCCGTCAGTTGGGCTTCCTCGAAGTACGAATACGCCGCCAGCCAAACGAGCGTGTGGTCCGCCTTGTCCGGGATGATGATGCGCACATCCGCTCCGCGAAGTGCTGCCAGGTGCAGCGCGTTCATCACCGACTCATCGGGGACGAAATAGGGGCTGGCGATCCAGATCCTCTCGCGAGCCGCGTTGATCGCCGCCATAAACATCAGCGTCGCCGACTCGAGCTCATCGGCAGGGCCCGTCGGAAAGATCAGCACGTCTTTCCCCCCACCCTCGGGAAGGTGAGGATCCCAGCCAAACTCCGGAATCTCGTCGGTGGCCCAATGCCAATCCTCGAGGAAGCTCAGCTGCACCGCGAGCGCCGCAGGCCCGGTGATCCGCATGTGCGTGTCCCGCCAGTGCCCGAACTCGGGATCCCGACCCATGTACTCATCACCCACGTTGTGACCACCCACCCAGGCGGTGTGCCCATCCACCACGACGATCTTGCGGTGGTTGCGGAAATTGATCTGGAAGCGGTTGCCCGGTCCCTTGCGGGTGTGAAAATCGAGGATCTCGGCGCCCGCCTCGCGCAGCTCGTTGATGTAGCTCTTGGATAGGGTGTTACTGCCGACCTCGTCGTAGAGGAAGTAGACGCGCACCCCTTCCTTGGCCTTGTCCACGAGTCTCCGGTGGAGCTCACGACCGATCTCGTCGTCCTTGACGATGAAGAACTGCACCAGGATGTACTCCTCGGCGGCTTCGATGCCGGCAAAGATGTTGTCGAAGGTATCTTGCCCATCCACCAACAGCTCGACTTCGTTACCGCGCATGTACGGGATCTTCGCGATCTGCTCTCCGGCATACGAATCCTGGCTCTCGCTCGATCGCTCCGAGCGCAGGTGCTGGACCTTCTCCCTCGCCTCGAGGAGAACGGATCGGAGCTCGTGGCCTTCGCTTTGGCGAGCGCTGACATAGCCCGCGAACTTGTTCCGGCCGAGCACCCAGTAAGCGGGTACCGCCAGGTAGGGAAAGGTGTTGAGCGACACCGCCCAGGCGATGGCGCCCTGCGAAGTTCGCGTGCTCATGACGGCATCGATCGACGACAAGAATCCAACCAGGTGAGCCGTGATGACCAAGGCAATGACGATCCACATTTTTTTTGTCCTCTTCTTCACCTTCATTGCCTTCTGTTCATGGGCTCTCGGGCCTCATCGACCATGCCGCGCGAGCACCACCGCCACGATCGGAAAGGCGGCCCAGACCCAGACTCCCACCGTGGGGCTCGCGAGCGCAACCCCAGAAGAGACCACAGCGGTTGCCAGGAGTAGGAACATGAGCCCCCGTGGGGAATCTTCCGGTGAGGGCCTGCCCTCCTCGGTCGCCTGCTCCGCCCGCCACATTCCCAGGAGTCCGATCCCAGCCACTGCCAGGGTTGCCGAAAAGATCCAGATCGAGAGTGCCTGGTCGTGGTGCTCACTCAAGAGGGACGTCGGAAAGGGTGTGAAGGAGACCGCCCCGAGGAACAGAAAGGTCCAGCCGACGAAGCCGCGGGAACGGGTGTCGCCCTCGGCCAGGAGTCCATGCTGGATGATCCAGAGCCGCGCGAGAATGGCAAAGCTCAAGAGCCACGACAGGAACCGCGGTCCCTGCTGTATAACTGCGGAGGCGAAGGCTCTGCTGCTGATTCCGGGCTCGAGCTCCGGCAGCTTCACATCGAGCACCAGCAGCGTCATGGCGATCGCGAAGATGCCGTCGCTGATCGCACTGACCCGACCCGCGTCGAATTGAGATTGTCTCTTCATCGCGTTACTCGGGCCATTCTATGAGAAGCGCGGATCAGAGCGTCATCGTCAAGCCGACTGCTCGACAATCCGCGCCACCGTCTCGCCATCGATGCCCCCCCACCTGCAGAACGCGGGCGATCTCGTGCAGAGCTTGCTCATGAGTCCGGATCCGCTCGATCGCCAGATCGAAATCGGCCATCGTCACCGTCTTCTCGCCTCTTCGTACCGCCAGCAACTCAGCTTCGTTGACCCAATGCGCCAGATCGGCACCTGAAAGGCCCGCCGTGATCTGGGCCAGCCGTTCCAGCTCCACCTCAGACGCGATCGGAACCGCCTTGGTGCGGATCTGTAGGATCTGCAGCCGGCCCTTCTCGGTCGGCAGCGGCACCTCGATCTGGCGATCGAAGCGACCGGCCCGCAGCAGCGCTCGGTCGAGGACCTCGGGACGATTGGTGGCGGCACGGGCGGTTCCGGTCTCCGCAATAATGCGCGCCCGCCGACCGCGACGAGTTAGACCAGGTACCAGGCCGACGACGCCACTCCCGCCGCATAGGTCATCGCGGCCGCTCGCAGCACCTTCTCGGCGTTTTCGCGACCGCCGGCCGAGATCAGATCGAGTCGATCAAGCTGGTTGAGCGCTCGCTTGCTCGCATTGAACTCGACCGGCAGGGTCAGAAAGGTGAGCAGAATCGAGCCGGCGTAGCCCAGGAGGCCGATCTGCACCATTCCCGGCGAGCCATAGAACGGCCCGAAGATCGCCAGCGGCAGGCCGAACCTGGCGGCGGCGTTGGCGATCGGAACCATGGCGGTCCGAAACTCCATCGGCCGATAGTCGTCGGCATCCTGCAGCGCATGCCCGCACTCGTGAGTAGCCACCGCCGTCGCGGCGATGCTGTTGCCGACGAAGTTGTCCTTGGCGAGGCGCAGCTCCTTCCCGCGCGGGTCGTAGTGATCGGTGAGCTCACCCTTGACGGGCTGGACGGGGACTCTCTCCAGCCGATTGGCATCGAGGATGTTGCGAGCCACCTGGCCGCCGGGCTTTCCGGTGGCGGTGCGAACCTGGCTCCAGCGCTTGTACGTCGCCTTCAGATGCTGGCGGACGCCAAGCGCGAAGAGAAAGACCAATCCAGCACCAAGATAGAAGATCATCGCGCCTCCATTATCCCCGGTCTGGAGCCAGGCCAGAGCTGCTCGCGATTAGTCCATCAGGGCCAGCGCGTTGTCGTAGTGCTCCACGGCTTTGTCGTAGTGATTCATCGCGCTGTCATCGTTGCCCTTGTTCCACTCCTCGATGCTGTTGTCGAGCTCGCTGTTTCCCTTGCCGATCTCATCTCCGGCCTTGTTGTAGGCATCGTCCTCGGCCTTGGCGAAATGATCGATGGCGGTGGCGAAATCGTTCTGTGCCTTGTCGAGATGATTCAGCCCGCTGTCCGTCTTGCCCTTGGCAAACGCGCTGTAGGCCTTCTGGATTTGCGAATATCCCTTCGAGACGTTTACGGACGCGCGGTGCATCTGATACTCGATTCCCATCTTTCTTCCTCCCTTTCGGTTTTGCGTTTCGGGCCGCGCGGGGACGGCCCCCTACATGATTAGTTATAAGAAGGTAGCAAGATCCATAGCGCCCGTCTGGCCAATTCGTGCCAGCGGGCCTCGACACCTACTCGTTGTTGAGCTTGCCGTCCTTCCAGTACTTGGTGCCGGCGATGTCGGCGTTGACCATCAGGCCCCCGTCCGTCATCTGATAGATGGCCAGACCGTTGACAAACGAGGTCTGCGTGTTCACCCCGCTCTCCCCGGCCACCGCATTGGCGCTCGCATCCGCCTGCCAGCCGTTCTCGACGAAATGGCGCATGTTCTGCTCCGTCTCGAAGAGAAAGATCACGTCGTACTTCTGCCCACCGAGACTGGCACCGACACCGGCCGTGCCCATCTCCATGTAGACGCGATCCCCGGTGAGCTTGCTCACCGCGACTCCTTTGCCACCACCTGCGGTCACACCCGCTCCCAGCTTCAGGCTGTGGAAGGCGGCCCAACCATAGGCCGTCTCGTAGAGCTCCTGTGCTTTCGGGCTCTTCTCGAGAAGGGCCGCCAGGTTCTCATCGGCCCGCTGATTGATCTGCTCTCGCTTGTCTTCCTTCTTGAGGGCCTTCCATTCCTTCTCTCCCGCCCAAAGATCCGACGTCATGGGCTGGAACACCGCCAGGAGAGTCGACAGGACAACGGTACGGTAGAAATAGCGATTCATCTTCTCTTCTCACTTTCTAGACAATGGACCCGCTCAGGCGAGAATCAGCTCGGCGTCCGCGAAGCTCGCGGCCGCTTTGTCGTAGTGGCTCTGGGCCGAGTCGATGTCGCCATTGTCGAGCGCCGTGACGGCATCATTGAGCTGCTTGATGCCGTCGTTGACATCGTCGACGGCTCCCTGCTGGGCCTCGCCGACGTCCGCCTTGGCGACGTGAGTCATCGCGGCGTTGAAGTCGTCGAGTGCCTTGCGCAGGTGCTTGGCAGCCCTCTCGGGCTCACCCTCGTAGAGTTTCCAATCGAGATCGGAGACCTGGTTATAGGCCCGCTTGACGTCACGGACGGCGTCGTTCCACTGTCGGTTCTCGAATCGTTCCTCTCGGCTCATCGTTTCTTTCCTCTCCTGGGGTTTCTCGTCATCGGTCGAAGCTCAGAAGACAGACTTCCCCCATCGACGAGATTGATATGGGTAAGTGCTGCCGCTGGTGCGAGCACAAGGAAAACGGAGGTGCTTCATGGCGTTGGCCCCGCTTGAGACAGCGTGGCTGAATGAGACCTGCGGTAGTGCATCGGGGTCTCACCGGTCCAGTTTCGAAAGGCCCTCGTGAAGTGCGAAGGGTCTGAGTAGCCGGCCTCGAAGGCGACATCGATGACCTGGGCCGAAGGGTCGCGAAGGCGGCGGTGGGCCACACCCAAGCGCGCCTCCGCCAGCAGGTCACGGAAGCTCCTATCCCTTTCGCTCAGCCGACGCTGCAGCGTCCGCACGCTCGATCCCACCGCGCAGGCGAGAGTCGCCAGATCAAATCTTCCCTGGACCAAGAGAGCGCGGAGAGTGACTTGAACACAGCCCGCCAAGTCCGTAGGTAGGGTAACGAGGTCGTGCTGTGCTTGCGACTCGAAGTCGGGTCGCTCGGGAGACGTTGTCAGGCGGCGCTCCAGAAGGCCGCGAGGGAACTCGATGGCGGTCGCCTCCGCTCCGCCGCGGATCAGGATCTCACCGAATCCGAAGGTCATGGGCCACGGGCCCCAGGGGTCGGACTGCACGGTCGCCTTGTTCGGCAGCCAGTCGATCCCGGCCACACTCCGTACCAGATCGATGAGCATCGACAGCGTGAATTGGTCATCCCACAGGGGGACAGGCATCAACTGGTGGGTATTCACCCGGCAGGCGAGGCGCGCCATGTCGCCGGATTCCGACAGGGTGAGCCGACGAGCACTGTGGACCGCAGGCATCAGCTCGCAGGCTATTTCGATCGCTTCCCGCAGGGTCGGCTGGCTCGCGACCTGTTGGCCGAACGGGCCAAGATTCCGCATCCGGACCTTCGTACCGAGCGTCAGACCCAGGTCGAGGTAGCCCGACTCGCCGACAAGCCTGTCGATGACGTCATAGAGGGGAGGGGAGGGAAAGGCGAGATCGAGCTCCTGGTCGACCTCCGCCGGCAGGCGGGCCTCTTCGAGGTAGCGGTCGACCGGTGCACCGGCCTCGCGGAAGAACTGCAGGATGGGGTGTACCCAGAAGAGCCTGACGAGTGGTACCGAGCGCATGTTGGTTGACCTCCTCTAGACGTCTCACGGGTCGGGCTACTACGACCTTGATGGCGTCAGAATAGAAGGGCGCTCGCGTCGAGAGAATCCGTAGAATCTCCTGTTCTTGCGGCCTCGGCTCCGCGTTCTCGACCTCGTCGAACCGCAAGAAGGGTACGCAGACTACGTAGACCAGGCCTGCGAGAGAGAGCGACGGAGGAGCGCAGGAAGAGCAGCACACGGGTCGCTTCGAATGGCGGGCCCGCCATGCCCGAGTAGAACTCCCCAGTTCGGACCGTTATCTTCCGCAGCGGATACTGCTCAGGGCTGGGGGATGATCCCTCGCTTGATGGCGTACTGCGTCAACTCTGCGGTGGTTCGCAGTTTGAGCTTGTCCATCAAGTTGTACTTGTGCCGCTCGACGGTGCGGGGGGAGATGTGCAGGATCTCTCCGATCTCTGCCATCTTGTGGCCCTCGGCCACCAGCTGCAAAACCTCGCGCTCCCGGTCGGTGAGCTTCGTCCAGGGTTCCTCATCTTCCGCTGCGGCCTGCGGTTTCTCCATCAAGGCCGTCATCACGTCCTTGGCAATGCTCGGAGTGATGTAGAGGCGGTCTTTGAGTGCCTCGTTGATGGCTCGGACGAGCTCGTCCGAGGCGTCGACCTTCAGCACGTAGCCCGAGGCCCCGAGTCGAAAGGCTTGGACCGCAAATTCGACGCCGGCGTGCATGGTCAGGAAGATCACCTTCGTTGGCAGCTTCTGCTTCTTGAGCTGCCGGATGGCCTCGAGGCCGTTCAAGTTGGGCATGCCGATGTCGGCCACGATCACGTCCGGACGCAACTCGACCGCGGCCCGCATCAGCTCCCGCCCATCCGCAGCCTCGCCCACGACCTCGTAGTCGGACTCCAGCAGGCCGCGGATCCCTTCGCGGATCAGGGCATGATCGTCGGCCAGCAGTACCCTTGGCTTTGTCATGACACTTCGCTTCTCGCAATCTCCGTCGCTCGAGCTTCGGCAAGATACGGAAGCTCTTTCGCATCCCCCGCTCCTCGTGCTGCAGGGGAGCACGGCAGGAGGAGAGTCGCGGTGAAACCCTTCCCCGGCTCGGATTCCAGCTTCAGGGCACCCCCGAGATCCTCCATCCGCTCTCGCACACCGAAAAGGCCCAACCCCGCCTTGTCACCGGGCCTCGCGAGCGTCCGCCCGAGGTCACAGCCGATGCCGTCGTCCCGGACGATCAGCTCCAAGTGCTCGCCGACAAGGACCAGCTTAACAGTCACCTTGCCCGCCCGGGCATGCCGGACGACGTTGGCCAGGAGCTCACGCATATTGCGAAACAGGATCGCCCGCGTGACGAAATCGAGCCGGTCAGGGTCCTCCTCCTGCAGATCGCTGACGAGCTCCGTCTCGATACCGGACTCACTGCTGAAATACCTCTTAATCCATTCCGAGATGGCCGCAGCCAAGCCCAGCTCCTCCAAGGAAGGGGAGCTCAAGTCGGCGGCGATCCGATCAGCTAACAGCGCGGTCCAACGCAGCGACTCCGAGACCTCTTTCAGCGCTCGGACTTGCTCACTGGTGCCCTGCCTTTTGATCGCGGCGTCCAGCTGCATCCGGGCCAGGGCGAGCTCCTGCACGGTGCCTTCGTGTAGCTCTCTGGCGATCCGGGAGCGCTCTCGCTCCTCGGTGATGGTCAGGTCTGCGGCCAGGGCGCGCAGCCGCCGCTGATAGGACCGGAGCTTGACCTCTGCCTGCTTGCGCTCGGTGATGTCCTCCACGACGGCGACGAACCACCCCGGATCTCCTGCGTCCCGGAGCAGCGAGACCGTCAGGTTCACCCAGATCGTCTCGCCGTCCTGGCGCAAGTATCGCTTCTCCATCGTATAGGAGCTCGCCTCTCCAGACAGCAGACGCTGCACGTGCGCCAGATCAGCGTCGAGATCCTCAGGGTGGGTGATGTCCTGGAAGGTTCGGGCCAGCATCTCGTTGCGCGTGTAGCCAACGATTTCACAGAACCTGTCATTGAGCCGCAGAAACCGCCCTGTGGTCGAGACGTGGGCGATACCCACGGCCGCCTGGTCGAAGGTGGCGCGAAATCGTTCCTCGCTCTCCTGCAACTGAGCCGAGGATACCCGGTAGAAGCCGTGGCCCGCGTAGAGAAACAGTGGAAATGCGATCAAGATCGAGCCGAGCGAGATCACCAGTACCGAAGTGAGTCCTGTCTGCCGTTCCTGAGCAGCTCGAAGTGTGGCCGAGGTCCTCTCGTCGACACGCCGGAGAACCTCGGCCAGGGGCCTCATAATGGCTCTCTTCTTCTCGTGATACGCCGCGCCGAAGAGGAGCTGGAGCGCCAGCTCCCGATCCGGGTCCCCCACGACGCTGAACGCGCCCTGATCGTCTCGAAACCGTCCTTCGAGGGCACGCATGGCGGCCTCCTCGAGCTCAACCAGGCTGTCGGAGTGGCTCTTGGCCTCCCCGAGCAGCCGCAACTCCTCATCCGAGAATCCTGCCTGCTCCATGAGGTCCTGCAGAGACCGCGTCTCGCCTGCCTCTCCACCCGGAGGCGTGTCCCCCGCCACCACGAAATCCCAGAAAACGTAGCCATAGCCGGGCGGCCTCGGTACCCGACCATCCCTGATATCCAAGATGGTGTAGAAATGTTCCTTGAATGCGGGGTCGCCCGTAGCGACATACGACCGAACCATCTTCGTCAGGTCGTCGGAGCTGTGGCGCAGCTCGTCCGTCAGCCGAATGGATTCGTGATGGCGGACGATGGCGCGACTGACCTCATCGGTGGCCGCCCTCTGCTGCATCAGGACGTAGCCCGAGGCCACGAGCAGCGTGATCAGGGCCACGAGAAGCCCGGAAAGGAGAATGCCGAGTCGATGGGAAGACTCGAACCAGCTCATCCCATCCGCCCGATTCCACCCAGGGGTATGCGCTCCGTCCCCATCCCGTTCTCCTTGCCCCTGTGACCGGCGATGTCGAAGCCTGTCGAAAACGCTTGCAGCGGCCCTCACGGTCTGAATTGTGTGCGATGCCGTTGCGGAGGGGAATTCGGAGAACTCCCCATTCTTGATGTGGGGTGGTTCGCTATGCAGCCCGCGGCGGGCCGCATCAGGTCTTGCCTGGGCCTCCACCGAATGCCGAAGGAACGAGCAGGGTGGCGGTGAAGCCCCGTCCTGGCTGGGAGTCGATCTCGAGAACGCCGCCGAGATCGGCCATGCGCTCCCGGATGCTGAACAGACCAAATCCCCCCTCGCCACCATTCTTGGCAAGCGCCTGTGTCGGATCGCACCCCTGGCCGTCATCCCGCACCAGCAGTTCGAGCTGCTCTCCACTGCGCTGCACGACGATCTGGACCCGACTCGCCCCGGCGTGCTTGACGACGTTGGTCAGAAGCTCGCGCGTGTTGCGAAACAAGAAAGTGCGGGTGAGGTCGCTCAAGCCGCGGTCCTCTCCCTCTTCTAGTCGACTGACGATCTCGATCTCGATCCCGGAGCCGCCCGGTGATTGCTCGGTGGCCCAATCACGCAGGGCGGAAACCAAGCCCTGGTCCAACAGGGATTTCGGGCTCAGACCGGAAACCACCCGACCGGTTTCCTGAGCGGCCTCTCGCACGTAGCTGGAGACCTCGTCAAGAGCACGCGCCTGGCCGCCGTCCCCGAGGTGCTTGCTCAAGGAGGCCAACCGCATGCGCGCATAGGCGAGCGCCTGGCCGGGACCGTCGTGCAACTGCTCGGCGATGCGGCGCCGTTCTCTCTCCTCGCTGAGGGTCAGATCCGCCGCCAACGCCTTCAAGCGGTTCTGATACTCCTGGATCCGCTGCTCCTTCTCCAATCTCTCAGCGATGTCCCTGGCGATTCCCGTGACGCTGACCAACTTGCCGCCGACCCGAAAGAGGCTGATCGTCACGTCCGCGGGGAAGACTCCGCCCTCCTTCCTGCGCAAGAGGACCTCCTTGTGAAGGACCTCGGTCCCATCCTTCTCAGCCCGACGCAGGTCTTCGGCCATGGCCGCGAAGTCCGCCTGGTCAGCGTACAGGAACTCGGTCGTCCTACCGATGCACTCGTCCGGGCGGTAGCCCAGCTGTTCCACGGCGTGGTTCACCCATGCGACGATTCTCTCGGGCACCTTTACCGAGAAGACGATATCGGCCATCGAATCGGTCAACTGCTGCAAGTAGTCGTGACTCTGGCGCAGCTCGTCCTCGATGCGGATCCGTTCCGCCATCTCGGCCCGTAGGGCCTCGTGCCTGGCTTGCAGCTCGGCCGTACGCTCGTCGACGAGGCTCTCCAGGTGCAGCGTCATCTGCCGCAGGGCCAGGTGGGCGCGCACACGAGCCAGGACCTCCTCCGCCTGAAACGGCTTCGAGACGAAGTCCACCCCTCCAGCTTCGAAGGCACGAACCCGCTCAATCGTCTCCTGCATCGCGCTTACGAACAGCACCGGCACATCGCGGGTTCGCTCGTCCGCCTTCAACTGGCGGCAGACTTCAAAGCCATCCATCTCTGGCATCCTGACATCCAGGAGGATCAGCTCGGGTGGGTGAGCGCGGGCAGACTCGAGGGCGAGTTGTGGCCCCAGGGCCGGACGGACGCGGTAACCGGCTCTGGACAGTAGATCGCGGAGTAGCTGCAGATTGGCCACCTCATCGTCGACGATGAGAATGTCGCCGCCGGTGGGTCGCGTGAGATCGGATTGAGACTCCATGGCCTACTTCCCGATCTCCTCAGCCTCCTGCAGGAGATCCCGAATCTGCTGGACCCTGAACTCTCGCGCCAGCTTGCGCAGTGGCCGGGCTACGTCGGGAGCTGCCGCTTCGATGCGTTGGATCACGGCGAGGGTGGCTTCCATGTCCAGCATCAGCGTCGTCTCGCTGAGCTCACGGCGCAACTCCGGGGCAAGCTCGGCCAGCCGAGATGCCCTGAGATCGGCCTCGCTCACCGCTGCCGGCGCTCGATCCCCAGCCTCGTCGTAGACGTACTCGAGATCCAGCAGGCGCGCCATTGGCTCGAAGATCTGATGCTCCTCGAACGGCTTGGCGACCATGTCGTCGCAACCCGCCGCCAGGATCTCCGGACGCTGTTCCTGAAAGGCGCTGGCCGTGATGGCGACAATGGGGAGCCCCTCGCCCCCTGACCGCCGCCGGATCTGCCGCACGGCCTCGTAGCCGTCCATCACCGGCATCCGCATGTCCATCCAGATGAAGTCGAGGCCTTCCTTCTCGAAAGCATCCAGGGCCTCCTGACCGTTCTCGGCTTCGAAGACCGTGAATCCGGTATCCTCCAGCAAGCTCGTCAGCAGAAGGAGGTTTTCCCGGTTGTCGTCCACGACGAGGATCCGCGGGATCCCTTGCCCAGCCGCCAGGCCGACAACCCTTGGGCGGGCCTCTACGTGATCCTCGATCGACGCCGCATCGGCGATTTCCGCGGGTAGGCTGAGCCGGAACAGGGCTCCCTGGCCGGGCACGCTCTCCAGCTCGATCGTTCCTCGTAGTGCTTCTGCGAGGCTCTTGCTGATAGACAAGCCGAGGCCGGTTCCCTGCTGTCCAGGCACGACGCGATGCTGTGTGAAGGGCTCGAAGATCTCCTGGTGGCGGGCGGGGTCGATTCCCGGTCCGGTGTCTTGCACCTCGAGGACGAGCTCGCAGCGTGTCGGCGCGTCCGGAATCGGCGCGGTCGCCGCTCGCAGAGTCACCTGGCCCTCGCCGGTGAACTTGACCGCGTTACCCAGCAGGTTGATGACGACCTGGCGCAGTTTGACCTCGTCGGCAGTCAGATAGCGATGGGTTATGCCGTCGGTCTCGAGCACGAACGACAGTCCCTTCTCTTCGGCGCGCGACTGGATCAGGGTGCCGATCTCCGCGATCAGAGCCGTCAGGTCGAAACTCCGCTCGTGGAGCTCGAGCCTCCCGGCCTCGATCTTGGACAGGTCCAGGATGTCGTTGATCATCGAGAGCAGGTGCTTGCCAGAGCGGCTGACGATGGCCAGCTTCTCCCTTTGGGCCGCAGAAGCCCCAGAATCTCGGGCTAGCATCGATGAGAAGCCAAGGATGGCATTCAGGGGGGTACGCAGCTCGTGCGAGATGTTGGCCAGGAACTGGCTCTTGGCCAGATTCGCGGCCTCGGCCACCTCCTTGGCCTGTGTCAGCTCCTCGACGGCACGATTACGCTCGGTGTTGTCGATGAGGGTGGCGAGATACCTTTCCCCCAGAGCATGGCCACCGATCTCCATGTCACGCACCCGCCCGTCCTTGCAGGTGACCTTGTATTCCTTGGCCTCGATGTTTTCACCCGTCTCCTGGGAGACCCGGAGGCACTCGCTCCACGTTTCGATGACCCACTTGCGGTACTCCTCGTCCGGGTAGGCCCTCGGCCACCAGTCGTCGAGCGTCGGGATGTCTTCAAGGGTGTAACCGAAGAGCTCGAGGAACTTCCTGTTGTGCAGATACATGCTTTCGTCCCCGTCGATCATGACGGCGGCGATCGGCATGTTGTGGAAGGTCGTCAACAGCCTTTCCTCGGCGTCCTTTGTCCTGGCGGTCTGCTTGAGCAGTCGTCTGTTCCAGAAGACCGCCATAAGCAGCACAAGCCCGGCCACAACCGAGACGGCCAGGATCCAGATCAACGTCACGCCTGCCATGCCAAGTCTCTTTCCTCAGATCTTACCGCCGAATGCTCGTCTTGCCTGCTTCGAGCAGCCAGGTGACCAGCCTTCATCCTAAACACACGGGGAACACGATTTCAGGCCTTTTCTTGCCACGCTGCGACCAGAGCTGCGCTCTGGGACTTGATCCAGAGGGCTGCACCGGTTTCCGGATCAGGGCTCCCTCTGCTCCCTGCTGGTCTTGGCCCGACCCCCGCCTGCCAGCATTCGCTGATAGCCGAGGACGCCGACATCGAAATCGGCGCCGGCGCGAGTGAAGGCGCCCGTGTGACCGGCGAGCTTCAGCGAATCCTTGCGGGAGAGGGGGATCGAAAGAGTCAGACCCAGGCGGGAGTTGTTCTCGCGGTTCACCGGCGCGAAGCCCTCGACGGTGGCCGCCCCGCCGGTGAAGAAGTTCCCGTCGATAGACAGCCACATGCCATTCTTGAAGTTGTAGCTGAAATGGAACTGCAGGCTGCCGAGGGGATCCTGGGTCTTGGTCAGACCGAAGGGTCCGTCGGTGTTGGCGGTGAAGAGCCAGACGCCGAGAGCGATCTCGTTGATCCATCGACCACGCTGGATCGTGGTGCCGATCTCCGGTTTGAAGCCCCAGCGATTGGCGCCGGCATTGACGACCCTGTCATTCGTGTAGTTGCCGGTCGGCGCCGACATCGTGAGCCCGAGACCCACCGTGCGTCGATGACGATCGGGAGCAAACTCGGGGAGTCTTTGCGCAGCACCGCCGATCAGCAGATGAGAAAGACGAAGTCGGGCATCTGCCGGCCCCGAGCGCGTGCCGGTGATCAATTCGTCGTTCAGCTCCCCTGACCCGGTGGCCCGGACGACATAGGGCAGGACCACCGAGAGGGCGGACGACCGGCCGAAGAGCGGGAAGGTGGTGAGATAGCCGGCGGTCAGCGTGTGAACGTCGAGCTCGAGCCCTTTGACCGGCGTCGTCGGGTCGACGACTACATTGCCGGCGGAGAAGCTATAGACCAGTAGGCCGAAGTGGAGCCCCACCGGCAGCGCCCGATAGGCCCGCGGCTCCAGCTCCTGAGCCCGTGCAGGCGATGGATCCCAGCAAAGAGCGAACCCGACGACGATAGCGATGATGGAGGCGACATATCGGACCGACGGCCTCACGGCCTTGTTACTCACTGCTCAATGCTCACTGCCCGGCCGGCACAGAGGCCGGTCGCTTCATGGCTCGTTGGCTCCGTCCAATGCTCGCTGCCCAGTGCTAGCCGCTGCGAGCAGCAGCCACCACTCTACTGTCCTCACTTCTTCGGCTTGATCGGAAACATGAAGTTGACCTGCAGTCGGAACTGGCTCTCGGCTCCGGCGATCGGGTGGTAGACGTTCTCGTAGTACCCGAGCAGGATGTTGAGCGGTTGGCTGCCGGCGAAGGTCACCTTGGAGATCTGCAGGCCCAGGGGGAAGGTGCACTGGTCGTCGTCTACCCCCTCCATGGTCTCGTACTCCCAGTCACAGGTGACGATCGGCCCTGTACCGAGGGCCAGTCCATGCCCGAGGTTGTAGTTCACGAACCACTGGGCGAAGAAGAAATTGACATCTTCGCGATCCTTGTTGCCTTTGCTGCTCGTGATGGACCAGACGTTGCTCGCTACCGCACCGAGCGTCCAGTTGCCAGTGCCGTAGAAGAACACCGCCGAGGGCCCGGCCGAGACCTTGCCAGATCCCAGAATCTCCTCGTTCGAGGCCAGAGGCAGGTTCACCTGCCCGCCGATCCCGTAGCTCAAGCCCCCGCGAGCTTTGGGGGAATACCAACCGGTCCATTGGATATCGCCGATGCCGAACACCGAGTCCGTCTCACCGATCGGAATACTGGTGAGCGGAATGATGGCGCGCGTGATCAGATTCGCGCCTCCCTCCCCCAGCTTGAAAGGGATGACCGGCTGCACGTTGACCACACTCTGTCGGCGTTCGAACTCTCCGACACCGGAATTCACGTTGTACTGAAACGGCAGCGAGACCATCGCCGCGATCGGGTTCTGGGCCGCCTTGGCGAGCGCGCCCGCCTGCGCCGCGTCTTCCTCGGTTTGTGGGCCGATGGTCGACTCCACCACCGGCTCCTCGGACGTGCTCTCCTGACCCGACAGCGGGCTCGCCATCGGAACGCATAGAAGCAGCATCGCAGGAAGACCTAGGCCCAACAGGCTCTTTGTACCGCTATTTCTTTGGTTCATGTCTGAACCTCCACTCTGTAGTCAGCTATTTTCTTGTCCGTCCTCAGACTGCCCCTCTGAGCTGTCACTTCACACTTCTCACTCCTCACCGCCCACTGCCCACGGCCGGCACAGAGGCCGGCCGCTTCAGTGTTCCAAGGCCAGGCGGCCTTTGCCGCCATCCACTGCTCACTTCGCCGGCGAGTACCAGATCGGTGAGGACCACGCACGTTCCTGGATCGTCGGTGGCACGATGTCGGTAATCGGCAGATTGTTGCGCACCGAGTCGTAGGTCGACCAGCGCGGGGTCGGGATCTCCAACACCCGCACGTAATAGGCTGCCGACCCTGT
>Ga0316194_10000814_pt1 | contig 21110 bp, 16 predicted proteins | sample CroRivsedime1_MG_FD_204936 | JGI IMG/M metagenome (GOLD analysis project Ga0316194, IMG submission 204936) | Coastal sediment microbial communities from Maine, United States - Cross River sediment 1 | ecosystem: Environmental > Aquatic > Marine > Coastal > Sediment | place: USA: Maine...
CATCGCTGTCACTGACGTTACTGCTGCGCACCGAGTTCGTTGCTCTCGCAGCAGCGGCGGCGGCAATCGCAATTGGCAGCAAGTTCCTGATTCGCTTTCGCGATAAGCATATTTTCAATCCGGCCAACGTCGCCCTCGTGTCACTGATGCTGCTCAGTGAGCACGCCTGGGTATCGTCTGGACAATGGGGCAGTGCCGCGATCGGCGCTTTCGGTCTTGCCTGCCTCGGCTTTCTCGTGCTGACACGAGCAAAGCGCGCTGAGACAACGATTGTCTTCCTGTGTGTTTACGGCGCACTACTGTTCGGGCGCGCCATGTGGCTGGGCGACCCCCTGTCCATTCCCTCACACCAGCTGCAGAACGGCGCTTTGCTGATCTTTGCGTTTTTCATGATTTCAGACCCGAAGACAACGCCCGACGCTCCGTTCGGCCGTGTTTTATTCGCGGCAAGCGTCGCCACAATCGCTTTCACAATTCAGTTCATTTTCTATCAACCCAATGGCCCGATTCTCGCGTTGATCCTGTCTGCACCCCTGGTGCCGGTCATCGACGCCGTACTGCATGGATCGCATTACCGGTGGAATAAGCCCAACGCTCTGCCGAGCACATCTCTCAAAGGAGTTCATTCATGAGATTGACGATTACCCTGGTCACCGCACTCGTGACCGTACTGGTCACGACGACCGCCCAGGCATTCTGCGGCTTCTATGTTGCGCGTGCTGACACCTCACTTTTCAACCGCGCGTCGCAGGTAGTACTCGTGCGCGACGGGAACAGAACCGTCATTACGATGGCGAATGACTTCGAGGGAGATGTCGAAGACTTTGCCGTCGTCATCCCTGTTCCCACGTCGATCGAACGCGAGCAGATCAATGTCGGCGATCGCGCTGTGATTCAGCATCTCGATGCATACACCTCACCGCGACTTGTCGAGTACCACGACGGTGATCCCTGCGCCGTCTATGAGCGGCTCGAAATGAGCAGCAATGACGCCTCGTCCCCGGCAGCAAGCAAGGAGTTGAAACGTTCGGCCAGATCGCGCGGCGTAACGATCGAGGCGCAATACACGGTTGGCGAGTACGACATCCTGATTCTCTCGGCCAAGCAGAGTGATGGACTGATCCAATGGCTTACCGAGAACGACTACAAGATTCCGCGCGGCGCACAACGCGTCGTGGACAGTTACCTCAAGCAGGACATGCGCTTTTTTGTCGCGAAAGTGAATATCGAGGAACAATCGAAACTCGGCTACCAGTATCTTCGTCCGTTGCAGGTCGCCTACGAAAGCAACAAATTTATGCTGCCTATTCGGCTGGGCACGTTGAACGCGAAGGGCAAGCAGGAACTGTATGTCTACGCATTGACCCGAACGGGACGCGTCGAGACAACCAACTACCGTACGGTCAAATTACCGAGCAATGTCACAGTGCCCGAATTCGTAGAGGGTGAGTTTGCAGACTTCTACCGAGCGATGTTCGACAAGCAGACCAAGGCCGAAAACGAGCGTGCCGTATTCCTCGAATACGCGTGGGACATGGCCTGGTGTGACCCATGTGCGGCTGATCCATTGAGTACGAAGGAATTGCGGCAACTGGGTGTATTCTGGCTCGGCGGTGGCGGTCGCGAGTCAAAACGCTCCATGCCGCAGCAAGCTCAGAATGTATTCGTGACGCGCCTGCATGTTCGCTACGATGCCGAGCATTTCCCTGAGGACCTGATGTTCCAGGAAACCGGCGACCGGCAGAACTACCAGGGGCGTTACGTCATACAGCATCCGTGGCAAGGCGAAGCCAGCTGCGACATCTCGAAGTACGAGGCCGGAGTCCGTGAGCGCCAGGAGCGCGAAGCCCGGCAACTCGCCAACCTGACGGGCTGGGATCTCGGAGATATCCGCGAGAAGATCCCGTTCGCCGGCGGTTTTGTCCCGGAGCCTGACAAAGAACCGTGGTGGAAACGAATCTGGGACTAGGAAAAAAGGCCCACAACGGCCATTTGCGCCCGCCTGCAGAAATCTCTAGCGGTATCGGCCCTGGAGCTTTCGCAGCTCGGCGGAACCCGGGTGTAGCCCGTCGTACGGCAGTTGTGACAGCGGAATATCGGTGTTGCCCATAAGCTCGTGCATCTCGGCGCGTTCTTCGTTGACGTACAAGAGCCCCGTAACAATCTCACCTGCGTTGAATCGATCACGCAAGAACTTGAATGCGTCCGCCCGGCTCGTCGGGTCGTAATCGCGGTCAAGCTTGCGCAACACGATCGTGTCTCCGCCACGCAGGTGAACCGGCATCGCATCGCCCTCTTTGTACGAGGCCGTGATCTCCTCGGAAGGAGTTACGTAGTCGATATTAGCGACGTGGTGATAAAACTCACGCGTGTGCGCATAGCTCTTCGTCGATCCCTCATGATCGTTGAAGGTGACGCAAGGACTGATCACATCAACCAGGGAGAAGCCCGAATGCATGATCGCGCCCTTGATCAATGGCACGAGCTGTTCCTTGTCACCCGAGAAGCTCCGCGCAATGTAGGTTGCTCCGAGCGCCAGGGCCGTGCTTGCCGGATCAATCGGTTCCTGCTGATTAGGCAGCCCCTTTTTGGGCTTGCTACCAATGTCTGCAGATGCAGAAAACTGGCCCTTGGTCAGGCCATACACGCCGTTATTCTCAATCAGGTAGCACATGTTCAGGTTACGACGGATGGCGTGTACGAACTGACCAACGCCGATGGACAATGAATCGCCATCTCCCGATACGCCGATGTAGGTCATGTCGCGATTGGCCGTATTCGCGCCTGTCGTCACCGACGGCATGCGACCGTGTACCGAGTTAAACCCGTGTGCCTGGCTCACGAAATAGGCTGGCGTCTTCGACGAGCAACCGATGCCGCTCATCTTGGCGAGCATGTGTGGCTCGACACTGAGCTCAAATACGGCCTGAATCAGAGCGGCAGTCACGGAGTCGTGTCCACAACCTGCACACAACGTCGAGACGGCGCCTTCGTAGTCACGTGTGGTCAGGCCAAGATCGTTCTGCGGCAGACTCGGATGCGAAATTTTCGGTTTGGCAATGTAGGTCACTTCATAGTCCCGATCAGGCTGCGCGCCCTTTGGCAATTTCGGCAAGTACGCCATCGACGACGGAGCCCGCATTTATCGGCATGCCGTCGTAGTGAAGCACTGAAACCAGCTTCCGCTGGTCCGCTTCGATATCATTGATCAACAGCGATCGCAGCTGCGCGTCGCGATTCTGTTCCACCACATAGACCACATCATGCTGATCGATGAACTCTCCTACGTCAGCCGTGAACGGGAACGCTTTGACACGGCAGTAGTTGAGTACAACACCGTGGTTCTCGAGCCGGTCCAGCGCTTCCTTGCACGCACCGTCGCCGCTACCGAGCGTCAGTATCGCCGCCTTGTTGAGCTTGGAGTATCGGATTTCCGCTTCAGGCACGAGCGTGCGTGCCGTGTCCCACTTTACAAGTAAGCGGTCGATAACTTCCTTGTAGTCGGCCGAATTCTCGGTATATGCACCGAGCTTCGTGTGCCCCGAGCCGCGAGTGAAGTATGCCCCTTTAGGGTGCACGCCCGGCAGCGTTCGATACGGAATACCATCGCCATCAACGTCGAGGTAGCGATAAAAATTCTCCATCTCTTCGAGGTCTTCGGCGCTGTAGACCTTGCCTCGATCCGGTACGTAGGAATCATCCCAGTCGAGTTCGGGCACCATCCAGTCATTCATGCCGATATCGAGATCGGTCAACACCATGACCGGTGTCTGCAGTCGCTCCGCAAGATCAAATGCCTGCGGCGACATGTAAAAGCATTCGGCCGGATCCGACGGGAACAGCAGGACATGTTTCGTGTCCCCGTGCGACGCATACGCACAGCTCAGGAGGTCGCACTGTTGTGTGCGTGTCGGCATGCCGGTCGACGGGCCCGTGCGCTGCACGTTGTACAACACCGCGGGTATCTCCGCGTAATAAGCAAAGCCGATGAATTCGCTCATGAGCGAAATGCCTGGCCCGCTGGTCGGCGTGAACGAGCGCGCACCCATCCAGCTTGCGCCCAGCACCATACCAATGGCGGCCAGTTCGTCCTCGGCCTGGATAATGGCGTAGGTACGTTTACCCGTTTCAGGCTCGACACGATAGCGCGCACAAAACATTCGAAATGCGTCCATGAGCGATGTCGACGGCGTAATCGGGTACCAGGCACCGACGGTCGCGCCCGCGTACATGCAGCCAAGCCCCGCCGCGGTATTGCCATCAATAACAATGTGCCCTTTGGTCGCATCCATCTTCTCGACACGAGCCGGCAACGGGCACGGGAAATTCTCCCGTGTATGGTCGAAACCGATGTGGATGGCCTCCATGTTCGACGCAATCAGGTGCTGCTTCTCAGCAAATGTTTCTTCGAGCAAGCCTTTAATAATATCGAGGTCGACATCGAGCAACGCGGCGATCGCACCGACGTAGGCGATGTTTTTCATCAGGATGCGGGCGCGAGCGCCTTCAAAATGTTCATTGCACATTTTCGACAGCGGAATGCCGATAATCGTAATGTCTTCGCGGTTTAGCAGGCTGCTGCGTGGCCAGGTCGAGTCGTATATGAAACAACCTCCAGGCTCGACCTCGGCCAGGTCATGCGCATAGGTCTGCGCATTCATTGCGACCATGAAATCGACGCGGTCTGATCTGCAGTGGTAGTTCTTGCCGGTTACGCGGATCTCGTACCACGTCGGTAATCCCTGGATGTTTGACGGGAAATAGTTCTTACCCACGACCGGTACGCCCATGCGAAATATCGCCTTGCGCAACAGGCCGTTGGCGCTAGCCGAACCGGTGCCGTTGACCGTGGCAATCTTGATAACGACGTCGTTTACTGATGCCACGGCTGTCCTTTACTTAGCCGATCCGCCGGCAGCGGTTTGCGGCTCACCGGCCGCTGCCTCGTCAACGGCGTACGGAACAAGGATCTCTGACTTCTGCATGTCCCAGGCACCTGTCGGACAACGTTCCGCACACAGGCTGCAATGCACACACAGATCTTCATCCTTGACCATCACACGCCCGGTCTGAGGTAGCTCGGCGGACACATACAAGGCCTGGTCGGGGTTTTGCGCCGGCGACTTAAGTCGGGGCCGCAGTTCGTCTTCCTCGCCGTTGTGCGTGATCGTCAGGCAACTTACAGGACAGATATCGATGCAGGCATCGCACTCGATACACAACTTCTCGGTAAACACGGTTTGGATGTCGCAGTTCAGGCAGCGCTCAACCTCTTCCGCGGCCTGTTCAGCCGAGAATCCAAGTTCGACTTCGATATTGAGTTTCCTGAAGCGTTCCTTGAGATCGACATGCGGCATGAGTCGACGCTCCGATGGGTCATAATTGTTCGAGAAGCTCCACTCATGCATGCCCATTTTCTGGCTGGACAGATTCAGACCCATGGGCAAACGATCTCGCAGGTCTTCGCCCTGGCAATACTTGTGCATTGAAATGGCGGCCTGGTGACCATGCTCGACAGCCCAGATAATGTTCTTCGGGCCGAACGCCGAGTCACCGCCAAAGAAAACGCCGTCACGCGCGCACATCATTGTTTCTTCGTCGACGACCGGGCATTCCCATTTATCGAATTCAATCCCGATATCACGCTCAATCCAAGGGAAGGCATTGTCCTGCCCAATCGCCAGGACAACGTCATCACAGGGAATGACGAGTTCACCCGTCGATGTGCCTCGATCAATGCCGCCTTTTTCGTCGACGTTATATTTCATAAGGTCAAATTTCATGCCGACGAGCTTGCCGTCGTCGTAGACGAATTCCTTCGGCGAGTGATTCACGAGGATCTCTACATTCTCTTCCTCGGCATCTTCGAGTTCCCACTCGGATGCCTTGAAGAAGCCGCGTGGCTTACGTGCCATGACCTTCACATCCTCGGCACCCAGCCTGAGCGATGTCCGGCAGCAGTCCATCGCCGTGTTGCCCACCCCGATAATCAGGACGCGCTTGCCGATTTCCTTGATGTGCTCGAAAGCGACCGATTCCAGCCACTCGATGCCGATGTGAATTCGGTCCGAGTCGTAGCGGCCCGGTAATTCCAGGTTCTTGCCTTTGGGTGCACCCGTTCCGACGAACACGGCATCGTAGCCATCATCGAGCAGGCCTTGCATGCTGTCGATGCGATGATTGAGTTTCAGGTCGACGCCCATGTCGAGGATGTACCCGATTTCCTCATCGAGGACTTCGGGCGGCAGCCGAAAAGACGGAATGTTGGTGCGCATGAGGCCACCGGTCGTATCGAGCGCCTCGAAAATCGTGACTTCGTATCCCAGTGGCCGCAGGTCATTAGCCACCGTCAGGGATGCGCAGCCCGCGCCGATCAGGGCGACCTTCTTGCCATTGTTCTTCTCGGGTGCTTTCGGTAGGCGATCGACGATGTCGTCGCGATTATCTGCTGCAACGCGCTTGAGGCGGCAAATTGCTACGGGCTTGTCTTCGACTCGACCACGTCGACAGGCAGGCTCGCAGGGACGATCACAGACACGACCGAGAATGCCAGGAAATACGTTTGACTTGCGATTCTCCATATACGCATCGCTGAAACGCCCCTGGGCGATCATGCGGATATAGGAAGGAACGTCGGTGTGCGCCGGACAGCCCCATTGGCAGTCAACGACCTTGTGAAAGTACTCGGGATTAGAGGTATCTGTGGGCTTCATTTTCTGGCGCTAGCATAACGGGATCGACCAGAAAGTAAACAATTGTCACCTGCTCTACCTGGCACGCGAGAATTCGAGACGCCGACCCGCGATCGCGCCTGTGAGACTTCCGTCGCAATACACGACCTGTCCGTTAACAATCGTCGTGTCGACCGAGGCCAGGAATTCATGTCCTTCGTACGGCGACCAGCCACACTTATAAAGTACATTTCCGGCGTCAACGCGATACGGCCTGCCCGGATCCACTATGACAAGATCGGCGAACCAGCCTTCTCGCACATAACCCCTTTCCTGCACGCCAAAAATATCGGCCGATGCATGGCAGGCCCGGTCGACAAGCAGCTCAACGCTCATCCGTCCGGCAGCGACGAGATCGAACAAAGTCAGCAAGGCATGCTGGACAAGCGGCAGGCCGGCAGGCGCCTGGAAATAGGTACCGTCTTTTTCTTCTGCAGTATGCGGCGCGTGGTCTGTCGCAATTATATCGATACGACCCTCATTCACTGCCGCAATCAGAGCGTTTTGATCTTCCGCTCGCTTGATCGCCGGGTTGCATTTGATTTTCGCGCCCAGCTCTTCATAGCGAGATTCATCGAACCAAAGATGATGCACACACACTTCGGCCGTGACACGTTTCTCCGACCGATGTGCACTCGAAAACAAGTCCATCTCTTTTTCGGTTGTCAGATGCAGGACGTGCAACAACGCATCATGACGTCGTGCAAGATCGATCGCTAAGCTCGACGATGCGTAGCAGGCCTCTGCCGAGCGAATTCTCGGATGCTCAGTGAGCGGCACGTCTTCCCCGAACTTTTCTCTCGCCGCATCCTCATTCGCCCAGATCATTGGCGAATCTTCGCAGTGCGTCGCAACTATTACAGGCGCGTACTCAAACAGTTTATCGAGCGTATCGGGATCATCGACAAGCATGTCGCCCGTCGATGCCCCCATAAAAGCCTTGATGCCGCATGCCTCACCGACCTGTAGCGCTTTGATCTCATCGATATTGCTATTCGTCGCGCCGAGGTAAAAGCCGTAGTTGCCGGTGCAGCGATCGGCCGCGATTCGGTACTTGTCAGCAAGCGCCTCACGAGTCGTCGTCAACGGGTTGACGTTGGGCATATCCATGAAACTGGTAATGCCGCCCGCAGCAGCCGCTGCAGACTCGGTCGCCAGGTCGCCTTTATGCGTCAGGCCGGGCTCACGAAAATGGACCTGGTCGTCGATCATGCCCGGCAGCAGATACTTACCGTCCGCATCGATTACGGAGGCTCCTTCAGGCGCCCTGATGCTTGTTCCGATATGAATGATCCTGTCGCCTTCAACGAGGACATCGACGTCTTTGATCTCGCCTTCATTGACGAGACGTGCGTTGCTTATCAGTAGCTTGTTCACGCTCATATTATGAGAGGGTGGAGAGATGATTACCACCGCAACTGTCGTCCTCAAATTCCGGGGCTTTGCGGTATGCGCCGCGGTATGCGATAAGGGCGAAATGGACACGATGGAATACCTGGACCGGATTCGCGACGCAAAAGTCTACGACGTTGCGGACAAGACGCCGCTCGAGCTCGCAAAAAACCTGTCTGAGCGTCTTGGCAACCGGATCCTGATGAAACGCGAGGATTTGCAGCCGGTCTTCTCGTTCAAGTTGCGTGGCGCCTACAATAAGATTGCAGGGCTCACAGACGATGAGCTCAGCCGCGGCGTAATTTGTAGTTCTGCAGGCAATCACGCGCAGGGCGTTGCGCTGGCCGCATCACGACGTGGCACGCGTGCCGTCATCGTCATGCCCATAACGACCCCGTCGATCAAGACCGACGCCGTCACGTCGCTCGGCGGTGAAGTCGTATTACATGGAGATACGTACGATGATGCGTATGCCCATGCGCGGCAGCTCGAAGAGCGAGAGGGCCTGATATTCATTCACCCCTTCGATGATCCCGACGTGATTGCAGGCCAAGGCACGATTGGACGGGAAATTCTCGAGCAGGCCGACGAAAAAATCGACGCTTTGTTCGTGCCCATCGGTGGTGGCGGCCTGATCGCCGGCATCGCGGCCTGGGTGAGACAGACACAGCCCGACATTCGCATCATTGGTGTGGAGCCCGACGACTCGGCCGCAATGAAAGAATCGCTGGCGGCAGGTTTTCCCATCACCCTCGATCACGTCGGCATCTTTGCAGATGGCGTCGCTGTGCGCCGCGTCGGTGACGAGACGTTTCGTCTATGCCGGGAACTCGTCGATGAAATCATCACGGTTGACACCGACCAGGTTTGCGCGGCAATCCGTGACATCTTCGAGGACACACGCTCTATCGTCGAACCTGCTGGCGGTCTTGCAGTTGCAGGGGCAAAGAAATATGTGGCCGAACACAAAGCCACCGGGCGGACCTTTGTAACGATCAGCTGTGGTGCCAACGTCAATTTCGATCGCCTGCGCCACATCGCAGAGCGTGCCGCCGTCGGTGAGCAGACCGAAATGCTGCTCGCGGCCGAGATCCCCGAGCAGCCCGGCAGCTTCCGTCGGTTCTGCGAGGCAATCGGTCGTCGTAGTATTACGGAGTTCAACTATCGTTACTCAGACGACAGCAAGGCTCACATCTTTGTCGGCGTTCAGCTCAGCAAGGGCCTGCAAGAACGCAAGGCACTGCTTGTCAAACTGCGGGCCGACGGTTTCCCGGTCGAAGATCTGAGCGACAATGAAATGGCGAAACTGCATGTGCGCCACATGGTTGGAGGCCGGTCAGCCGGCATTCGCAACGAACGCCTGTTTCGCTTTGAATTTCCCGAGCGACCGGGCGCCCTGCTGAATTTCCTGAATGCGATCGGGACGGACTGGAACATCAGCCTGTTCCACTACCGCAACCATGGCTCGGACTACGGCCGCATACTGGCAGGCATCGACGTGCCACAGGAAGAAACCACAGAGCTTGAAGCACACCTTGCCGAGCTCGGCTACCCTCATTGGGAAGAGAGCGATAATCCGGCGTACAGGATATTTCTGGGCTAGTCGCGGAAGGAAGTGTCACACCGATTGCAGGTCCGGTGGTCATAAGGCCACGATTGCGAAGATTGTTTGCAACCTTTTCCCAGGCACACGCATCAAGTAGATATACGTGGCACAACATAAACACAGGGGAAATTCGTGACACTAAGGGCGTTTATAGTAATTGTTTGGTGTTGTTTGATAGCGGCCGCTGCGGTAGCTGGTGAAGAGCACAGGACACACATCAAGATTGCTGTCGATGGTGGGGCTGAAGATCACCGGTCGTTTGAGTGGACCAGCGACGATTCGGATTTCGACCTGCACAACCTCGAGGTAGGCGAAAGCCGTACTTTGACGGACGACGATGGTAAAGAAGTCGTCGTGACGCGCGAGGAAAATGGTCTCGTATTCGATGTCGATGGCGAGAAGATCGAGCTCATGCACCTGAACGGAACAGTTGATGTCGAAGTGCTCCATGACGACCACAACGGTGAAAACGTCTTTATCAAGGAGCACAACACCGAAGTGCATATGATCAAGGCCGATTCATCAGACGGGGTCACCATCATTTCAGGTGACGAGATCGATGATGAAACGCGGGCAAAGATCGAGGAAGCACTCAAAGAAGCCGGCAAGGACGGGAATGTCCTGTTTATCGACGGCAGCGAATTGAGTGGTGATGAGCAAGCCCAGAGTAAACGTGAAGTTCGCATCATCAAGAAAAAGGTTGACGTAACAGACTGATAATCCCTTATTGCTGTTTGTTTCGTATCGATTGGCGGTGACTCATGTCACCACATTTCCCGCATTCGTGAGGCTACATCTATCTGCTTGTCAGATCGCACTCTGAATGCCGCGTCTTCAGACTCTGAACGCCCTGCGAACCGCTGGTCCAGCGTTGCCAACAAGCGATCCGTCATAAAGCGACTGCGCGCGCCGTACACATGCCTGTCACCATCACGTCGCTGCTGTGTCACGTGAAAGCGCAACGGGGATATCAGCGACAAGGATTGCTTCGCACGCGTCATTGCCACATACAGCAGCCGCCTTTCTTCCTCGATCATCTCGGGTTTGCCGGTTGCGAACTCGGACGGGAAATTGCCATCGGTCACGTTGATGACAAACACAGATTCCCATTCCTGTCCCTTGGCCGAATGCACCGTTGAAAGAACAAGGTAGTCCTCATCGAGCAGCGGGTCCCCGGCCTGATCCCCGGCCGCGCTGGGAGGGTCCAGCGTCAACTCAGTCAGAAATCTTTCACGCGTCGGGTAGCGGCCCGAGATTTGTTCTAGTTGCTCGAGATCCGCCTCGCGCGTGTCGACGCTATCGTAAATGCGCTCAAGATGTGGCTGGTACCAGTGCCGCACCTCCGTAAGTTGCGACTGCCAGCCGCGGTCGCCAGGCTCAGCACCTGACAACGACGCCATCAACTCACAGAATCCCTGCCATGCCCCGGCTGCCGCAGCCGGCGGCCGGAACTCCCCGAGTACACCGAAACTGTGCTTGTTGACGGCCAGGTGTTCGAAGCAACGGGCTGCGTTCGACGGACCCATGCCCGGCAGCAACTTGAGAACACGAAATGCGGCCACCTCATTCTTGGGGTTTTCCGCCCATTTGAGTACCGACAACAGGTCTTTTACATGCGCTGCTTCAAGGAATTTGAGGCCGCCGTACTTCACGTACGGAATATTGCGCCGCACGAGTTCGAGTTCCAGCCTGTCGCTGTGATGCGAGCCCCGAAACAATACGGCCTGTTCCTTGAGCTGCATGCCGAGTTCGCGGTTGGCCAGTATCGAGGTCACGACATACTCGGCCTCAGCATCACCGTCCTCGACAGTAATGTAGCGCGGCTTCCCGCCGTCCTTGCGATCAGAGTAGAGGTTCTTTCGATACTGCCGCTCGCTTTCGGCAATCAGGCAATTAGCCGAGTCCAGCAACGGCTGGGTCGAACGATAGTTTTGCTCCAGCGTAATCACCTGCGCCGACGGCATGTACTGATCAGGAAATCCAAGGATATTCTCGACCTCGGCAGCACGAAACGAGTAAATCGACTGCGCGTCGTCACCAACGACGGTCACGCCATTGCCGTCCGGCTTCAGCGCATTGAGGATCTGTGCCTGCACCAGGTTCGTGTCCTGGTATTCGTCAACGAGGACATGGTCGAACCAGGATCCGATCTCCTCCGCAAACTCTGGCTCAGCAACGAGATGACTCCAGTACAGCAGTAAATCGTCGTAATCGAGCGCCTGGCTTTGTTGCTTGCGCAGTACGTATTGGCGAAACAGCTCGGCGAGTTCATCGGCCCAGTCCGCACACCATGGATAAATGTGGTCCAGTGTATCGGCAAGCGGCTTTTGTGCGTTCACGCAGCGCGAATAAATCGCGAGGCAGGTGTCTTTCTTGGGAAAACGCCGCGACGTGCGCGTCAGTTTTTGCTCGTGTCGTACAACGTCGATCATGTCGGCTGCATCACCACGATCAAGAACCGAGAAGCCGGGGTCCAGGCCAAGATTGTGCGCGAAGCGTCGTAGCAAGCGATTCGCAATTGAATGGAAGGTGCCGGACCAGGGCAATCCGCCCGCCGGCAAGTGCTTCGCATCGCGTGCGGACGTGCGCACGATATTCTCAACGCGACGTGTCATTTCCTGCGCTGCGCGCCGCGTAAATGTCAGCAAAAGAATGCGCTCAGGACTGACACCTTCGATGAGCAGATGAGCAACGCGATGCGCCAGCGTCATGGTCTTGCCCGTGCCCGCGCCCGCAATGACCAATAGTGGCCCTGCCCGGAATCCCTCCTCCTGGCTCCGCTCGCCAAACTCCGCAGCGAGCCGCTGCGCCGGATTCAGAAGACCCAGATGATCGAATTCCTGCTCCGCGACCTGCACGAGACACTCCCGTAAAAGTCTGTATTTTTATACAGTACTGGATGTATTTACAAGTACTTGCTCAGGAATGGCTCGATGGCCGCCGCCAGGTCCGAGGGCGCCTCGAAGTGCAGCATGTGGCCGGCACCATCAATGACGACCGTTCGGTCGCCCGGGCAGGAAGCGCCGTCCTGGGCGGCAAAGCGTTCGGCGAGAGCGCTTTTCTCACCGGTTACGAGCAATACATCGGCGGTAATTGCCTGCCAGCACGCCTCCGCTTCTGCGCGACGGTACAGCACCGGGTTCGGCAATTTGTGGCGCGGGTCTGCTCGCAGTTCGACCCGACCATGCCCGCATTCGGCACCCCACTCCCGGGCCACGAAATCCGCTTGTGCCGCGTTCATGCGTGGATTGCGCTTCGCAATGCGTGCGGCGAGCGCCTGCCAATCTGCATAGCGCGTGAACGCGGGGACCGCGTGCCCTTCGTCAATCCACTGCCGATACCGTTTTGGCGCGTCTGCCGGGTCGGAATCAGCCAGACCGAAACCCTCGACATTAACCAGGGCCTGCACTCGCTCGGGCATCATCCCGGCGTATAGTCCGGCGATATTCGCACCCATGCTGTGGCCGACGATACGTGCCGGCCGGTCAGGCGAGTAGATCGCAAGCAGCTCGTGCAGGTCGGCCAGGTAGTCCGGAAACCAATACGAAGTGCACTCGACAGGCGAACGACCGAAGCCTCGCCAGTCGGGCGCGACGACACGCCAGGCTTTGCTCAATGCGTCGACCACGAACTGGAATGTCGAACCTGTATCTCCCCAGCCATGCAGATAAAAGAAGAGCGGCGCCGATCGATCGCCCCACTCGGTCACGCTGTATTGCACACCGCGGATGTCGAATTCGCGTCGCAGGCCGCGCTGCACGGCTTTGTAGGATTGTGGCAAGACCATGCGCACAGTTTTGCACAAGGTGCCGACATCTTGCATGTCGTGTATAAATGCGCGCATGACCGCCGAAATCGCACTGGTACTCGCCATCCTCGCAATTTCGCTGGTCCTGTTCATCAGCGAGGTCATTCGAATGGACCTCGTCGCACTCCTCGTGCTCGGCGCGCTCGCCATCACCGGCCTTGTCGACTCAAATGAAGCCTTTGCGGGATTCAGTAATAGTGCCGTGATTACGGTCTGGGCCATGTTCATCCTGAGCGAAGGCCTGACTCGCACCGGCATCGCCGACATCATCGGGCGACAGGTCATGAGGCTGGGCGGGCGAAAAGAGGTCGCGATGATCACGGTAATCATGATTACGGGCGCCGTGCTGTCCGCTTTCATGAACAACATTGGCGTCGCAGCACTCATGCTCCCTGTCGTCGTCGAAGTCGCACGGCGCACTCGGATTGCAGCCTCACGGCTGCTGATGCCGCTCGCATACTCCACGTTGCTTGGCGGCCTCATGACACTCATCGGTACGCCACCCAACCTCCTGATCAGCGAATCGATGGTCCTGAATGGCTACGCACCATTCAAACTGTTCGACTTCACGCCAATTGGCGGAGCGGTCATGGTTATCGGTGTGATCTTCGTCGCACTGGTGGGTCGATTCCTGCTGCCGAAGCAAAAGGCCGCGCGGGACAAACATGTCAGCCAGCGCAGTCTGCGATCCCGCTACAAGTTGCAGGAGCGCACCTTCATGTTGCGCGTGCCGACAGACTCGATCCTCGTAGGCAAGACTCTCGCCGAAAGCCGCATCGGCTCAGCCACCGGCTTGATCATTCTCTCGCTCTTCCGCGCTGGCCGCAGTGAAACGCTTCCGGGTCGCCAGACCGTTATCCGGGGCGGCGACGGATTGCTGGTGCAGGGGCGTGTCGACCAGTTCCGCGAGCTGCGGCGCTGGTCTGATCTCGTCATCGAACGAGAGGCCCCGGTTCTCAAGTCCATGGTGGCGGCGAAGGTCGTGTACGCGTCGGTCACGATTGCCGAGAGTTCGGCCGTGGTTTCAGAACTCGTAAGGCACGCCGGATTCCGCACCCGTTTCGATGTCGCCGTCGTTGGTATCATGCGCCGCGGCTCGTATCGCCTCACTAATCTGGCCTATGTTCCGATCAAAGCGGGCGACAAGGTGCTGGTGCAGGGCGAGGTGGAAGCCATCGCACAGCTCGAAAAGTACTCAGACTTTGCTTCAGTCGAAATTCATTCTCAGGACGAGCTCGCTGACGAATATCATACGGACGAGCGAATGTTTGTGGTGCGCCTTCCCAAGCACAGCGGACTCGCAGAGGAGACTCTTGCCAAGAGCCGGCTTGCCGATGTCTTCGATTTTCGCGTCCTTGCCATATTCCGGGACGGTGAACTAAAAGTTATGCCCCGGGGCGATGAGATCCTGCTCGGTGGCGACCTGCTTCTTATCGAAGGGCAACACAGCGACCTCGACGTGCTGCGCGGCCTGCAGGAACTCGAAATTGATACAAAGGTTCCGGCCAACGCAACTGCCTTCGAGTCTGAACGCCTGACGCTCATGGATGCGACGCTCGATCCTCGCAGCTCTCTCGCAGGCCTTACTGTCGGCGAGCTCAACTTCCGCGAGCGCTATGGCATCGAACTCGCTGGCATCTGGCGTGAAGGTGAGACTGTTGGTACTGAACTCGCCGATGAGCGCTTGCAGATTGGTGACGCCCTGCTGCTTCTGGGCCCACGCGACCGGCTGCAACTCCTGTCGACCGACTCAGATTTCCTGATCCTGACGCCTTTGGGACAGGAGCCGCCGGACACACGTCGAGCACCGCTGGCCGCGGCGATCATGCTCGGGGTCGTGGTGACAGTGATGTTGGGCTACGCGCCCATTTCGATTGCCGCGGTCATCGGTAGCACGATCATGGTGCTCACGGGCTGCCTGAACATGGAGCAGGCCTACCGGGCAATTGACTGGCGCGCGATCTTCCTGATCGCCGGGATGTTGCCGCTGGGCACCGCGATGCAGGACACAGGCGCTGCAACCTATCTTGCAGGCCAGGTTATGGGCCTGCTGGGCGAAGCAGGACCGTGGCCGGTCATCATGGGTCTCTACATCCTCACGGCGATGGCTACGATGATTATTCCGACTGCTGCCCTCGTGGTCCTGATGTCGCCGATCGTCTTGTCCGCGATGGCCGATCTCGGCGTCGCGCCAGAGACGGCGATGATGGCCGTCGCGATGGCAGCGTCCGCGAGTTTCACGAGCCCGATCTCACACCCCGCCAATATTCTTGTCATGGGACCGGGCGGCTATCGCTTTGTGGATTACCTGAAAGTCGGCGTGCCGCTTACGATCGTTGTGTTTATCACGGTCATGGTGTTGCTGCCGATCCTGTGGCCGCTCGTACCGGTCTAGGAGATTTAACTTGAATGAGACAGTTGTCATCGCGGGCGCCGGCCATGCTGCCGGACAACTCGTTGCAAGCTTGCGGCAGAACAAGTTCGAGGGCCGGATAGTTCTGGTAGGCGACGAGGCGCATCTGCCGTATCAGCGACCGCCCTTGTCAAAGAAATACCTCGCTGGCGCTTTGGACACCGAGCGCCTGTACGTCAAGCCGGCCAGCTTTTACGAAGAGGCGGGCGTCGAGCTCTGCCTGGAAACTTCTGTCACCGCGATCAACCGCGACGAGAAGAGCCTGCGCACTGCTGACGGTGACGAGATCCGATATGACAAGCTCGTACTTGCGCTCGGGTCACGAGTGCGCCGCCTGCATGTCGAAGGCGCCAAATTGAGAAACGTTCACTATTTGCGCAGCATCGCGGACGTCGATGGAATTCGCGATAATTTTGATTCGGGGCGCCGCCTCGTCATCATTGGTGCCGGCTACATCGGCCTGGAAGTCGCCGCCGTGGCGCAGCAGTTCGGACTCGACGTCACTGTGATTGAGATGGCGGATCGTGTGATGAGCCGTGTCGTTTCACCCGAGATCTCCGACTTCTACCAGATCGAGCACACTAACCACGGTGTCAAGTTCCGCCTGTCGACCGGCGTGTCGGCACTGACCGGCAAGAAGCGTGTCAAGTCAGTGACCACGTCAGAAGGCGAGGACATCCCGGCTGACCTGGTGGTCGTTGGCGTGGGCGTCTTGCCGAACACGGAGCTCGCGACAGATGCGGGACTCGACGTCGACAACGGCATCGTGGTCGACGATCACTGTCGAACCAGCGACCCGGACGTTTTTGCTGTTGGCGATTGCACCTCGCATCCGAACACAATTTATGACCGGAGCCTGCGACTGGAGTCGGTGCATAATGCGGTCGAACAGGCCAAAACGGCTGCCGCGAACATCTGCGGCCAGGATGTCAGCTACTCGCAGGTGCCGTGGTTCTGGTCGGATCAATACGACCTCAAGCTGCAGATCGCTGGCCTGTCAGAGGGCTATGACAACGTCGTTATCCGCGGCAACCCGGCGGAGCGATCGTTTTCCTGCCTGTACCTGAAGGAGAATTGCCTGATCGCCGTCGACGCGATCAACGCGCCACGCGATTTTGTGCAGTCCAAGCAACTGATAGCAAGACGCGCGAAGATTAACCCGAGCCTGCTGACCGACCCGGCGACCGCATTGAAGGACCTGGCGGCCTGACTTCAGAGTGCGGACTCTTCTTCCGTTTCGTCTGGCAGCTCCGGAAGCTCGATAAGCAAGCGACCCTCTGCCGATACGAAACCCGTGTCAGCCGAGAACGCGCGAACCGACATTGACTCAATGCCAACCATTTCGAGTCCTTTGATACGGCCTGACCCGCCGCTGACTGAAGCCGTGCCAAGTGCACCCGGTCCTGAGGTCATATCCCCCAGCCAGGTGCCCCGCCAGTTGTTTGCCGAGCTCTTCCAGGCCGGGAATGCAACTTCCCGAATGAATGGCCAGTAGTTTTCTGTTTGCCGGACAAACATGCTGCCATGTTGAGGAGCATAGATGTACCAGACGCTGTCCAGGATAGCCTCGCCATTCAGAAGCCTGGTACTTTCTGACTTTGAAGAAATCTTGATACCTATACCTGCCGGCTGATTGCGGGCGTCGCGCATGACCGTTGCCATTGCGCTGGTCTTCCGGATGGGCACCTCCCATAACTCCAGCACTTTCTCAGGATGTGGACTCTGCAAGGACTCGCCATTGTTTGTATAAATAATGTTCTCCGCGGGTACCGTGGAGAAACTCAGCGCGATGACTTCGGCGTCGGTAAGAGACAGCGGTGACAGACCACGATCAACAGTGAACGGGTTGTATACGGCACCCACGGCGAAGATCGCTGCGCCGGCGACCAAACCCAGAACCAGTGCGACGATGTATTTCATTCAGCCTGCTCCGTCGGTTCCATGGGTTCCAACTCGCCAACGTAGGTTGCCTGTAGTTCGATGCGTCCTGCGGGAGCATCTTCGTCTTCACTTGTGTCTGCCACCCAGCGCTCGCTCATGAAGCCGCTGAGCGGCGCAAACTCACGAGAACCGGCCCGAATCTCGCCGATACGATAACCGCCCTCGTGAGGCACGGCATTCATGTTTACGAAGACAGAACCGCGCGCGGGTAGATGCAACACCCAATCGATTACGTCCTGATCGCCATTCTTCGCGGCCGTTCGGACCGCCACTCCGACCACGGAGTCTCGTTCATTGCGAATCTTGAACATCTCGGTACGCACGTCAGCCAGTAGTTCGACGTCGGGCCACCGAAGGCTGGGTGGTACAGGTGTCGTCTGCCCCGAGGCACCAATCATGATCCGGTCCATTGGAATATTGGCGTGAAACGCCTCAACATTGCCGCCGTTGGGCGCGACTGTGATGATGGATGCCTCCCGCACCTGGTCCACGGCAGGAATCGCATATATGGCGCCCGCCGATGCGATCAGCCCGAGCACGACTCCAACGAAGAATGTCTTTATCAAAGCAGCCCCACCACTTGTCGATTCGCCTGCCAAATCAGGCACATGCGGACAAGTTTAGTTAAATCGGCGCGATCGGCATACCAACCAGAGCTGTTTTTGTGACGAACCGCACACGATTACCGCTCGACGCCGCTCCCTGATCGCCTAGCAGGCTCTGAAATACTGTTGCAGATACTCGTCCAGCGAGATCTCGTCAGCTGCCTCGATGTCTTTTTGGCGTTGCAGTGAGCTCGCCGCTTCATCTGTCAACGACGCAGCTCGCTGCTCCCTCAACGGCGCGATAGAAGCGAAATAGTCGCTGTGACACCGGGCCATGCCCAGCGCGAACTCAAAGAAACTGCTGCCTGTTTTCTCCAGCTCGGCGACGATGCGTGCGGAAAGTGTCGCGTCGGGATCATCGACAACCCGTTGTTGCAGGCGTACCGCCGCCGCATAGCTGCCGTCGCCCTCATGCTGATCGATCATCTCCGCGATCGCCGTAACCTTCGCGAGAATCTCGTTGGCCCAGTCTCGTAAGCTGACCGCTTGTCCGTTGCGCAACAATCGAAACTCGGGGTCGCGTCCACGTTTTGCGGTACTCGTGTGATTGCGGCCAACTTCCTCTATTTCCGTGTCGCTGAGCTTCGGGCTATCTTCGAGAAGGCAGTAAATCAGGAACGCCTCGAGGAAGCGCATCGTGTTCTGGTTGATCCCTGAAGGATCAAACATGTTGATATCAAGGGAGCGAACCTCGACGTACTCTATACCGTCGCGGCGCAGTGCTGCTGTTGGCTGCTCACCTGATCGTGCAATACGTTTCGGCCGGACCGGCGAGTAGTACTCGTTTTCTATCTGCAGAAGGTTTGCGTTCAGCTGCTCGTATCTCCCGTCGACCTTGACGCCGATTGCCTCGTAAGAAGGCTCGGGCGTGCAGATAGCGTTGCTCAGGTCACGGACATACTCGTCAACGCTGTTGAGTGAAATATTGATGCGTGACTGGTTCTGGTTGCTGTAGCCAAGATCGCTCATGCGCAACGACGTCGCCCAGGGTTCGAACCAGGTATCAGCGTTCAGGGATGGCAGCTTCGCCGCGGCGCCCGCGAAGGACTTGCAGACTGCCGGTGATGATCCGAAAAGATACAGGACGATCCAACCCATCCGCCGGAAATTGCGGATCAGGCGCAGGTAATGATCAGAGCGAAACTCCTTCGCACTATCTGTCCCACCGAGGACCGATTGATAGGCCGGCCAGAAAGTTTCCGGCAACGAGTAGTTGAAGTGCACACCCGCGATCACCTGCATTTGCCGTCCGTATCGATGCCCGAGGCCGCGGCGATAGATCGTCTTCATGCGGCCGACATTGGAGGTACCGTATTTCGCCAGCGGAATTTCACGATCGGCTGGAATGCGGCACGGCATGCTCGACGTCCACAGCATTTCTTCACCAAGATGGGAGTATGTGAACTGGTGAATATCGCAGATACAACGTAACGCCTCCCACGTCGTCACAAATGCCGGCGTAACAAACTCAAGCAAGGCCTCGGAAAAATCCGTCGTAACATATTTGTTGGTCAACGCGGACCCGAGGCCGGAAGGATGCGGCGTTTGCGCCAGGAACCCGTCGGGGCTGATGCGCAGCGATTCTTTCTCCACGCCCTTCAGTCCGCCATACAAGACATCCTTGCCAGCAGTAGCAACAGCCTCCAGGCGTTTTTCAAAACCCTGCGTCAAGATCGATTCCTTAAGGAAGCGGCCCGCCATCCCGGGCTCGCCTGCAGTTTTACCATAACCGGCTCGTCGCGTCTGATCCGCAAGCTCGGTCTGCAAGGCCTCTGTTATGCTTATGTTCCGTCAATACGAAACGGCACGGCCATGAACATCAGACCCCGTCCATTCGCTTGCGCTGCAACGGCCTTTCTTGCGCTGGCCCTGGTCACCACACCCGCACACGCTTTTCGTTGTGGCGGCAAGATCGTCACCGAGGACATGCATGAAGCGCAGGTCCGCCGCGCCTGTGGAGCGCCCACAACAATGCGCCACATAGGCCGTACGCTGCGCAGCATCAACATCCCTATTGAGAGTAACCACGGTGGTGGCTGGACGTCAGGACATTTTCCCGGCTATGGATTTTCCCAGGAAGTCATCGTCACCGAGTACGTCTACAACTTCGGTCCGCGCAAACTTATGCGGCGGCTGTTATTTGAAGGGGGCGTGCTCGTCTCGATCGAAACCCTTGGATATGGATACCGCGAGTAAGTAGACTACGCTGCATGAATGACTCAAAGCTCAGGCGTTTTCGCGACAGTACCGCCGGCGCACCAACGCTTATCAATGAAGGCTGCAAGATCACAGGCGTGATTTCGGGCAGGGGTGATTACCAGGTCAGCGGCGAAGTCGATGGTGACTGCGATATCGAGGGTACCGTGTCTCTCGCGCGTAATGGCTACTGGCGAGGCACGATCAAAGCCGACAACGTCATCATATCGGGCCATGTCGAAGGCGATATCGTGGCAGCCGGAAAAGTCGAGGTCTCGAATACGGCGCGCATTTCCGGAACCGTGACCGGTGAAGCAATCGCTGTAGCCGAAGGCGCCGTCGTCGAGGGCGTTATGAAGACGACTGTCCAGCCCGAGCCCGTTGAATTCGTTGAGAAACGCGGTACCGACGAGTAGGC
>Ga0316194_10000815_pt1 | contig 21107 bp, 16 predicted proteins | sample CroRivsedime1_MG_FD_204936 | JGI IMG/M metagenome (GOLD analysis project Ga0316194, IMG submission 204936) | Coastal sediment microbial communities from Maine, United States - Cross River sediment 1 | ecosystem: Environmental > Aquatic > Marine > Coastal > Sediment | place: USA: Maine...
GTACCAAAGGTCAGTGGAAAATCCCGGATGTCATGGCGTGTCTCTCCACTCGGACTACTTACCGGCCGTCCGAGCAAGGGTTGATCCGTGAGCAGCTCAGCAACCGTTTTGACACGGTTGGCTGCGCGTGCGGCGGCCATGGGCTCGTGTTCGGCGATGAGCTGGCGGAGACGTACTAGGTCCTTGTGGGCGAGCCGTGTGAAGACGAGCTTCAATCAGGGTCCTTGAGTCTTTCGCCAGGTTTTCCCCAGGTGTCGACCCAAGCCAGCACTTCATCAGCCGACACCACTTCTCCTCGATCCGCGGCCTCGATAGCTTCAAGCGTTTCGTCCCAGCGCTTCTGGACCCGGGCGCGTCTTTCCAGGTACTCCCTCACCGCTTCTTTGACGACCCAGGCGCGAGAGCGGTCAAGGCGCTGAGAGACAGAGTCGAGCTCCTTGATCAATTCATCCGTAACGTGTGCGGTCAGCGTTGGCATGTAACACCTTGACTCATTATGACTCAGTTTGACTTATATTAACTCGGCTCATGAGCTTCTGCAGAAATAATCGTTATAGGAAGGAAGACTAAATCGCGCGGTTGGTTGCGGGTTCTGCCATGGCACCTCGTGTAGTTACCAACCAGGAGTCGCTAGACGCGATCTGGACACGGCGCCTTCGTAAGATATTGAAATAACTTAAAAAACAGAATGTTCGAATCCCTCCCTCTCCGCCAATTAATCAATAAAAATAATAATCGGCAGATCAAATAGAAGCCTAGACACGGCCTCTGTCTAGGCATGAAAATAGCCGCAAAGTCAATCTGTGAACCTCGTCGTTTTGCTGTCTGGCCGCGCTTTTTTCTTTCGAAATAGACACGATATTCGCCATGCTTGCCCCGGGACGTATCGCGTCAGGCTGGAGATTGTTGATGGCTGCTCACGATTCCATGACTGTGGCCGCTGGTCTTTTGAAGCCAACCGCCGCATTCCTCTGTGCCGATCATCCCTCAGCCATTTTTCCAATCTTCGAACGCCCGACGCCATGCTCCTCGACCAAACTCGAGTGCCTCATCTCAACACTCAACGCCTCGCCCAGGATCTCTCATCGAATCAAGTCTGAATACTGCACCCTTTTTGCCCTTCGCCCCCTGACTCTCGGATCAACTAGAGGCGACAACTACCCTGACACAGGGGGGACCGGGCTCAGCTCGGGAGGTCCGAGCGGCCGGTGAGGTGGAGATCGATCGCGCGGGCGCAGGCTCTTCCCTCGGCTATCGCCCACACCACGAGGGACTGGCCCCGGCGCATGTCGCCGGCCGCGAAGACCCCGTCGATGCTGGTCCGATAGCTCTCGGTGTCGGCCTGGACGTTGCCGCGGGGGTCGAGCCTGACGCCGAGCTCGGCGACGAGACCTTCGTGCACCGGGTGGAGAAAGCCCATCGCCAGGAGGACCAGGTCGGCGCGGGCGCTCGTCTCGCTGCCCGGCACGTCGCGCAGGACCATAGCGCCGTCGCCGCCGGTTCCCATCTCGACCTGGATCATGTCGATGCGTTCGACCGCGCCGTGGCGTCCGTGGAACGCGGTGCTCTTGACCGCCCAGTCGCGTTGGCAACCCTCCTCGTGGGACGTCTGGTTCACGATGGTGCCCGGCCAGTTCGGCCAGGTGAGGCTGCGGTCTTCGGTCTCCGGGGGCCGCGGCATGATCTCGATCTGGTTCACCCAGCGCGCGCCCTGCCGGATCGACGTGCCGACGCAGTCGGCGCCAGTGTCGCCGCCGCCGATGACCACGACCCGCCGGTCGAAGGCGCTGATCCTCGCCTCGTCGGGGATGTTCTCGCCGGCCATACGCCGGTTCTGCTGGACCAGGAAGTCCATGGCGAAGTGCACGCCGGCGAGGTCGCGCCCGGGCACCGGCAAATCGCGGGGGTGCTCGGCGCCGCCGGCGAGGACCACCGCGTCGTACCTCTCCATCAGCTGATCGACCGTGAGATCGACGCCGACGTTCACCCCTGGTACGAAACGGACGCCCTCCGCCTGCATCTGCGACATCCGCAGGTCGATGTGGTGCTTGTCGAGTTTGAAGTTCGGGATCCCGAAGCGCAGCAGCCCGCCGATGCTCGGATTCTTCTCGGCGACGACCACGTCGTGACCGGCCCGCGCGAGCTGCTGCGCGCAGGCGAGCCCGGCGGGGCCGGAACCGACCACCGCCACCCGCTTGCCGGTGCGGTGCGCCGGTATCTGCGGCTCGATCCACCCCTCCGCCCAGCCCTTGTCGACGATCGCGCACTCGATGGTCTTGATCGTCACCGGCTCGCCGGCGAGGTTGAGGGTGCAGCTCGCCTCGCAGGGCGCGGGGCAGACCCGGCCGGTGAACTCGGGGAAGTTGTTGGTCGAGTGCAGGGCGTGGAGCGCCTCGCGCCAGCGCCCTTGATAGGCGAGGTCGTTCCAGTCGGGGATGTTGTTGTGGATCGGGCAGCCTTCCTGACAGAAGGGGATGCCGCAGTCCATGCAGCGCGCGCCCTGCTTGCGCAGCTCCCCGTCCTCGAGCGGGATCACGAACTCGTCGAAGTGACGGATGCGGTCCGTCACCGGGCGGTAGGTCCGGTTCTGACGCCGGATCTCCACGAAGCCGGTCGATTTACCCATCGTCGTTCAACCCTCCCTGGGGCTGTCGCCGGTGCGCGCCATGCTCGGGGCGTCCGCCGACCGTCGTTGCTCCAGCGCACGCCGGTAGTCGGTGGGCATGACCTTGAAGAACTTCGGCAGGTAGTCCTCCCAGTTCTCCAGGATCTCCCGCGCGCGCGCGCTGGCGGTGTAGTGGTGGTGGCGCTCGATCAGCTTGCGCAGGCGCCACTCGTCGAAGCGAAGCATCTCTCGAAACAGCTGCCGGTCGCCGATCCCCTCGGGGATGTCCTCCTCGTCGGGAATGCGTTCGAGGCTGACCATCGCGGTGTTGCAGCGGCGCTCGAAGAGGTGCTCCTCGTCAAGCGCGTAGGCTATGCCGCCGCTCATCCCAGCCGCGAAGTTGCGCCCGGTGGCGCCGAGGACGACGACCACGCCGCCGGTCATGTACTCGCAGCCGTGGTCGCCGACGCCTTCGACGACCGCGATGGCGCCGGAGTTGCGGACCGCGAAGCGCTCGCCGGCCACGCCGCGGAAGTAGCACTCGCCGGCGATCGCGCCGTAGAGCACGGTGTTGCCGACGATGAGGTTCTCCTCCGCACGGAAGCGGCTGTCCGCCGGCGGGCGCACCACCACCCGGCCGCCGCTCAGCCCCTTCCCGGCGTAGTCGTTGGCGTCGCCTTCCAGCTCCAGGGTCACGCCGTGGGCGAGAAAGGCGCCAAAGCTCTGGCCCGCGGTGCCCCGTAGCGCGACCACGACGGAGTCCTCGGGAAGACCGGCGTGCCCGTGGCGCTTCGCAATCTCGCCGGAGAGCATCGCGCCGACGGTTCGGTTGACGTTGCGCACCGGCATCTCGATGCGCACCGGGTCGCCGCCCTCGATCGCGGGGCGGGCGCGCTCGATCAGCGCGTGGTCGAGCGCGCGTTCGAGGCCGTGATCCTGGGCCTCGCAGCAGTGGGTCGCGACCCCGGGGCCGGTCGCGATCGGCTCGAGTAGCGGCGAGAGATCGAGGCCGCGCGCCTTGTAGTGCTCCACGGCGCGGCGTGGCTCGAGCGCGTCTATCCGCCCGATCATCTCGTCCACGCTGCGGAATCCCATCCGGGCCATGTGTCGCCGCATGTCCTCGGCCACGAACTCCATGAACCGGACCACGTGCTCCGGCTTGCCGATGAAGCGCTTGCGCAGTTCCGGATCCTGGGTCGCGATGCCGGTGGGACAGGTGTTGAGGTGGCACTTGCGCATCATCACGCACCCCTCGGAGACCAGCGCCGCGGTGGCGAAACCGAACTCGTCGGCGCCGAGCAGCGCGGCGATCACCGCGTCGCGGCCGGTGCGCAGCCCGCCGTCGGTCTGCACCGCGATGCGTCCGCGCAGCCGGTTGCGCACCAGGGTGCGGTGGGTCTCGGCGAGTCCGAGCTCCCACGGTCCGCCCGCGTGCAGCACCGAGGTGATCGGGCTCGCCCCGGTGCCGCCGTCGGCGCCGGAGATTAGCACGTGGTCGGCGTGCGCCTTGGCGACGCCCGCCGCGATGGTCCCGACCCCGGTCTCGGAGACGAGCTTGACGCTGACGCGGGCCTCGGGGTTCACGTTTTTGAGGTCGTGGATCAGCTGGGCGAGATCCTCGATGGAGTAGATGTCGTGGTGCGGCGGCGGCGAGATGAGGCCGACGCCGGGCGTCGAGTGGCGCACCCGGGCGATCGTCTTGTCGACCTTGTGGCCTGGCAGCTGCCCGCCCTCGCCGGGCTTCGCGCCCTGCGCCATCTTGATCTGGATGTCGCTTGCGTTGACCAGGTACTCCGCGGTCACCCCGAAGCGGCCGGAGGCGACCTGCTTGATCGCCGAGCGCATCGAGTCGCCGTTCGGCAACGCCGTGAAGCGTTCCGTCTCCTCGCCGCCCTCGCCGCTGTTGGATCGTCCGCCGAGCCGGTTCATCGCGATGGCGAGGGTGGTGTGGGCCTCGTAGGAGATCGATCCGAACGACATCGCGCCGGTGGCGAACCGCTTGACGATCTCGCTCGCCGGCTCGACCTCGTCGAGCGGAATCGGCGTCTCGAGGTACCTGATATCGAGCAGGGCGCGCAGGTTCATCAGCCGCTCGCTGCGCTCGTCGATGTGCCGTGCGTACTCGAGATAGGTCTCGAAGTCGTCCCGGCGCACTGCGTGCTGGAGGCTCGAGATGGTCTTCGAAGTCCACATGTGCGCCTCGCCGCGCTGGCGCTGGGCGAGCTCGCCGCCGACGTCGAGGGCGTCGAGGTGGATGGTCGAGCTTCCGTAGGCGAGGCGGTGGCGGCGGACCGTCTCCTCCGCGATCTCATCGAGTCCGACGCCCTCGACCAGCGACGGGGTGCCGGAGAAGTACTCGTCGACGAAGTCGGCGCGCAGGCCAACCACGTCGAAGATCTGCGCGCCGCAGTAGGACTGGAAGGTCGAGATCCCCATCTTCGACATGACCTTGAGGATGCCCTTGCCCATCGCGTCGACGAAGTGCTGGTGCGCCTGGGTCTCGGTCAGCTGCGGCAGCTCGCTCGCGCGCAGCGCGGAGATCGTCTCGAAGGCGAGGTAGGGGTTGATCGCCTCCGCCCCGTAGCCCGCGAGGAGACAGAAGTCGTGCACCTGGCGGGCCTCGCCGGTCTCGACCACGAGTCCCACCTCCGTGCGCAGCCCGGTGCGGATGAGGTGATGGTGGACCGCGGAGGTGGCGAGCAGCGCGGGTATCGCGACGTGGTCGGCGTCGATTGCTCGGTCGGAGACGACGATGATGTTGAAGCCTTCCTGGACCTTATCCCTCGCCTCGCTGCACACGCGCTCGAGTGCGCCGCGCATGCCGCTGGCGCCGAGGTCGGCGACGAAGCAGATGTTCAGGGTGTAGGTGCGGAACGCGTTGTCGACCCGCTCGTGGATGTGCCGGATCTTCTCGAGATCCACGTTGCTGAGGATCGGCTGGCGCACCTCGAGTCGCCGGTGCGAACCACCGGTGTCGAGGTCCAGGAGGTTCGGGCGAGGGCCGACCAGCGACCTCAGCGACATGACCAGCTGCTCGCGAATCGGATCGATCGGCGGGTTGGTGACCTGGGCGAAGCACTGCGTGAAGTAGTCGTAGAGCAGCTTGGCCCGGTCCGAGAGCACCGCGATGGGGAAGTCGCGGCCCATCGAGCCGACCGGGTCCTGGCCACCGGCGGCGATCGGGCCGAGGAAGAACTTGAGATCTTCCTGCGTGTAGCCGAACGCCTGCTGACGGTCGAGGAGCACCGCGGGAGAGGGCGCCATCGCCGCGACCTCCGGCGGGAGGTCCTCGAGCTTGATCTGCGTCTCGTTGAGCCACCGGCGGTAGGGCTTGGCCTCGGCCAGCCCGCGCTTGAGCGTCTCGTCGTCGATGATCGCGCCTTGCTCCAGGTCGATGAGGAACATCTTCCCGGGCTGCAGGCGCCACTTGCTGACGATGCGCTCCGGCGGAATGTCGAGCACCCCGGCCTCGGAGGCCATGACCACGACGTCGTCGTCGGTGATCAGGTAGCGGGCCGGGCGCAGCCCGTTGCGGTCCAGCGTCGCGCCGATCTGGCGACCGTTGGTGAAGGCCACCGCCGCCGGTCCGTCCCAGGGCTCCATCAGCGCCGCGTGATACTCGTAGAACGCGCGCCGGCGCTTGTTCATCAGCGGGTTGTTGTCCCAGGCCTCTGGGATCATGAGCATCATCGCGTGGGCGAGGGGATACCCGCCGGCGACCAGCAGCTCGAGTGCGTTGTCGAAGGTGGCCGAGTCGGACTGACCGTCGCCGATGAGAGGCCAGAGCTTGTCGAGGTCTTCGCCGAGGACCTCCGACACCATGTTCTCGCGTCGCGCCATCATCCAGTTGATGTTACCCCGCACGGTGTTGATCTCACCGTTGTGGCAGAGAAAGCGGAACGGCTGGGCGAGCTCCCAGGAGGGGAAGGTGTTGGTGGAGAAGCGCTGGTGCACCAGCGCGAGCGCGCTGGCGAGCCGCTCGTCCTTGAGGTCGAGGTAGTAGTGCCGCAGGCGCGGTGCCAGCACCATCGCCTTGAAGCAGAGGGTGCGCGAGGACAGCGACACGAAGTAGAAGCGCTGCCGGCCCACCTCGCCGCTCTCGGTGTTCCACACCTGGTGATGGGCCCGCTTGCGGATGACGTAGAGCTTGCGTTCGAACGCGTCCTGATCCGCGCAGGCGTCGCCGCGGGCGATAAAGATCTGCCGGATCGTCGGCTCGTTGGGAGCGACGCTCTCGCCGAGCTGGCTGCTGTCGAGGGGCACGTCGCGCCAGCCGAGCAGGACCTGCCCCTCGCTGGCCACGTGCTCCGCGATCGCGGACTCGCAGCGCGTTCGCCTCGCCGCGTCGCGGGGGAGGAAGACCACGCCGCAGGCGTAGGCGCCCGGCGCCGGCAGGTCGATGCCCAGCGCGGCGCACTCCGCGCGCAGGAAGGTGTCGGGGAGCTGGACGAGGATCCCGGCACCGTCGCCCGCGAGCGGGTCGGCGCCGACGGCCCCGCGGTGGTCGAGGTTGTCGAGGATCTCGAGTCCCTGGCGGACGATCCGGTGGCTGGCCCGGTTGCGGATGTCGGCGACGAACCCGATGCCGCAGGAGTCGTGCTCGTTGCGCGGGTCGTAGAGCCCTCGCTGGGTGGGTGGGCGGTGTGGTGTCACGGATCTGTTCCTGCGTCGGTGCTGCGGTCCGGGGTCCTGCCGGGTGGGCTCGCGGCCTCGCGCCGTTCGGCGCTGACGTCGTCAGAGGCGGCCGCGGCGCACCAGCTTACCCGTTAGCGCGCCGGTTGGCTCCCCGTCCTCGAAACCGCTCTAACTGGATACGATAGTTGCCGCGTAGTCGTCAACCCGCTGCAGCAGGCGCTTGCCTGCCGGCCGGGAGGTGGTGGTGGATGCGCGGCGCGTGCAGGCGCAGGTTCTCGAAGTCGATAACGTTCAGGTCCGCCTAGGGAACCTCTGAACTATTCGTGAACGTGCATCTTGGGACTGAAATGCACAGCTTCATCGTGGCAAATCTTGGCAATAGAACAACTATTACCTGCGATCTGCGCCTTGAATCTGCACATTTCACCCTCCAATCTGCTTCGTCCAGAATAGTTCAGAGGCAGCCCTAGAATGGAGACCCTGCGTGACCATATCGTGACCGACTCCTGTCACCTCATGTCCACTCCTGTCCTCTTGTGGCAACATTACGGGGAGTGGTTGCGTCTGGGGAGAAGGTCATCGCGCATAGAGCGGTGACAGATGAGATCGCCTCGGGAAACCGTAACATCTTGGCTCTTGAGATGGAGGGGTACGGGTTTTTCCGAGCTATTTGGCAGTCGTCCAGCCACGTACGTCACCTCGTCATTCGGGGGATATGCGACGATGGAAGTTCCGCCAAAGACGATCGTTGGCACGAGTATGCAGCAAGCGCCGCCGCAACTTTTTCTCGGCACTTTATACTTGACCAACCCAGATAGAAACTGATGCACCTCGGTTTCTCTGGTACTGTCAACTTAAGCGAAAACCGACTACTTTCTTGCACGATATCGCTAGTGCGGGAACGAGCAATCAAGAACTTAGGTAGTGGGAAGTGGCTCCGTTTTCCGCTCGAATCGCTTAAGTTGACAGCATTTTCGAGCTGTAGTGACAACCGCGACCGAATCGTGGAGGTGGCGAACGAAAACAGAAAGAACAGGACGCGCGCCATGGGCATTGCGTGCTCAATGGCTCGGGAAATTTCAATCGAATCAGCTGGCACGGTTTCTCGGGACCCACAGCGGTTAATCGGGACCATCCGCAGGGAATATCTTGACCACATTTTCTTCCGGAGCACCGCCGATTTGGAGAAGAAGTTCACGGAGTTCGGCAACTATTACAACCGACATCGCGTTCATAGCTCATTAGATGGTCAAACGCCGGCCGAAATCACCGGCGAACGCGCCAACGCACAAGCGGCACTTCGCCACTTTCACTGGCAAACTCACTGTCGTGGGTTGTACGAGTTGCCAGTGGCGGCTTGAATATGAATTCGCCATGGACAGGTAGCCACTACGGGACGAATAACGACGAGGGACAGTGGTTCAGCCGATCAAGTTACTCTAATTGACCATGGTAGTTGACCATAGTATGTTTATGGGATGGAAACGATAGCCATCTCTGAATTCAAGGCGAAGTGTCTGGCCATTCTCGAGCGCGTCCGAAAGACGGGGCAACCCATTCGGGTCACACGGCGCGGCCTGCCGGTGGCCGATGTGCTGCCTCCCGCGCCCCCCGAGAATCCCGAGGGTTGGTTGGGCGCAATGCGCGGCACGGGAAAGATTCGCGGTGACATCGTCGAACCCACCAGTGAGCTGGTCGACTGGGACGTGGATTGAGGCTCCTGCTCGACACCCATATCTGGATTTGGAGCCAGTTGGACCCTGATCGGCTCTCTCGCCGGGTCTACACTGCACTCCAGGCCGAGGACTCGGAGATTTGGCTTTCATCCATTTCACTTTGGGAGTTGACTGTCCTCGTGGAGAAGGGCCGGATCGAGCTGGATGATCACGTCGATGCCTGGATCGAGCGCGCGTTGGAAGCGGCACCGATGCGGGAAGCGCCAGTCTCTCACAGCGTCGTCCGGGCGCTGCGGTTCATTGAGACGCCGCATCGGGACCCGGCCGATCGGTTTATTGCGGCGACTGCGGCGGTCTTGGATCTACATCTCATTACGGTTGACGGGCAACTCAAGAGCGGAAAGGGGTTTAGCGTCTTTCCCGGGTGACATGCTCTATCGATTCCGGTTTCCCCGTAATGTACCAAAATGCGATCAATGGACCTTACGCGGCCTGTCCCTGGCGAATTACTACTCAAGCCGCTATCGGTAGTTCGTAGAGCCCACGGGGCTTCTTGCAGACCACGAGAGGTGTTCTGCGGTACACTCCTGGCACAGTGGCCAGTTGTAACTCTCTACGCGAATCTAAGTCAACCTGTTGAATCAACACAATTATCCCTAACTGTACCGCACAGCCCCTGGTTCAGCATAATCAGTACGTTATTGATTTTACAGGCTCTGAAAATCCCCGTGTCGGCAGTTCGACCATGTCATGGAGTTGCTTCCGCGTAAGTCACTACATGTCTTCGTCGAACGCGATCGTGGTCCGTGTCCGAATATGGCGTAGCGGTGTCCGCCTTGGTGACACTCTGTCTCTGTGGCTCTCCTTGTCAGCGAGTTGACTCGCATGTACCTCGGTAGAGCGTGCAATCGATAGGTCACCCAGGAATCTGTTCGTAATCCGGTGCTGCCCCGGATCGTGTTGCCGCGAAATCTGGCAGCACTATGACAGCCTGACTGTTTAACTTATTGAAATATATAAAAAGACCGAGGGTTCGAATCCCTCTCTCTCCGCCAGTTTTGCGATAAAAACAATCGGCTATAGAATCACAGAAACCCTCGGTCCGCTGGGTGCCCGTGTTAAATAGCGTGCATAGAATCAATTCCGTACCGAATCTCGCCTATCCTGACCCAGCGGTTTTTTTCAGCCAGTTAGACACGATTTTAGACACCGTTTTCAAGCTGGTTCCCTCGCTGGCTGGTCAGTCAACGAGTTTCTTTTGCGATAGGGTATCGAGCACCCCGATGAGCCGCCGCTTGGCTTTGTGTTTGCCTCGTAGCCCATCCAGCAGCCCCTGCCAATCCTCTAGACGGTGATTCCGTGTGTAGACCTTTTTCATAAAGCGCAGGTAGACTGCCGCCTCTTCATAAGCCTTCGGTTTGACCTGAGCGATTAGGCTGTCGACGATATCTTTCCAGATTGCGAGAGCAAGGTCAGGATGAGTATTGGCCACGGCCTGTGCCACCGTATTGTCTGTCTCACGGCCCCACCGATTGGTTTTGCACAGACGCTGGTAGAGGTCGACCACGTCTGCGGGACGCTTTTCCATAATAGCGATATCAATGAGCGTCTCTAGATCGGGAAACCGGTGATGGGTGGTTCGCTTTTTGATTGTTGGCGGCTCTACCTCGGGGGAAGGTAGCGGCCAGCTACTTTTCTTATCCGTTTGATGGCTGGATGCGGGGTGTCGTCCGGTTTCGAGATAACGAAGGACTTCGTCCCGCACGGCCGGCCAGCATTTCGATTTTTCGGCCGCTTTGCGTAGTTCGTTGAATTCTGTACTCGAGGGTCGGTCGAAGAAGTCCTGTGCCCGATAGGTCGCGACCAGGTCGTATCGCCGTTCTTTCTGCGCCATCGTGCTCAGCCGTTTTTGCAGGGTGGATGCAATGCCGGGTGCGTCTTCTACGGTACGCATATAGCCTTGTATGCACCATTGACGGGCCCGTTCCTTCTTACCGGCCGCCAGCAGCGCATCGGTCAGCAGTGGGTAGCATTGGCACGGGTCCGCCTCGTCTTCGAGCCGGGGGATTATCCTGTCGTTCCATCCGGCGCAACCATAGGCGTCTAGCAGCTGGTCCAGAAGTCTTTTGCGCCGATACCTATCGGCAAAGCTGGGGGTGCGCGGTTTCGACATGGCCTGCAATCGTGTTTCGAGTGTACCCGCGACCTCCCGCCAGTGGGCACGGCTGTATGCGCGCCGCTTAAGGAACTTTTCGGCGCCGTCCAGCAGGGAATACTCATCCTCCAGAGCCCTGTCGATTACCCAGAGCAGTTGCTTGGGCGGCGACAGAGAGGATTGCGGCAACGCCGCCAGCACGGCTTCCAGGCACGAGGCGATCGCCATGGCAGTTTGCCCCTCGTCATCGGATTGTTCGACCTGGGCATTACCTCTGGTCCAGAGTTCCGCACCAAGTTGTAGTACCGCGTCCGAGTGGCTCTGGCCCGCCAGTGCCCGCAGTTGTTCTTCGACGTGCGAGAAATCGGGCAGGCTACCTTCACCGCGCCAGTGGTTGTACCAGGCGGGCTCGGCGGTGAGATCCCGGATCTCCGATCTCAGCGCGCGAACGAGTTTGTCCACTTGGCCGCTGGCGAGCTGTTCATTTTCGATGATGTGCTGCCTGACGTTCCGGAACTGGCCACTCAGATCGACTAACAGGTTCAGCAATTCTTCGCGGCTTTTGTCCTCCAGGATCTTCCCGACCTTGGCCTGATCCTTTGTGTGCCTTGGCGTGGAGTTGTGTACCGAGTTGTCATCTGGCCATTCGTAGTCTTCTTCCGCGTCCTCATACAGCGCTTCGTAGAGATCGTTGTCCTCATCAAGTAGGGGAATCGTCTCCTTTCTCTTTACGTATTCCACAGCCGCCAGAATTACCGCCACAGCATGCTTGCACGGCCCCCATGAATAGGGACAGGTGCAGAAGTACTCGAAGTTGCCGGCTTCGTCGGCGCGGACCGATGTAACATACCGTTCGCGACCTGTTACCCATGCGACAAGGGTATTGCCCTCAGTGTGGGAGAGCTGGTCGACCTGCTTCACACAGCCCTTGCCCCGAGTGAGGATCTTCTCACCCGCCCAGTCGTGCAATTCGTCGAAGGTCAGCTCGCGCAGAATGCTGTTGATGGATTTCACTTTCTACTTTTCAGTTCTAATTCGGCGCGGCCAGTACACCACCCGGTAGCTCAACTTATGCCGCCACGCTTATTTGAACGTGCATTCCCGAATGTTGCCGTTTACGCATTACTCTTCGGGGTCCGTTGCTTCTTTGGCGGCAACAGCGATCTGGCCAATGGGCAAGAGCATAGCGATGGGCTCTGGTCGATCGCCGAGGGGGCCACTGACCAGGTCGATCGGTTTGAAGCCCAAGGACGAATAAAAGGTAACTGCATCCGGTTTGGCATCCACGACCACGCCGATGCAACCAACGCGATCCCGCATCTCCAGGGCAAGTGCAAGCATGGCGCGTAGTAACAAGCGTCCTATGCCATGGCCCTGGAATCTTTCGTCCACCGCCAGTCGGGCAAGGCGGAGGATGGGAAGGGGATAAGCGGGCAGGCGTCGGCGCAGGTTCTTCGTCAGCTTTTCTGCAACCATCTCCCCGCTGGAGACAGTGACAAAGCCGGTGATATGGCTGCCTTGGACGGCGATATAGGTCGTTCCAATATGGTATCGAAATTGATTTTGGCCCGCGTAGCGCTGGAAAAAGCGATCGAGGTCAATATTTCCACTGCGGAATTCGGTTCGGTCGTCCCGTGGTTCCAACCCCCGGACGCGAATTTCAAGCTTCGCATTACCCACGGAACAACGTTTTCAGAGCTTCGGTTGGTTGGTCTTCCTGGATGATGCGTTCGGCGATCTCAGCCATTGCTTCTTCAGGCAACACCAACCGGGAGGGAATGATCAAATCCTCTGGGATCTCCCGCAATGCCTGAAGGTGGTGCTGCAGCGCCTGTTCGATCAGGTAGGCCTTTTTCACACCGCGACGCTTCACATACGCTTCAATCTCGGCCTTGGTCTCTTCCGAGATGTAGGCGGAAACTTGTGTGGTTGTGTGCATGCCAAATAATTCCCTACAGTTTTGTAGATTTATGTAGAAAATAGCATGCCGTGATGGGGTTGCCAAACTCCGGGTATTTTCCGGCTTTTGTTAGACATGATCTGGACGTGTTGGCGTTCTAAGCTAAGCTATTGAAACAAGGAAACATCGAACGTTCGAATTCCTCCCTCTCCGACAAATACTATTGAAAACAATAATTTAAAACGTCAGGAATCCCTCGGTACGACGAAGGCTGTTTCGGAAAACTTACATATTGTTCAGTCAGTTAATGTCTTCCCAAGGAACTGCAAAGCGTCGATTCCGGGAAAAACTGTCACGCCGCGCGCCACTCTATGCCAACCCACGGCGACGATACGCATACCTCGCGAAGGCGGAAGTGGAAATGCCGTTGGGTCTTGTTGGCTATTCCAATAACGTTTCGTTGTCGTCTTCCCGATACCCCATAGCTCGATAACCGACACGTCGTCTTTCGAACATTCGCGCGAGCATCGGTACCTTGCTGTCTACGTAGTCCACGATTCTTACTTCGTGTTTTCCGGGGTGGAGTCGATGCAGCCGGCCTGCATATTGTACGAGGGTGCCTTTCCAGGACACCGGCAGGGCAAGGAACAGGGTATCGAGCCGGGCGTCGTCGAATCCTTCCCCGATGTATCTTCCGGTCGCAAGAATAAGCCGCTCCTCGTCCGCCGGAATGGAGGCGAGCTGCGCTTCTATCTTCCGCCTTTCTTTCGCCGACCGTCCTCCCCGCAGAATGACGATATGCCGGACAAAGCCCTTTAATCGGTCGTGCAGTCGTTTCAAGTGCTCTTTGCGTTCCGTCAACAAGATGGGGGAGCGGCCTTCCTCCATGGCTATGAATACATCATGGACGATCTGATCGTTACGTTTCTCATCGGCAACCACTAAACCAAAGAGTCCCTGGATGGTGATCTCGGATGCTTGTGCGGGAGCATCGAAGCCGGTCTCTCGGACTACAAGTCGATAATCGAAGGGGGGTTGTGCCAGGTGGCTGCGCGGATCGGCTTTGAAGTGAACTGGACCGATCTGCATGTGGATGATGGGCTGGTGCCCGTCTCGGCGCTGGGGCGTGGCCGTCAGGCCGACCACATAGCGCGCATTGACCTCGGAGAGAACCCGCTCGAACGAGACAGCCGGCAGGTGATGGCACTCGTCAACGATTATCTGCCCATACTGAGCGACGATGTCGTCCACCGAATCTTTGCGCGACAGGCTCTGGATCATGGCGACATCAACTTGCCCCGTCAGCCTGCGCTTTCCACCGCCAATCTGGCCGATCGATTTGGCATCGCGGCCTAGAAAGATGCCGATTTGCGATCGCCACTGCTCTAACAGCGGTTGCCGGTGTACCAGGACCATGGTGTTGCACTTGCGTTCGGCGATCAGATAAGTGCCAAGTACGGTCTTTCCGAAACCGGGTGGCGCCACGATCATGCCATTGTCGTGCTTCTCCATGTTTGTCACGGCTTGGAGTTGGGCCTCGGTCAGCTCGCCGAGAAACGTCGCTTCGATAGGTTCGCCAACGTATCTCAGGTCTTCCAAAGCGAGGTGACTCTCGTGTTCCCGGAGTACTATCCGCACGCCGTCCAGGCACCCGCGCGGCAGGCCGATATATTTGTCGTGATCTTCGGCACAGGAGATCACGCGGGGCGTGAGTGCCGTGGAGAGCCGAAGATTCTGCTTCTTGTAGAACTCGGGGTTCTGGAATGCGGCCAACCTTTTGATCTGGTTGATCAAGGCTGACGGAAGCCCCGCTTTCTCAACGTAGAGCCGCTGGGAAAAGACAGCCCGAACTTCGCGAGGGATGGGCTCGTTGATCGGGACGTGCTTCGGTTTCCGGGACGGCGATCTCAGCCAAGGGCTGGCGTCAACGTCATCTTCGCCCATGTCGGCGGTCTGAAGGCCTATCACCCGGCCGCGTGTGGTGGCCTCCATGGCGATGCTTTCCACGTTCTCCACTGGTATCGGTACCAACGACGCCAGAAAGCCCCACTGATCCGGTAAGGGCTCCAGCGAATCGTCCAGAAACACGGTGTTACCTCCCTGCCGGTGCTGGTACTGAAGCGGCAGCGCGATCAGGTTGCCGAAACCACCGTTCGGCAGGGTGTCCTGGTTCGGGAAAAGCCGGTCATAGGAGGCCATGCTGAGCTGGTGTCGCCTCGCCATGGTTTCCGTAATCAGATAGCTGCCCATTTTCCTGGCCGTTGCGGCAGCAATCGGAGTGCTAAAGAAAAACCAGACATGAGCGCCGTTACCCGAACGGGAACGCTCGATGGCATAGGGAACGCTGTTAAGCTGGCAGGTTTCCATGAACGCAAGAACATCTTCCCGCCAACATGACTTGTCAAAGTCAGCAGCGAGAAACCAACAGGTCTCGTCCCGGAGCATGGGGTAGACGCCGATGACGTGCCGTCCCTGGAGATGGCCCAGAACTGTGTCGGCCGTTACCGGTAGGAAGGCCTGATTGGGGCACTCGCCACATTTCACCCGAGGTTTTTCGCATACCCCGCGCACCCATTCGTTAGCACAGGCAGGTGAGTAGCCTTTCTTGCCGGTCTTCTGGTTTCGCCATAGCTTGGGATGCACATCGTCCCGACCTCGGAAGAGACGGCGAAAAAGGGTGACCTTATCGTCTGGAGTAAGAATCGTAGTGGTGGAAACCTGATGAGTGCAAACGCTACTTGGACTGTGTATGTTCTGATGGGCGCCTTTTTCGAAACACTCCCTCAGCAACTGGAGTTCTGCTTCGACCTCTTTTTTCTGCTTAAGCAAATTGGCAAGTTGCTTCTCGGCCTTCGCAATTTTCTGAAGGATGGCGTCGCGGTCTGATACATCTACAGTCAAGTCAGGCATTGGGTGCTCTACCGCGTCTCAGATTCCCAGCGCCTCGACAAACTGTCGTGCGGAAACAATGTGGGTACCACCGATCGTGCCTAAGGCCAGCAGGTCTTTCTTGTTCCCTGTTACGAGATACTGTGCCTGACTCGCTTCCGCCATAGCCAAAACGGATTTATCGTCTGGGTCGGGCGATAATTCCACGGTTGGCAGTGTTTCGAGGACCGCCGCCTGATGTCTCAGCCCGTTGACGAGGTTGCCGGCCTCTGCCGGCTTGAAGAAACGGCGGAGTTTAGAGTACCGGAAAACACGACGGAATTCATCGAGCTGCCACTCAGTCGTAACCAATTCGAATCGCTTCTTACGCCAAGGCCCGGCCCCACTGGGGTTTCGCTCACAAGGGCACATCTGCCGCGTTTCCCGGCGCAGCGCCATCCTGGTGCGACTGTCAAGGGTCGGCGTGACAGTTTTTGCGGCAAATGAACTCCTGACGGCAGCACCCAGCATGACCGACGCCGCCTGTTGCAGGCTCAGTGCCCCTGGATCACCCCGCTTGTAAACTTGGGATACGATCGACTGCGAACCGGCCTTACAACGTCGCGGGGAGAATCTCCATGATCCGGTCTTCCTCCATCATTATCCTGGTCGCCTGGGCCGTGAACGCGACTCTAGCGTCGGCGTCGCCTCAAGTGGCGACTGCCGCCCAGAAGGAAGCGCTGCGGTCTCATTGCGCCAAGGACTTTCTGGCTCATTGTTCCGGCGTTCCTAGAGGTGGGGTGCCTGCGTTCAAGTGCCTGGAGCAAAATCTGGACAGCTTGTCGTCGGTCTGCAGGACCGCTGTCGACTCGGTGCATCCCGAGGGCAAGTCCAGCGCACCATCGACCGGAAACTAAGCAATGACCTGCGGCCGCCGGGTTGCCGTTATTGGCTAATCGCCAGGCGGGAGCAAAGATGTCGGTATTTGGTTCGGGCCGCACACGGACCGTGGTGGACATCAAGCGGGCGGATAAGGCGCACGCTCAGAGCATTGGAGCAAGACCCGGTCGCGGCCACGAATCGAACAGAGCGCGAAAACCCGGCCGGCATAATCAGAGCCGTTCGATCCTGCTCCGGGTTATCCTCGCCACTCCGGCAGGGATTTCAGTTAGCGCCTGCCGCAGGGTGCGCCACCGGTTCGTGCATCGATACCGGCAAGCACCGCGCACCCCAATCGCCCGGACGGTCTTCGAACACGCCGGCAATTCGATGACCGCAGTGTGCGCAGTGACCGGCAGCCGTCAGCTGCCATTCCCCGAGTTCGTACCAGTCACGTTCGATCACGCGTTTGCAGCATCCAGGGCAGTAGGTGCTATCACCCTGCGGGTCATGCACATTGCCGACATACACGTAGTGCAGGCCGGTATCCAGGGCGATTCTGCGCGCACGTTTCAATGTGGCCAACGGAGTCTGCGGGATGTCCGTCATCTTGTAGTCCGGATGGAAGGCAGAGAAGTGTAGGGGCACATCCGGTCCCAGTTTTTCCAGGCACCAATTGCTGAGTCGATGCAGTTCGCCATCCCCGTCATTATGTCCTGGGATCAGCAGCGTAGTGACCTCGAGCCAGCAATCGGTCTCGTTGTGAATATACTCCAGGGTATCCAGCACCGGCTGCAGATGGCTGCCGGTGAGCTTATGGTAGAAATCATCGGTGAAGGCCTTCAGATCAACATTGGCCGCATCCATGTGAGCAAAGAACTCGCCTCGCGGTTCCTCGCAGATGTAACCGGCCGTGACCGCCACCGAACGCAGGTCGCGCTCGTGGCAGGCGATTGCGGTGTCGATCGCGTATTCGAGAAAAATCACCGGGTCGTTATACGTGTAGGCGACACTGCGACAGCCCAGACGCTCGGCGGTGGCTGCGATGTTATCCGGCGACGCACTGGCAGCCAGGGTGTCGATCTCACGCGATTTGCTGATATCCCAGTTCTGACAGAACTTGCAGGCCAAGTTACAGCCAGCAGTGCCGAACGAAAACACCGGTGTGCCCGGCAGAAAATGATTGAGCGGCTTTTTCTCAATTGGATCGACGCAGAAACCACTGGAGCGGCCATAGGTGGTCGAAACCATCTGCCCGCCTTGGCGTGCGCGCACGAAACACAGGCCCCGCTGACCCTCCCTGAGGTGACAGAAACGCGGGCATAGATCGCACTGGATACGACCGTCATCGAGCATGTGCCAATAGCGGCCAGGTACTGTATCGCTGATCACCGGCTATCTCCTTTGGGGCCCGCGCTTGAATTCTCCGTGGCCTGCCCCGCTAAGTGGGCAGCTGACCGCGGATCGAGCCAACCAACTTGATTTTCGCTCTGCGGAACCCCATTTAGCACATATATACCCGCTGCATGCGGAGGACCATGATGCACATCAAAACCCCGGCGGTGGCCGGTCTTTTCTACCCCGCAAGCGCAAGCGCATTGCGCGACGCGCTGCACCGCTATCTGCATAAGCCCGATCCTGCCGTGGCGTCCCGGCCACGCGCCCTGATCGCCCCCCACGCCGGTTACCAGTACTCGGGACCGATCGCCGGCAGCGCCTATTCGACGCTGGGCAAATGGGTCGACCAGATCCAGCGCGTGGTGGTGTTGGCGCCTTCGCATCGCGTGCCCTTCAGCGGCATCGCGACGAGCAGTGCCGGGCTGTTTCAGACTCCGCTGGGCGAAGTACCGGTCGACCGTACGGCGGTGGCGCAGCTAACCGGTCTGCCTGGTGTGTTGCAACTGGACGAGGCGTTCGCCCAGGAACATGCCCTTGAAGTGCAACTGCCCTTTCTGCAGGCGGTGCTGGACGATTTCAAACTGGTGCCGCTGATCGTGGGCGAGGCCGATAGGGGAGATGTCAGCCGCGTTCTCGAGGCGTTGTGGGATGAGGACACTCTGATCGTGGTCAGTTCCGACCTGAGCCATTACCTCGATTATCGCACTTGCCAGCAACGTGATATCGCGACCAGCGGGTTGATCGAGAATTTGCAGGCCGACGAGATCGGGCCCTATGACGCCTGCGGCGCCTATCCCATACGCGGTCTGTTGCAGATGGCGCGGCAACACGGCTGGAAGGCGCGCACACTGGATCTGCGCAATTCCGGCGATACCGAAGGCGACCGGTCAAAGGTCGTGGGTTATGGCGCCTACGAATTCCACTGAGCCATCGCGGCCCCTCGAGCCGGCCCAGCGCGCCAGCCTGATCAGTGTCGCACGTCGCTCGATCGAGCATGGACTTGATTATGGCCGGCCGCTGATGGTTGTCCCTTCGGAGTACCATCGTGACCTCGCGGCAGTGCGGGCCAGCTTCGTGACCCTACAGAAGCTTGGCCAGTTACGCGGCTGTATCGGCCATCTCGAAGCGGTGCAGCCGATAGTGGTGGATGTGGCGGACAACGCCTTTGCCGCCGCCTTTCGCGACCCGCGTTTCCCGCTCCTGAATGCCGATGAGTGGCCGGAGGTCGAGGTTCACCTGTCCTTGCTGACGGTGCCCGAAGCGATGCATTTCAGGGACGAGGCGGATTTGATTGCTCAGATTCGCGCCAGCGAGGACGGACTCATCCTGCAAGATGGACCCAACCGCGGGACCTTCTTGCCTTCGGTTTGGGAAAGTCTGCCCGATCCGGTCGAATTTCTGGCGCACCTCAAACGAAAGGCAGGACTCCCGGCCCATCACTGGTCGAGGCAGATCGAGATTTACCGCTATCAGACCGAGAGTTTTGGCGAGTCCGATCTGGCCTGATCGCCGGGCGAGTCTGCCCAAACTGCACGCTTCCCAGCAGCTTGTTGAAAAAGTCTCGGTCGAGTGCGAGGCAAGGCGATAAGCGTGCAGCCCTTAGGGAGTCCATACCATCTGATCTATTCGTGAACGTGTATCTTGGGACTGAAATGCACAGCTTCATCGTTGCAGATCTTGGCAATAGAACAACTATTACCTGTAATCTGCGCCTTGAATCTGCGCATTTCACCCTCCAATCTGCTTCGTCCAGAATAGATCAGAGGCTCCTGTGCGAGCGTGCGCAGGACTGGCCTGCGCTCATGCAACCCATACTTTGGGCGTATCTACTGGATCGGGGAGCCAAAAGACTACTGCAACACCGATTGGTGGTGTTCAATTGCCATTGGCGTGGGTTGGCCTGGAGTGGCCCACGGAATGACATCTGTTCCTGAGATCGAAGCTTTCTGGCGCGGCCACGGGATGTACGTGCGTTTCGTGAGATTGGGGCCAGTCTCCGTGCAATAAAGGTTCAAAAATTGTATTGATGCCTGGGTCGCAGATCGGCCCGGGCTGGGCACTTCCGGGGCGACGGCCTCCGCCTGGCATCATGTTTCTATTGCCCCCTGTTGCCGCCTGCCAAAATCCCCCAGCAACTGGTCAAACCGGGATAGTTGGAGGCAGAGGTAAATTTCTGCTATTTGTTCGGCCATGCGCGATACTTACTGACTGCGTATCGCACCCAGATTGTTGAACGACTGTGGCGCGACAGTCTGGATCCTTACCCATATCGACAAGCAGAGCAGCTCGGCAGAAGCCTCTCGATTGCCGCCCTGCCGGGGCGCCGCCGCAGGCGGGCTTGTTCGACTGACACCGAAAAAGGCCCACTACCCCTACGATCAGCTGCGAGCCTGGCAGAAGCGGCACAGTCGCGCTCGGTACGATGGCGGGAAAATCGCGCCGGCATGCATCGATCCTCCGGCTGTGGCGACCGGATTCAGACCGAAATCGTGTTGATCGGCGGGTGGAGGGCTGCCCAGTTACCCTGGAATATTCAACGAAATTCAGCGGGAAGGGTGGTTCTTCGACTTATACTACAAACGCAGATTCTGAAACCTTCAGGCGAGAGGAAAGAGACGGTGAGGCTCCGAACTCTTTACCAGGCTTCACTCTTGCTGTTCGCATGGCTGGGGATGGCCGCCATGGCGGCCGGGAGCCAGGCCTTGGTGCTGGACGTCAGTGGGTCCATCGGGCCCGCCACGTCGGACTATGTGCAAACCGGTTTCGCGCGTGCGCGGGAGCAGGGTTCACCCTTGATCGTGCTGCGTCTGGATACCCCCGGCGGACTGGACGCGGCCATGCGCGATATCGTCAAAGAGATTCTTGCTTCGCCGATTCCCGTGGTCGGATATGTGGCGCCGAGCGGGGCGCGCGCGGCCAGCGCGGGTACCTATATCCTCCAGGCGTGTCACGTCGCCGCCATGGCGCCGGCTACCACCTTGGGTTCAGCCA
>Ga0316194_10000816_pt1 | contig 21091 bp, 17 predicted proteins | sample CroRivsedime1_MG_FD_204936 | JGI IMG/M metagenome (GOLD analysis project Ga0316194, IMG submission 204936) | Coastal sediment microbial communities from Maine, United States - Cross River sediment 1 | ecosystem: Environmental > Aquatic > Marine > Coastal > Sediment | place: USA: Maine...
GAGTTCCTCTATCAGCAAATGCTTTACAACAGCGAGAGAGAGGCTGACTGGGCGACTCGGGCGACGATTTCGACCCTGCTTGAGGTCCTGGCCATCCTGTCGCGCGGCGACGTGCGCAGCGATGTTCACAAGGAACTCGATCAGCAGCTGGGCACCCTGCAGCGGTTCCAAAGCCAGCCCGGCGTCGATGGCGGTCGCCTCGACTCCCTGATTCACAACCTGGCGGCCAGCCGTGACGAACTAAGCCACATCGGGACGGCATTTCTGCAACCGCTCAAGGACAGCGAATTCCTGAACGCGATAAAGCACCGCAGCGCGATCCCGGGCGGGACCTGCGAATTTGACCTCCCCGAATACAATCATTGGCTCAGGCAGCCATTCGAGCGACGGCAGCAAGACATGGACAACTGGATGGGGTCGATCCGTCCGGTTTGTGATGCGGTGACGGAATTGCTGTGGTTGATTCGGGAGAGCGCAGAACCGAGTGAAAAAATGGCCATCAACGGCATGTATCAGCACAGCATGCAAAAGGACGGCAACTGCCGCTTGCTGCGCGTCAGCCTGGCAGGAGGTAGCTCATTGTTCCCGGAAATCAGCGGCAGCCAGCACCGGTTCACAGTGCGCTTTCTCGAGTGGTCAACGATCAACAGCCGTGCCGTGCAAACAGGGCATGACGTACCGTTCCAGCTTTCTATTTGCTAGTGGTTTTGTTGTAGCGCTTCGATAACCGGCACATCCGCCGGCAATAATTCATCGGCGTCCAGCCGGTCTCTTGGTACCCAGCGCAGTTCCTGCCCCTCGCGACCGACAGGGTCACTGTTCCAGTCACTGACGATGAAGAACTCGATCGTCACAATACGGTCGTCATACTCATGCCGCAGGTTCATGAATGACGCGCAGGTCGTAACCTCGATTCCAAGCTCCTCGGCCAGTTCGCGCGACAGCGCCTGCAGGGAAGTCTCATCGATACCGATCTTGCCGCCAGGAAATTCCCACAGACCGTGAAACGGCCCACCACCCAGGCGTTCGGCAATGAGAACGCGGCCATCGGAATCACACAGGATCCCTGCGGCGACGTTGAAGTGGTTCATTGCCGACCGATACTCAGCTTAATTGGCCGTGGCACTGTTTGAACTTCTTTCCGGATCCGCACGGGCATGGCTCGTTGCGACCTACCTTGCGGCCGTCGCGAATAAACGGCGTATGTGCTTCCGCCGGTTCCTGACCACCGCCTGACGGACTGCCGAGCGCCGATACTTCGGCGTGTTGGAATTTCATTGCCTGCTCTTTCTTGCGGCGCGCTTCCAGTTCAGAAAGATCTTCCTCGCCCTGAATTCGTATGCGAGAGAGGATACTGATCGAATCATGCTTCACCTGCTCGATCAGCGTGCCGAACATTTCGAATGCCTCGCGCTTGTATTCCTGCTTGGGGTTTTTTTGTGCGTAGGAACGCAAGCCGATTCCCTGTCGAAGATGGTCCATCGCCGCGAGATGCTCTTTCCAATGGAAATCGAGCTGTCGCAACATGATCTGCTTCTCGACGCCGCGCATCAGCTCAGGACCAATCTCGGCAACTTTTTTCTCGTAGGCTTTGCCTACTTCTTCGATGCACCGATCCGTGATCGCTTCCGCGGTCAGAGTCGTATCCTCCCGAACCCAGCGAGCAACATCGGCGCGGACACCAAACTCGGCCTCCAGCGCATGGGTCAGGCCTTCCGCATCCCACATCTCTTCAAGACTGCCTGGAGGAATATGCGTATGTACGGCGCCCTCGACAACCTCGTCGCGAATTGCAGCGATTGACTCCTCGATTTCGTCGGCTTCCATGAGATCGTTGCGCATAACATAGACGACCTTGCGCTGGTCATTGGCAACGTCGTCGTACTCGAGCAAATTCTTGCGAATGTCAAAGTTGTGAGCTTCGACCTTACGCTGTGCACGTTCGATCTGGCGCGTCAGCAGCTTACTCTCAATGGCCTCACCTTCTCGCATGCCTGCGCGCGACAGGAGACTCTTGGTGCGCTCCGGATCGCCGAAGATACGCATCAGCGTATCTTCCATGGACAGGTAGAACCTCGATGAACCAGGATCACCCTGGCGACCCGATCGACCACGCAACTGGTTGTCAATACGCCGCGATTCATGTCGCTCGGTACCAACGATGTGAAGACCACCAGCCTCAAGCACCTGGTTGTGGCGTTCCTGCCAGTCTTTGCGAATAGCTTCTTCGTCCGCGCCCTCGCCGGCATTGGCAATCGCAGCATCAAGACTGCCGCCAAGCACGATATCCGTACCGCGTCCGGCCATGTTGGTTGCGATGGTTATCGCGCTCGGCCGCCCCGCGTTTTGCACGATGAGTGCCTCGCGCTCGTGCTGTTTGGCATTGAGCACTTCATGCTTGATCTTTTGTTTCTTGAGGAAGTTTGACAACAGCTCGGACGCCTCGATCGAGGTCGTACCGACCAGGACGGGCTGGCCCCGCTCACTGCAATCGACGATGTCTTCGACGATGGCATCAAATTTGTCTTTCTCGGTCAGGTAAACCAGGTCCGGCTGGTCATCGCGAATCATCGGCTTGTCAGTCGGTATGACGACAACTTCGAGGCCGTAAATCGATTGGAACTCAAATGCCTCGGTGTCCGCCGTGCCGGTCATGCCCGAGAGATTGTTATAAAGGCGGAAAAAGTTCTGGAACGTGATCGACGCGACCGTCTGGTTCTCCTGTCGAATCGATACGCCTTCTTTTGCCTCGACAGCCTGGTGCAGGCCATCGCCCCAGCGGCGCCCGGGCATCGTGCGACCTGTAAACTCGTCAACAATAACGACTTCACCATCCTTGATGATGTACTCCACGTCGCGCTGGTAAATCGAATGCGCGCGTAACGCCGCATTCAGATGATGCAGGAGTCGAATATTGCCGGCATCGTAGAGACTCTCGCCTTCCTGCAGCAATCCGGCCTGCGCCATGAGCGCCTCGACCTTCTGGTGGCCTTCCTCAGTGACATGTGCCTGCTTCGCTTTGAGATCAAGCGTGTAGTCGCCTCGTGGTAACAAGCGGCATTTGGCCGGCTTCTCACTACCATCTTCGAGTACGAGGTCGGCGTCGTTTTCCTCGGCCAGCGTCACCGCCTCGTCCAGCGTCATTACCTGCTCATTGCGATCGGTCAGCACGACGCGATTTGCCGGGATGTCGTAGTTCGTCGGCGCCTCGGTCTCTTCTTGCGCCTTGAGCTTCGGAATCAGTTTGTTGATCTGGGCATAGAGGTCCGTGCTGGCCTCAGCAGGACCCGAGATGATCAGCGGCGTTCGTGCCTCGTCAATCAGGATCGAGTCGACTTCATCGACGATGGCGAAGTTGAGATTCCGCTGCGCCTTGTCCTCGATGGAAAACGCGAGGTTGTCCCGGAGGTAGTCGAATCCCAGCTCGTTGTTGGTCGCATAGGTAATGTCTGCGGCGTAGGCGGCGCGCTTCTCATCGGAGCTCTGCCCGGCCTTCGAGACGCCGACCGTAAGGCCGAGAAATTCGTAGATCGGACGCATCCAGTCGGCATCACGCTGCGCGAGATATTCATTCACCGTGACGACATGCACACCGTCCGAACTGATCGCGTTCAGATAGGCGGGCAGCGTAGACATCAGGGTCTTGCCTTCACCGGTACGCATTTCCGCGATGTTGCCATCGTGCAGTACCATGCCACCGATGAGCTGCACGTCGAACGGGCGAAGCTGCATCGTCCTGACCGACGCCTCGCGTGCGACGGCGAATGCCTCGGGCAAGAGCTGTTCGAGCGTCTCGCCATCCTCGAATCGTTGACGAAATTCCGCCGTCTTGGCCTTGAGCTCGCTGTCGCTGAGCGCTTGCAGGCCTTCCTCGAGGGAATTGATGATCTTCACAACTTTTGAGTACTGACGCAGCAGGCGCTGGTTGCGGCTGCCGAAGATGCGAGTCAGGAATTTGGCCACGCAGGGCTCCCGGTCAAACAAAGGCCGCTATTCTACGGCCACACGAATCCAATGTCGCGATTTATGGGCGTTTTTTGCGAACACAAGACCATGATGGGGGCTCGCGGCGGGCGGCCCGCCGGTGGGGCCTGAATCAGGGGGTCGTGGGGTCTACTTTGACGATTCGCGGATGAAGCTCACCGGGTTCACCCGGCGTCCACCCTGCAGCACTTCGAAGTGCAGATTCGGGCCAGTTGCACGGCCCGTCTTGCCCATCAGGGCGACGACCTGCCCTTTCTTGACCTCATCCCCGACGGAGACGAGATTCTCTGAATTGTGTGCATAGCGTGTCGAGTAGCCGTTGCCGTGGTTTAATTCGACCATGACGCCGTAGCCATAACGATCGCCGGACCAGGTTACGACACCGTCAGCAACCGCAACAATCTCGTCACCATGCTTGCCGGCAAAATCGATGCCCGTGTGATTGGCGGGCTTGCCCGTGAACGGGTCGGTACGTTTGCCGAAGTACGACGACAACCAACCTGAGCTGACCGGACGCCCTTGCGGGTAGACACGTTCCTTCAGGTTCTGGTTCATGAGCACGGACTCGAGTACGTTGAGCTGAGCCTCGCGATTGTCCAACTGGTAGCCAAGCGACGTCATCGCGTCGAGTACTTCCGGCACGGCCACGTTTGAACCGGCAGCCATAGGCTCTTCCGGGCCACCCAACGCCGGATCGGAATCAAAATTGAATTCGCTGTCATCAATGTCCGCCATTTCCGTGAGGCGGCGTCCAACAGCATCCAGGCGAATCACGCGAGCGTTCATTTGCGCAATGCGTATGGCTAACGCGTCGAGCGTATCCTCATTTCCCTGGCGAATGGCGTCGATCGTCTCGCGCTGTGACTCGATCTCTCCCGTGAGTTCAGTAAGTTCTGATGTACTCACGCCGGAGCCCGTTTTCGCAGAATACCAATAGCCACCGACAAACCCGGCGCTGACCACGAAGAAAGCAATAACGGCAGCGGCCAGGCCAGCCACGGGGCCAGTCAGGCTAAGCTGACGGGGTTTGCCGAACCCCTTACCGAAAATTACAACATTCATCGAGTACGCCCTGGATGCGTTTCAAGTATTCTGTGGTTTCTGTTACAAGTCGCGTAACCACCGGCAATATTGCCGCGGCCGCTTCTTAGCATTGTTCTAAACTTGCATTCCCTGCTCACGTCGGTAGCCCCGCTGTCCTGCCTGGAACCCCAGGACCGGTGGTTTTGCGTCCCCACCTCGCAGCGGGTTTGCCCTTGTCGTGTGCCACAATATGCATAATGTCGGAATTCATTACAAGGTCCTGAACCTCAGGGGTGACGCAGGTCACCCGAGAGCGGATAAAAGCGCTAACCACGTCACATTCCTATGGCATCTAACGAGCTGAAAAAATTACTGAATCCCAGCACTGGCGGGGACTTGGGCGATATCGTCAAACGCGCCCGGGAGATGGGCGAGCTCACGCACGCCTTGTGCCAAGGACTTCCGGAGGAGTACGCCGGCGCAATTATTGCGGCCAACGTCCGCAAGGATGGCGATCTCGTCGTCATTGCGGCATCGTCTGCCTGGGCAAGCCGGCTGCGCTATGAATCCGATGCGCTACTTGCCGCGGCGCGGGATGCGGGGCTGAATCCGAACACCTGTCGGATACGCGTCAGTCAGACCTAGCAATATTTGGCGTGGAAGCCCGCCTTAACTACGCATACGCCGGGGTCGCGTACGAGATAGGCGCTTTTTTCGGATCCTTGAACGTGACCTCTTCCCAGGCCGACTCATCTGCGAGCAGCGCGCGCAGGAGCTTGTTGTTGAGGTCATGACCTGATTTGTAGGCCCGCAGCTCGCCGATCAGACTGTGGCCTAGCAGGTAGACGTCGCCGATAGCGTCAAGGATCTTGTGAATCACAAACTCGTTCGAGTATCGCAGCCCGTCTTCATTAAGAATGCGGTAGTCGTCAAGCACGATTGCATTGTCCATGCTGCCGCCGAGCGTAAGGTTGCGCTCCCGCAGTGCTTCAACGTCGCGCAGGAAACAGAATGTGCGAGCACGGCTGACTTCCTTGAGAAACGATGTCGACGAAAAATCGATTGTCGCGCGTTGGCTCAGCTTGTTGAACACGGGGTGATTGAAATAGACCTCGAAGTCAACTTTAAAGCCATTGAATGGCAGGAGCTCGGCCCACTTGTCGCCATCTTCGACGCGTACCTTCTTCTTGATGCGGATGAACTTCTTCGCCGCGTTCTGTTCTTCGATACCGGCAGACTGCAACAGGAAGATAAACGGCCCTGCGCTGCCGTCCATGATCGGCACTTCGGATGCCGACAAATCAACATGCAAATTGTCGATTCCCAGACCGGCCAGTGCCGACATCAGGTGTTCTACGGTGGCCACTTTGACGCCATCTTTGATCAGGGTCGTGCCGAGCATCGTCTCACCGACCAGCATTGGGTCAGCAGGAACATCTACCGGCTGGTCGAGATCGACACGTCGGAACGTGATTCCGGCGTTCTCCGCTGCTGGCCGAAGCGTCATGTAGACCTTCTCACCAGAGTGCAGCCCCACGCCGGTCGCCCGTATCGTGGTCTTGAGAGTACGTTGTCTCAGCATGTCGCGCGCAAGAGTAGCATATCAGGGAAAAACTCCACAAGAATTAGACGCTTAGCGCGTGCGCATCAAAGCCTGTTGACAGCTTGATGTCCAGAGGAACGAAGTGAGCCGGCCCGGGATAACCCGGACCGGCAATGCGGAGGAAATTCCCGCCGGTGAGTGAGTGACACCGCGGGTTATCGCTCTCCCTGCCCTAGTCAGCCTGACGTCGCAGGAACGCTGGGATATCCAGCAGTTCTTCCTGCAGCCCGGCATCCCCCAGACCATCACCAACTGCGCGCTTCCGCTGCACTGTTGGCTTGTCGAGCGTGTGGTAGTTCGGTTCCGCCTGCGCCTGTGGCCGCCTCACAATACGCATTGGCGACTCGGCATTCGCGGCACGCTGGCCGAGACCAGTGGCAACGACCGTCACACGGATTCGGTCCGTCATTTCCGGATCGATTACGGTTCCGACAACGACTGTCGCGTCATCCGATGCGAACTCCTTTACTGTCGCGCCGACTTCCTGGAATTCACCGATCGACAGGTCCATGCCGGCCGTGACGTTGACCAGGATGCCGTTGGCGCCTGCCAGGTTGATGTCCTCGAGCAGCGGACTCGAAACGGCAGCCTCTGCTGCTTCGCGCGCACGATCTTCACCCTGCGATACGCCTGTGCCCATCATTGCCATACCCATCTCGGCCATGACCGTGCGGACGTCGGCAAAGTCGACATTGATCAGGCCCGGCCGCGTGATCAGTTCCGCGATACCCTGAACCGCACCTTGCAGGACCTGGTTCGCAGAACGGAACGCATCCAGTAATGTCGTTTCTCCGCCCAGTACGGTCAGCAGTTTTTCATTCGGGATCGTTATCAGCGAATCGACGTACTTGCCGAGCTCCGCGATTCCGTGTTCCGCGATCTGCATGCGCTTGCCGCCTTCCATCTGGAAAGGCTTGGTCACAACGGCAACCGTGAGGATGCCGAGTTCCTTGGCGACCTGCGCAACGATCGGCGCTGCGCCCGTGCCCGTGCCGCCGCCCATGCCGGCGGTTATGAACAGCATGTCCGCACCTTCGATAACCTCGAGGATACGGTCACGGTCTTCCATTGCGGCCTGACGACCGATATCCGGATCGGAGCCAGCGCCGAGTCCCTTCGTGATGTTGCAGCCGATCTGCAACGAAGTCCGCACGCGCGATCCTTTCAGCGCTTGCGAATCTGTGTTGGCGCAGATGAAATCGACACCCTCGATTCCGGCCTCCACCATGTGCGCGACGGCGTTGCCACCACCGCCTCCAACACCAATTACCTTGATGACGGCGCTCGAGCTATGCGCATCCATTAATTCAAACATTGAGTCTTCCTCCGCTTATTAACTTTCCCTGTGGGGCACTCACTGAACCCCGTTTATAAATCTGTTCAGAAATGGCCCTGGAACCATGACTTCATGCGTTCCCAAACCTCGCCCATGCTGCCGCCAATAGGCGTGCTGCGACGGTCGCGCCGGTTGAGGTTTTCGTAGCCATACAGCAGCAACCCGACGCCAGTGGCGTATATCGGGTTGCGAATCACATCCATGAGACCATCGACGTACTGCGGCGAGCCCAGGCGCACGGGCATATGGAATACCTCCTCCGCCAGTTCGACTGCACCTTCCATCTTGGCGCTGCCGCCTGTAATAACGACGCCCGCTGCGATCAGCTCTTCAAAGCCCGAACGCCTGAGCTCATCCCGGACCAGGCCGAATAACTCTTCGTAGCGAGGCTCCACGATCTCCGCCAGTGTCTGGCGCGCGAGGCGACGCGGCGGCCTTTCGCCAACGCTCGGAACCTCGATCGTCTCGTCGGGGTTGGCAAGCTGCGACAATGCGCAGGCGTACTTGATCTTGATTTCCTCGGCGTACTGCGTCGGCGTACGCATCGAGACAGCGATATCGTTGGTTACCTGGTCTCCGGCAATCGGGATGACTGCGGTGTGCTGAATGGCGCCGCCCAGGAAGACAGCGATGTCGGTCGTGCCGCCACCGATATCGACAATGCAGGAACCGAGCTCCTTTTCGTCGTCCGTCAGCACGGCGTAACTCGACGCGAGTTGCTCGAGCACGATGTCGTCGACTTCGAGACCGCAGCGCTGCACACATTTGACGATGTTCTGCGCGGCACTCTCGGCACCGGTCACCATGTGCACCTTGGCCTCGAGGCGCACACCCGACATGCCGATCGGCTCACGAATGCCCTCCTGGCTGTCGATCAGGAACTCCTGCGGCAAGATGTGCAGAATCTTCTGGTCGGCCGGGATTGCAACGGCACGAGCCGCATCGATCACGCGGTCTACGTCTCCCCCGCTCACTTCCGAGTCACGAATCGCGACAATGCCGTGTGAGTTCAGGCTGCGTACGTGACTACCAGCGATGCCTGTGTAGACCGAATGGATATCGCAGCCAGCCATGAGCTCCGCTTCTTCGACCGCGCGCTGGATCGAATGCACCGTCGACTCGATGTTGACGACAACACCCTTCTTGAGGCCTCGGGACGGTTGTGAACCGATACCGACAACCTCAATGTTGCCCTCTTCGTTCACCTCGCCGACGATGGCCACGACTTTCGATGTGCCTATGTCGAGTCCGACAATCAGTTTTTTGTCAGGGCGTTTGGACATTCACTCCGTTCCTCTGGACGCGAGCAGTTTTCGCGCATCCTTCTGCGGATCAGCGACCGGGGTCTTGTCTCCGCCTTTCCAGCCAATCGTGAAACCGTTGCCATAGCGCATATCGACGTACTCGATATCCGTTGCACGGCCCGTAATAATGTTGGCAACAACATCAAGGAAGAGATCAGTGCGGTCAGCAACGTCACGGCGACCAAGCCTCACTTCGATGCCGTTTGCCAATGTCATCTCCCAGGAACCACGGGCATCGAGATGCACGCGTCGCAGATCGAGTCCGACTGGAATTAACTTGTCACGTACTTCGAGGTAGCGCTTCGCCACTTCACCCGAGCTGTCGTCCGGGCCGCTTAGGCGTGGCAGCTCCACCGGTATGTGGCGTGCCTCGGTCACGAACAGGTCGCCGCGGGTGTTGAGCAAACCGTGCTCACCCCAGATCGCGGCTGGTACCTGTTCGGTCACCGTGATCGAGATGCGGCTCGGCCAGCGACGTGCAACACGTGCCTGGTCAATCCACGGCAGCGAAACGATCTGAGCCTGAATACGATCGAGATCGGCACCGACGAAGCCTTCGTCGATCTGCCCACTGATCGCTTCTTCGATCTGCAGTGCGGTGACGCGCTGGAACGGCCCGCTGATCTCGATCGACGAGATCGGCCGGTCGAGCATCGTCAACGTCAGCTGATAGGTCGCAACGATAATGCCAACCGCAACGAGTGGAGCGACGATTCGGCCAACGCGGATCTTCGGCATCTCGAATACCGGCGCTTTCTTTTGCTTGCGGCGTTTGGCTTGTTTACGCGCCATGAGCAACCACCTCCACTGTGTCTTCAGCTTCGAGCGCCTCGAAACTCGTCTCGAGGATCCGCCAGCAAAGTTCTTCGAAGTTTATGCCGTCCTGTTTCGCCGCCATTGGCACCAGGCTGTGACTGGTCATGCCGGGCACTGTATTCACTTCGAGAACGAGCGGTTGCCTGTCCGTACCGGTCATGAAATCGACACGCCCCCAGCCGGAGCAGCCCAGTTCATTGAAAGCCGCGACGGCGAGTTCCGCGTATACGGCCTCTTCCTCGTCGCTTGTGGTACCGCGGCAGATGTACTCGGTGCGATCCGATTCGTACTTGGCGCGATAGTCATAGAATACTCGCGGCGTCACGATGCGGATGCTTGGCAACGCGTTGCCCTGCAGCACAGCGACCGTAAACTCGTCACCCGTAACGCAGGTTTCGAGCAGCGCCGTGTCACCGTATTGCAGCGCAACCTCGACGGCATCATTGAGCTCGGATCGTTCGAACACTTTGGACATGCCGACGCTGGAGCCCTGCCCCGACGGCTTGATAATCAACGGGAAGCCAACCTGCTCGGCAGCGACCGACGCCTCTTCGCGCGATTTGACGGCTGCGTAGTCCGGCGTCGGGATTCCAGCTGCGCGGAACAAATGCTTGCTGCGCACCTTGTCCATGGCTATTGCCGACGCCATGATGCCGCTGCCCGTGTATGGAATTTCGAGCCACTGGAGAAGACCCTGCAATGCACCGTCTTCGCCACCAGGTCCATGCAACGCTATCCAGACACGATCGAAACCGGCGGTCGCAAATTCCACCATGGTCTTCTCCGCCGGATCCCAGGGGTGCGCGTCAATGCCTTTCGCCTGCAATGCCTTAAGTACTGCTGCGCCCGTATCGAGCGAGACCTCACGTTCGCTCGAGTGGCCACCGAGCATGACTGCAACTCGGCCGAATTCTGCCGCATCGCTTACAACGTAGCGCTGCTCCATGCTTCTCGATGCACTCATGCGGGCACCTCGCCGACAATGCGAACTTCGTGCACGAGTTCGACGCCATGAACGTCAAGTACCGTCTGCCGAACGTATTCGATCAAATCCTCAATATCGGTTGCCGAGGCATCATCCCGGTTGATGATGAAATTGGCATGTTTGGTCGACACCTCTGCACCGCCGATACGGTGTCCCTTGAGACCAGCCGCTTCGATGAGGCGCGCGGAATAATCACCATCCGGGTTGCGGAATACGGAGCCGCAGCTTGGCAGTCCGAGTGGTTGCGTCTTCTTGCGGCGCTCCAGCATCGTCTTCAGCGTATCCATACTCGGCACCACTTCCGGCTCGAAGTGGAAGGTTCCCTCGAGGAACCACTCATTTGCCGGCCCGGCAACGCTGCGGTAGCCCACCGTGTACTCCGACGGCGCACGTTCGTGAATCTCGCCATTGCGATCAATCGTGCGTACCGACTCAACGCGTTCCCACGTTTCGCCGCCGTGTGCGCCGGCATTCATCGCCAGAGCCCCACCGACCGTGCCCGGAATCCCGGCAAAGAACTCTGATGGCCCCAAGCCCCAGCGAATGCATTGTCGAGCCAACTGTGTGCAAGGCAGGCCCGCACCTGCGCGCACCGTGTATTTATCAACCTGTTCAAGCTGGCGTAGCATTCTCGTCGCAGAGATCACGACGCCCGGTAACCCGCCATCACGTACAAGCAGGTTACTGCCAGCACCGTGCCAAAAGATCGGCGTGTCGAGATCGAGTTCGGCCAGGAACGACGACAGGTCGTCGATGCTCACCGGAATAAAGAATATTTCGGCCGGACCACCTGCTCGCCACGACGTGTGACGACTCATCGGCTCGTTGTAGCGCAGCTCGCCTTGCACAGCCATGTCTCTCGCAACGGCCATCATGAGTGCACCTTCAGCGATGGTCCCTTACCCAGCAGCTCGGGAAGCGATTGTGCGTAGGCGCTGATGTCGCCGGCGCCCATCATGAGAACAAGATCGCCGTCCGCGAGGACATCTTCGAGCACGCCCGCGAGGTTCTCGAGATCCTCGACAAACACCGGCTCGACAGCGCCGCGAGTGCGTACCGCCCTTGCCATTGATCGACCGTCGGCACCTGCAATCGGCTCTTCGCCGGCCGCATACACGTCAAGCAGAACGAGCGCATCGGCGTTCGACAGGACGTTAGCAAAGTCGTCCATGAGGTCACGCGTGCGCGAGTAACGATGCGGCTGGAATACGAGTACGGCGCGGCGTTCCGGGTAACCGGATTTTGCCGCTGCCAGCGTGGCCGCGATTTCGGTCGGATGATGACCGTAGTCATCGATAATCGTGACCGTGCCGCTCGCCATACGCACGTCACCGAGGTTCTGGAAGCGCCGGTCAATGCCTTCGAATTTCTCCAGCGCTGTCACAACCGCGTCGTCACCGATTTGAAGTTCGTCGGCGACAGCAATAGCCGCCAGTGCGTTACGTACGTTGTGCAACCCAGGAAGACTCAGACTCACATGCAGCAACTGGTACACGCTTTGCGTGTCCCCGAGTTCCTGCTTCGCCTTACCCGACCGCACGACGTCGAACTCCGTGATGTTCTCGCGGAACTCGATGTTGACCGCGCGAATATCGGCATCTTCGTTCATGCCGTAGGTCGTGATTGAGCGCCCGATATCCCCGAGCACATCGTTGACTCCAGGATCGTCTGTGCACACCACGGCCAGCCCGTAGAAGGGCAGGTTGTGCAAGAACTCGATAAACCCGGACTTGAGTTTCTCGATGTCGCCGTCGTAGGTCGACATGTGATCGGCATCGATGTTCGTGACAACAGCGAGCATTGGTTTCAGATGCACGAACGACGCATCGCTCTCGTCAGCTTCTGCGACGAGATAGTCGCCCTGCCCCAGGCGCGCGTTGGCATCGGCGCTCTTCAGGCGCCCACCAATAACAAACGTCGGATCGAGGCCACCCTCCGCCAGGATGCTGGCAACAAGGCTGGTTGTCGTTGTCTTGCCATGAGTGCCTGCGACTGCGATCGAATAGCGGAACCGCATAAGCTCGGCAAGCATTTCCGCACGGCTCACGACGGGCATGAGCTGCTCACGCGCCGCGGCTACCTCGGGATTGGTTTCATCGACCGCGCTGGAGACTACAACTGCATCTGCATCGCGGATGTTCTCGGCAGCGTGGCCGATGAATACGGTAGCGCCCTGATCTTCAAGACGCCTTGTCTGCTTGTTCTGTTTCAGGTCGGAGCCCTGCACGGCGTAGCCGAGGCTCACCATCACTTCGGCGATACCCGACATACCGGAGCCACCGATGCCAACAAAGTGCACACAGTGGATTCGACGCATACGCTTGATCATGCGACCACTCCTCCTGCCTGCTCGAGGCAGATCTCGGTGATGCGGCTCAGGGAATCAGGACACGAGAGAGCGCGCGCCCTCGCTGCACGCTGCTGCAACTCCGCGCGCGACTGCAGCCACTCGCGCAGGAGACTGGCAAGGTGCTCTGGTGTCAGCTCGCTTTCCGGAATTATCAACGCTGCATGTGCGTCGGCCATCGGTCGCGCGTTTGCAGTTTGATGGTCGTCAACAGCGTCAGGATACGGCACGAACAAGGCCGGAACACCAACGGCACAAAGTTCGGCAACAGTTAGTGCGCCGGCACGACAAATAACGAGATCCGCCCAGGCATACGCTTCCGCCATGTCCTCAATGAACGGCATCAGCTGGACATCAACCTCGTGCTCGTCATAGGCCTGTCTTGCGATTTCCAGCGTACGCTCACCACACTGGTGACGGACCAGCGGCCGAACCTCGACATCGAGCAGCGCAAGCGCTGCCGGCACGGTGCGATTCAATGCCAAAGCTCCCTGGCTGCCGCCAAGAATGAGCACGCGCAGGGCACCCTGGCGATTCGCATAGCGCTCATGTGGCGGAGCAACGGCCGCGATGTCCTCGCGTACCGGGTTGCCGACAGTTTCGACGTCGACATCAGAATTAAAACTGCCCGGGAAGGCTTGCAGCACAACCCGGGCAAAACGCGCCAGAAGACGGTTGGTCATGCCCGCTGCGGCATTTTGCTCGTGAATGACAAGCGGACGGCGCGTCAGCCAGGCGGCAACACCGCCCGGTCCACTGACAAAACCACCCATGCCGAGCACCGCAGCGGGACGACGACGAAGAATGACGGCGAGCGACTGCAAGAGTGCCCAGCCGATTTGCAGGGGTGCGACCAGGATCGCCAGCACGCCTTTGCGCCGCAGGCCCTTGATGCTTACCCATTCGATATCAATGCCTGCCTCAGGTACGACGCGTGACTCGAGACCGCGGTGTGTACCAAGCCACACGACATCACGTGACTGCGCCTGCAGCGCACGCGCCACGGCCAATGCAGGGTAAACGTGACCACCGGTGCCACCAGCCATTACGAGTATTGGTCGCGTACTCATTTCTTCTTGCGACCTCGTTTGCGGTTGACGGGCGTCGCGTCCACGGCGAGTTCGTGGTGGATGCGCAGCAGAAGACCAACACAGATCAGCGTGATAATCAGGCTGCTGCGGCCATAACTGATCAGCGGCAGCGTCAGGCCCTTGGTAGGTAGAAGCCCCATATTCACGCCGACGTTGATGAAGGCTTGCAGACCGAGCCAGGTGCCCAGGCCGATCGCAATGTAGGCCTCGAAGAAACGCTCGGCATCCGCTGCGCGGATGCCGAGTTTGAAAATGCGCCAGAGGAGTGCCAAAAACAGCGCGATCAGAACCAGTGAACCGAGCAGGCCGAATTCTTCGGCGAACACGGCAAATACAAAGTCGGTATGTGCCTCGGGGAGGTAGAACAGCTTCTGCACACTGTCACCGAGGCCAACACCAAACCACTCGCCACGACCGATCGCGATCAGTGACTGCGTAAGCTGGAAGCCCGAATCGAAGGGGTCGGCCCAGGGATCAAGGAAGCCGGTCAGACGCTTCATACGATACGGCGACGTAATCGCGAGCGCGACCATGGCCAGTACCGCGGTCGAGAAAAATACGACGAAGTCACGAATACGCGCGCCGGCAACGAACAGCATCGTCAAGGCGGTCGCGAGCAGCACAATCGCGGCGCCGAAGTCCGGTTCCTTGAGCAGTAACACGCAGGCCAGGGTCAACACGAGCATGGGGTGCAAGAATCCTGTGAACTCTTCGCGCAACGCCTTGTTGCGGCGGACGAGATAGCCGGCCAGGTACATGAGGAAGCACAGGCGCGCTGGCTCCGAGACCTGCAGGTTCATAAAGCCCACACGCACCCAACGCGTGCTGCCGTTCACCTCGTAACCGATGCCGGGAATCAGGACAACGATGAGCAACGCCAGGCCTACGAGCAACATCAGCGGCCCGAGGCTTTGCCAAACCCGCATCGGGATAAACAGGCAGACGCCACCTGCGGCCGCTCCAATCGTCGCCGCAAGCAGTTGTCGCTGGACGTAGAAGAAAGGATTACCTGCGACATTGTCAGAAATAGAGATCGATGCGGACGCGAGAATCACGAAACCACCGAGCAGCAAGGTAAGCACGATCGTCAGCAGGACAGGGTCGATCTGCAGTTCAGTCCGAAGCCGTGCCGGGAAAGGCATGAGACGAGTTCTTGCCGTCATCTCCGCAATGCCTCCACGGCCATACAGAACGCATCACCGCGCGCCATGTAATTGTCATACTGATCAAGACTTGCACATGCCGGGGCTAGCAGAACCGTGTCGTCAGACTCAGCGCAGGTCGCCGCCATATGAACGGCCGACTCCATGTTTTCTGCGAAGTGCACGGGCATAACGGTGTCGAGTGCATGGGCAATCTTTTCCGCGTCTTTGCCAATCAGCACGGCGCCGCGCAGCTTGCCCTCAACGGCATCGGCGAGGTCGCCGAAATCGCCGCCCTTACCATCGCCGCCTGCGACGAGAACCAGCATGCCCTCAACCGAGTCAATAGATGCGACGGCAGCGGCGACGTTAGTAGCCTTGGAGTCGTTAATGTAGTCGACGGCACCGATACGTGCGACGAATTGCATGCGATGTGGCAGGCCCGGGAATTCAACGAGTACCTGCAGCATTGCGACCATATCGAGACCGATAAGATCACCAGCAGCCAGCGCGGCCAGAGCATTGAGCTGGTTGTGAACGCCATAGAGCGCGAGGTCGCGAACTGACACCAGCAATGTGTCACCGCACGCGAGATACTTCTCGCCGTCTTCCTCGCGAACGCCGTACTGATCGGCGTCAGGCGCGTCGAGCCCGAAACTCACGACGCGTCCACAATGTCCGGCCTTGTCTGCCGCTTCTTCATCGGCGCGGTTGATCACCGCTGCATCGACATCCTTAAAAATACGGTATTTCGCAGCGCGGTATTCGCTCTCATCGGCGTGCCAGTCCAGATGGTCAGGTGACACATTCAGCAACAACGCTACCTCCGCCGGCAGGTTCTGAGTGCGCTGCAACTGGAAGCTCGACAACTCGAGCACATAGATATCCGGCAAGTCCTGGTCGAGCAGGTCAAGCGCCGGCTCGCCCAGGTTGCCACCTGCAAGCACGTTACGACCATCCGCACGACACATGTGGTACAGCAGCGTCGTGACAGTGCTCTTCCCATTCGAGCCGGTAACGGCCACATACGGTTTGCTGGTTTCACGCGCGAACAGTTCGATGTCGGATACGACCTCGAGTTTCTTCTTGCGCGCTTTCTTGAGCAGTGGGTGGCTGTCCGAAATCCCCGGGGACGCGAAAATGCGATTCACGCTCCTCGGCAGCGTGTCATCGCCGAGCCGCAGTTCTGCATCCGGAAATATCTCGAGCAGCTTGTCGAGTCCGGGCGGCTCCTTGCGGCTATCAAAGAAAATGGCATTGCTGTCATTGCGCTTGAGGTAGCGCGCAATCGACAGTCCCGTGGCGCCGAGCCCCACGACCATATCCTTGTTTCCTGTCGCCTTGGCTGTGCTCATCGTATCTTCAGACTCGCCAGACCGATCAGCACCAGGATGACCGTAATAATCCAGAACCGGACGATGACCTTCGGCTCGGCCCAGCCCTTTAGTTCGAAGTGGTGATGCAACGGCGCCATACGAAATACGCGCTTGCCGGTTAGCTTGAATGATGCAACCTGGATGATGACCGAGAGCGTTTCGACAACGAATACGCCACCCATAATGGCGAGCACGATTTCCTGACGCACCACTACAGCTACGGCACCCAGCGCCGCGCCGAGTGACAAGGCGCCGATGTCACCCATGAAGACCTGCGCCGGGTAGGTGTTGAACCACAGAAACCCGAGGCCGGCACCGGCAAGTGCCGTGCAGAAGACGAGAATCTCGCCAGTGCCCGCCACGTAGGGAATATCGAGGTAATTCGAAAAATTAACGTTGCCCGTCACGTATGCGAAGATGCCGAGCGCACCGCCGACGAGGACGGTCGGCATTATCGCGAGACCGTCGAGGCCATCAGTAAGGTTCACGGCGTTACTGAAGCCGACAATAAAAAAGTACGTCACGACGACTTGGAACATACCCAGGGGGATGGCCAAGTCCTTGAAATACGGAATCAACAGCGAGGTCTGCACCTCGTCCGTCGCCGTAACGTACAGGGCAATGGCGGCAATCAGGGCCGCACTAGACTGCCAGAAGAGCTTTTGCTTCGCCGAGATGCCGGCAGGATTCTGCAGGATGAGCTTCTTGTAGTCATCGACATAACCGATAACACCGAAAGACAGCGTGACGAACAGTACGATCCAGACGTACACGTTTTCGAGGTCTGCCCAGAGCACGGTGCTTATCGAGATGGCCGCGAGAATCAGCGCGCCACCCATCGTCGGCGTGCCGGCCTTGAGCAGGTGCGTTTCCGGGCCTTCTTCGCGCACCGGCTGGCCGAGTTGGTTCACCTGCAGGCGCTTGATCATGCGCGGCCCGATAATGAACGAAATGATGAGTGCAGTTAGTGCACCCATGATTGCGCGCATTGTCAGGTAGTTGAACACGTTGAAACCCGACTCGAATTGTGCGAGATACTGTGTGAGGTAGAGCAACATGGTCAGGCCTCCCTTCTCACCGTTGCAGGCTCACGCAACGCGTCGACGACGCGCTCCATGCGCATCGAGCGGGAGCCCTTAACGAGGACGCTGATGTCTGACGTCAGCTCTTCACTGAGTTCGTCGACGAGTGTGTCGAGGGACGCGTACCAGCGAGCGTTCTCTCCAAAGCCCTCGACCGAACTTCTCGCAAGGTCGCCGTACGCGAACAAGCGGTTAACACCGCTTGCCCGCGCGGCTTCTCCAACCTCGCGATGCAGCTCCGCCGCACCGTCCCCGAGTTCTTTCATATCCCCTAGTACCAACCAGCCCTCTCCAGGGAGAGCCGCCAAAAATTCTGCAGCTGCAATAACGGACAGCGGGTTCGCGTTGTAGCTATCGTCAAAGAGAGTTGCGCCATGCACGCCGCGCACAGGCTCGAGGCGGCCGCGGACAGGACTGACGCCCTCGAGCGCAGCGCGAATCGTGTCGATTGATATTCCGAGTGAATGCGCCACGGCGGCTGCAGCGCAGGCATTGCGCACGTTGTGCACGCCGACAAGCGGTAACCTGATTGCAATGCTCTCGTCGACAAGATGAAGTTTGAAATTCGTGCCGCTTGCGCTCGCGACGACTTCCTCTGCTCGTACGTCGGCCGCATCGCCGAAACCGAAGCTGAGACTGCGAATGTCGCTGACGAGCGAGGACCAGTACTCGAAGTACTTGTCGTCAGCGTTGAGTACGGCCACCTGCGGTCGCTTCTGGTTCTGCAGGATCTCGCCTTTCGCGATAGCAACACCTTCGATTGAACCGAAGCCCTCGAGATGTGCCGCGCCGGCGTTCGTAATCACGACAACGTCGGGATTTGCGAGTGATGTCAGGTAGGCGATTTCGCCGGCGTGATTCGCACCCATCTCCAGCACGGCGTAACGATGCGAGTCATCGATACGTGCGAGCATCAACGGCATACCAATGTCGTTATTAAGATTGCCGTGTGTGGCGAGCGTAGGCGCCTGCTGTGCCAGGCATGCGGCAAGCAGTTCCTTGAGCGTCGTCTTGCCGTTGCTGCCGGTTACGCCGATAACGGTTGCTTCATGTTGGTCGCGCCACGCGGCACCGAAGCGCCCCAGCGCTGCTGTCGAGTCGTCTACCTCAATTTGCGCAATGTCTTCATCAACAAGCCTGGATACGACTGCACCGGCAGCGCCGTTTGTCCTGGCAACTCCGAGATAGTCGCGCCCGTCGAAATTCGGACCTTGCAGGGCGAAGAACAATTCGTTGTCGTGAATGCTGCGGGTATCGGTGCTTACACCCTCGAAGCGACGATCATCGCCGTGCAGCACGCCCTGCATGGCCTCTGCTGCCTGTGAGAGCGTTTCGATCATCGCGCGCCCTCCTTCGCGGCCAGCGCTTTTTCCGCGACTGCATAGTCGAGGAATGGCACACGCTTTCCGTTCCATTCCTGGTAGTCCTCGTGACCCTTGCCGGCGACCAGTACGACGTCGGCGTCGGCCGCCTGGTCTATCGCCCACGCAATGGCAGCGGCACGATCCTCGATGATCGTTGCCTGTTCCTTGTTCATGAACCCCGTGAGGATGTCGTCGACAATCGCATGGGCGTCTTCGCTGCGCGGATTGTCATTGGTGATGACGACACGATCTGCGTAACGCTCTGCTGCCTTGCCCATCTGCGGGCGCTTGCCGGCATCGCGATCACCGCCGCAGCCAAACACAACCCACAGCTCGCCACGACAGTGAGCACGCAATGCACGCAATGCGGCTTCGAGCGCATTCGGCGTATGTGCGTAGTCAACGAAAACAGCGGGGCCATCCATGGCCACACGCTGCATCCTTCCCGGTGGCGCGCTGACCCGCGACATGACATCACAGGCCGTTGGCAGCGGCACACCTTTCTTGAGCAGCAGGGCCAGCACCAGAACGGCATTGGCCACATTGAAGTCGCCCGGGAGCTGCAGCGCAAAACGACCGCCTCCCCACGAACTGGTGAACGCAATATCCGAGCCCTGCCCTGTCGCCATGACCGAACGGACGAACACGTAGGGTCGACCATTCGCAACACGGTCGAATTGGGTCGACACGGTGACAACATCCTGACCACATTGTTCGGCCAGCTGTGCACCGTATTCTGAATCGAGATTTATTATGCGGTCCTGTGGATCGCAATCGAGGAACAGGCGCGCCTTGCTTTCAAAATACTCGCGCATGTCTTTGTGGTAATCGAGGTGGTCACGCGTCAGGTTCGTAAATATGGCCGTGTCAAAGCGTACGCCGTCGACGCGTCCCTGCGAGAGCGCATGCGACGACACTTCGATCGCAGCGTGCTTCGCACCCTGATCGACAAAATTAGCCAGGCGACCATGCAATTCGACAGCCGGCGGAGTCGTCATACCTTCGGCGCCGACGACAGAATCGACGCCGTAGCCCAACGTACCAAGATAGGCGCAGCGCTCGTCAAGCAACTCGCCGGCCTGCGCGATCATCCAGGCAACCGTTGTCTTGCCGTTGGTTCCCGTAATCCCGACAACGTTCAAATGTTCGGAAGGCCGGCCGTAAAAACGATTCGCAATCTCACCGAGTTTCCCGGCGAGCCCGTCGACGGCAATCATGGGCACACCAATGTCGGCTGGCTCGCTGCCGGTTGACGCGTCCCACGCGACGGCGCAAACGCCAGCTTGTTTTGCCTGCTCGAGGTAATCGAGCCCGTGATTGCTCAGACCCTGCACAGCAAGAAACAGGAAGCCGTCCTGCAGCGTCCGACTATCACTCGCGATGCCATGTACCGGAAGCTCCGGTGCATCCGCGTAGCCTTGCAGCAGTTCGGCAAGTGTCGGTGCTGGAATCATGTGTTCGGCCGGCATGCTCATCGGCTCTCCGGCGCGGTCGCCATCGCCTGCACGACGTTTCCAGGGTCACGTGCCGGCATGGCGTCGGGCGCAACAGCAAGGAGCCGCAACGACTCTGACATGACATCGGCGAACACTGGAGCGGCCACGTCGCTGCCGTAGTAGAGCTCGCCGCCCGGCTCAT
>Ga0316194_10000823_pt1 | contig 20999 bp, 17 predicted proteins | sample CroRivsedime1_MG_FD_204936 | JGI IMG/M metagenome (GOLD analysis project Ga0316194, IMG submission 204936) | Coastal sediment microbial communities from Maine, United States - Cross River sediment 1 | ecosystem: Environmental > Aquatic > Marine > Coastal > Sediment | place: USA: Maine...
ATGCAGGCACAGGTCAAAAATATCGACAGGCCTGACCAGCGTGCCGGCAAACAGCATTTTGAGTTTTTCCCAGAGATGCGGCTCCGGTGAAAACGGCGCCAGTGCGAGCAGGATTGCCAGCGGCGCCATATAGATAAAGGGGATCCTGTCCAGCCACTTCATTGCTACTGACCTCGTGTCGAAATATCCTGTTCCCAGCGGGGGATTGTACCCCGGTAACGGCCCCGTCAGGCACCTTATGATGCCCCCCCGGATATGGCACACTATGCCACACCCCACTCGAGCGGGCCGGCAACAACCGGCACACATGTCAACACAAAATCTCGGAGACAGCTACATGCATTTGTTTTTCAAGTACTTCTTCAAGACGGCACAATACCTCATCGGCCCGATCATTCTGCTCTGGGACAAACTCTTCCCGCCTCGAGGTATTGTCCGCACAGCGGAGGAACAACAGAAGGTCGATGCCAGCAGCCGGCATCTGGTGTTGTATCAATTCAGGATGTGCCCCTTTTGCGTCAAGGTCAGGCGAGCGATCAAACGCCTGTCACTCAATATTGAAACCCGCGATGCGCTCAGGGAAGAGTCCAGCCGGAAAGAATTGCTCGCCGGTGGCGGCGAGATCAAGGTCCCCTGCCTGCGAATTACCGATGACGCAGGCAACACCACCTGGATGTATGAGTCATCCGTTATCAATGAGTATTTACAGGAGCGTTTTGCTTGAGCCGCGGATCACGCCGGGGACGGCGCTCCTGCTGCGAATAGATACACCCCATGGCGACCAAGGCGACCATCTTCAAGGCCGATTGCCAGATCATCGACCTGGACCGCCACTACTATCAGGACCATGCACTCACCCTCGCCCGTCACCCGTCTGAAACCGACGAGCGCATGATGCTGCGGCTGCTGGCCTTTGCATTTCATGCCAGCGACGCGCTAACGTTTACGCGCGGACTAAGCAGCAGCGACGAACCCGACCTCTGGCAAAAGGATCTGACGGGAACCATCGAACGCTGGATCGAGCTTGGCCAACCTGACGAGAAGCGTATCCGCAAGGCCTGCGGTCGCGCCCAACAGGTCATCATTTACTGCTACAGCGGCAACAGTGCACGCATCTGGCGGGAACAAACCGGCGCCCGACTGGCAAACATCAGAAACCTGACGGTCCTGAACATACCGCCGCAAGGCGGCAAGGCACTGGCACAGCTGGCGCAACGCAACATGCAACTGCAAGCGACCATTCAGGATGGAGCCATCCGGATCAGTGACAACGCAGCAAGCGTGGAAGTCACCCCCGAGACCTGGCAACTGAGCTGAGTCAGGATTCAAAATCAAACATCTTGTTGTATTCACTGGCATCGAAGAATAATTCCATCGCGACGATCTTGCCAGCGGCCACCGTGGTCAGCTGGACCAACGGGATTTCCCTGATTGCTTCCATGGTGGTTCTGAATCTGAGGATACTGCAAACGTCGTTGCCATCAACGAAGGTCCTGACACGCTCGATGCTCTCGAGTATAGGACCTACCCTGGATACAATCATGATGTAGGTATCCGCATCATTGGCCTTTGACACGGGACTGCGATAGGAAAACCGGGTATCAGAGAGGAAGCTGCGCAGCCGTTCAAAATCCCTGTCTTCCAGGGCATCAAGATAGGCAGTAACGATTTTCCCGGCGTCAGACTCACCCATAAAGGTGATTGTACCTGCATCTCACAATTTTCTCGATTAGCTGCGCACAAACCTCCTGCATTACGGCAACTGAGGGGAACTGTAACGGGATTTTTCTCACTGATTCCTCTAAAATGTTGCTCCTTTTCAGCAGGACCGGGAAATAATGTGAGCGATTTCGTGCCAGGACAACGCTGGGTCAACTACGCCGAGTTGCAGCTGGGTCTCGGCACCGTGCTGTCTGTCGAACTGCGGACTGTCACCCTGGTCTTCATGGCAATCGGCGAAACCCGCACCTACTCAATACAGAGCGCACCGCTGACGCGTGTCATGTTCACCCCGGGTGACACCGTCCGCAGTCATGAGGGCTGGTCGCTGGAGGTTGAACGTGTTGCCGAACAGGATGGCCTGCTGACCTATATCGGCAGCAGCGAGGACCGTCAGAACACGGAACTGCCCGAGGGCCAGCTCGACAGCCACCTGCAACTGAACCGGCCAGCCGAGCGTCTGTTCACCGGACAGGTCGATCACGACAGATGGTTTGAGTTGCGCTACCAGACCCTGCAACATGTTAACCGCCTGACCCACTCTGACCTGCGCGGGCTCACCGGTGGTCGCACCGCATTAATCCCGCACCAGTTATACATTGCCCACGAAGTCGCCAACCGTTTCGCCCCGCGGGTATTGCTGGCTGATGAAGTCGGCCTTGGAAAGACTATTGAAGCCGGCCTGATTCTGCACCATCAATTACTGACAGAACGTGCACGGCGTATTCTTATCGTTGTTCCCGAAAGCCTGCTGCATCAATGGCTGGTTGAAATGCTGCGGCGCTTCAACCTGGCATTCAGTATTTTTGATGAAGCACGCTGCCAGGGAATCACGGAGAGCAGCGGACAGGAGAATCCGTTCCATGCCGAGCAACTGCTGCTGTGCACGCTGGAGTTTCTGAACCGCCATCCCGAGCGCCACCAGCAGGCTGTTGCCGGCGACTGGGATCTGCTGGTTGTCGATGAAGCACATCACCTGCAGTGGTCACCGGAACATGCCAGCCCCGAGTACCGGGTCATCGAGGCTCTGGCACAGGAGACCCGTGGTGTGTTGCTGCTCACGGCAACGCCCGAGCAACTCGGCAAGGAAAGTCACTTTGCACGCCTGCGCCTGCTCGATCCGGACCGCTTCCATGATTTCGATGCCTTCATCATGGAAGAAAAGTCCTATGAACCCGTCGCCACCGCGGTAGAGGCATTACTTGACGAACAGCTACTGGACGCGAACGACTGCCAGGGTCTGCGCGCACTGCTGGATGTACAGGAAGACCACGAGCTACTGGATACGGTGCAGGATCCGGATGCCGACAGCCGGCAACAGGCCGCCGCACGCACACAACTCGTGGAACTGCTGCTCGACCGTCATGGCACCGGCCGGGTCCTGTTCCGCAACACCCGCAGTGCGGTTAAAGGATTTCCCGACCGGCAGCTGCACAGCTATCCCCTGCCGGTGCCGGCCGCCTATGCACGGGCACTCGAGGCAACAGCGGCCGACACAGGAACAGACACGCTGTTACTGCTGTGCCCGGAATTGCTGTATCAAACCGTCGCCGACACCGCCGCGACACCCTGGACACAAATCGATCCGCGCGTTGACTGGCTCAGTGAACAACTGCGGGCATTACGTCCCGACAAGGTGCTGGTGATTACTGCCAGCGCGGAAACCGCCATGGATCTTGCAGAGTGGATGCACAGCAAGAGGGGCATTCACGCAGCCGTCTTTCATGAAGGTCTGAGCATAATAGAACGTGACCGTGCAGCGGCCTATTTTGCAGACATGGAATACGGCACGCAGGTACTGGTGTGCTCCGAGATCGGCAGCGAAGGCCGGAATTTCCAGTTTGCGCACCACCTGATCCTGTTTGACCTGCCGCTGAACCCGGACCTGCTGGAGCAGCGCATCGGTCGCCTGGATCGCATCGGCCAGACAGAGGTCATACAGATACACGTGCCCTGGCTGGAGCACACGGCACAGGCCGTGATGCAACAGTGGTACCATGAGGGGCTTGGCGCCTTTGAACACATTTGTCCTGCCGGGCACACGGTCTACACGGCCGTTGCAGACAGCTTGCTGTCAGCCATCAGGCAGAGGGAAAGACCGGCCGGATTGATTGCACAGTCCCGCGAACTTAACGAGTCACTGAACGCCGAACTGCACCGCGGACGTGACCGTTTGCTGGAATACAGCTCCTGCCGGCCGGCAGCAGCCAATGCCATCAAGGTCCGGGCGGAGGCCGTGGATAGCGACACGCACCTGTTCGGCTACCTGGAACAGGTATGTGACTGCTACGGTATCGACATGGAACCCCACTCCACGGGCAGCTACATCCTCCAGCCTGGCGAGCACATGCATGCCAGCAGTTTCCCCGGCCTGCGTGACGAAGGCATGACGTTCACCTGCGACCGCAGCATTGCCCTGGCCAACGAGGACCGGGAATTCATCAGCTGGGAACACCCGCTGATAACCGGCGCAACAGACATGGTATTGAGCAATGAAGCCGGCAACTGTGCCATGTCCACCATAAAACACAGCGCCGTCAAACCAGGCACCCTGCTGCTGGAATGCCTGTATACCCTGGATACCGTGTCCAGCCACGTCCTGCAGACCCGTCGCTATCTGCCTCCAGGCACGATTCGTACCGTGACCGACCAGCAGGGTACCGACCACAGCAAGTCACTGACACACGCATTGATCAACAGCATCAGGGAACCTATCCGGACAGAAACAGCCATCAGGATTATTCGCAGCTACACCGCATTACTGCGCGACATGCTGAACGCCAGCGAGTCACTGGCAAACAGGCAGACCCCGGCATTGCTCGCAGACGCACATGAGCAATCCGAGCAGCTGCTGGGAAAGGAAATACATCGCCTTGCAGCCCTGGCCCGGGTCAACCCCAACGTACGCAGGGAAGAGACCGAATTTCTGCAACTGCAACAGGAGGCAGTGGTCGCAGCACTGGACTCGGCAACACTGCGACTGGACGCAGTGCGGGTACTCATTGCCACCTAAAGCATCACAACGGCTTGCCAGCCCGCCGCAGGGAATTCTCCAGATACATCACCACTTCCTGCAACCGGCCTGCATCGACGATCAGCAGATGCGGTACGCCCCCCAGCGCCTCATCCTCCACCCGCAGCCAATGCCGCATGGCCACACCATTGCCACTCATGCTGGTATAGAGGGCACGGTACAAGCGAATGAATAACAGTGCCTGCGCCCATGCCTCCGTACCCGGTTCAAGGCAGCGTCTGGCCGCTGCCAGTTCACCGATGTCCCCGCACTTCAGGCACAATACCCGTGCCAGTTCTGCATGAAAAAGATCCAGCAATGCGGTAATTTGCAGCACTGAGCGGGTCAGGTCCCGGGGTTCATGGACATCTGCAGGTATCTCGAAAACCACCTTATTTATCCTGAGTTGCTTGCGTAAAAAGGCACCCTGACTTGCTCTGTGTCATTGATATGACACCGGCGGTATCCTACCATTCACACAGGATATCCGGTACGCTCCCGACAACAGGATTTCGGGTAGCTATACCTTCACCAGCTTAAAGGAGATCGCCATGTTTTTGAAAAGCAAGAGCAACAATGACCTTGTTGAAGTACTGACACTGAAGGACCTGTTTGACCCGTTTTGCAGCAACCTGGTTGGCCGTTATCAACATGGTGAGGAAGCCCAGGACCCTGAGACCTTCAGCAAGTCCGATTTGACTTTTCTTTCCGGCGAAGCATTGCCACGCTGCTGGGTAGACGCCCATTACCGTGAGGAAGAATTGCAACGCTAGGACAAGCAGCTGCCCGGGGGGAATTGCAGCAATAATCGCAGGATCTGCCGAGCCCGGGAAAGGCATCGGTCGCGGAATAGTGTGCCTCGCCGCACCCGGCACAAACTCCGCATGAGTCCGGTCCATGACGGCAGTTTTATCAGATGTAACTGCCTGTCGTTATTGATACACCGGTGCAGATATAGACCGCATAGTACAAGGCAGCCACGTCATCCGGCTCCGGTTCGGAGAAGCTGGCCAACTGCGCCCTGCCCAGTGATGCCTGCTGGTACAGCACCTCACAACCAATGAGTCCGTTTCCCGCTGGTGGCGACCTGTTTACCAGCGACGCACGCGGGTTATCGGCATCCACCCTGGTCAGGTCAACCTCGGACCAGCCGACCCCGGATTGCGGCAGATGCACAGTCATCATTACGCCAGCACCCGCAAGCAACAGGATAAACGTTGCGCAGAGAAGGGATGTAACAATATCCTGCACCGGTTTCTGTACCACGACAAACCTCGCCACTCATCAATCGCATCGTGCGGCAACACCATGCTCTAGTGTCTCTATCATTATGCGAATCGAGCGTCACGTCTATTGGACCTAGGTTGTACAGAATCCCCGGGATGCAATATCGATCAGGACAGGGGTTACCGGCAGGCAGCCCCTCGTTATCCATGGACCACCGTTGGCAGAGACTCTAGCCGTCATTTGTTATGTCCACTTACATAGGCATGCAAGGGCCTGGTGTCCTTGAAGGTCTGCAGCTGTTCGGCTGATGCCTCAGTCTGGTACTTCTCTTTCCATTCGTCGTACGGCATACCGTAGACAATTTCGCGGGCCTGATCGTAGTCCATCTCCAGACCCTGCGCCTCAGCGGCACCCAGATACCACTTTGCCAGGCAATTGCGGCAAAAACCTGCCAGGTTCATCAGGTCAATATTCTGCACATCGGTACGACGCTGCAGGTGTTCTACCAGCCCCCTGAAGGCAGCTGCCTCCAGTTCAGTTCGTGTTTTATCATCCATTGCCTGCTTCCTGTTTTTTCGGTTAATCGGGGTGTACCCGTGCTGCCCGTCCCGGCTCAGTTCCTGCCGCGCTTGAGGAAACGCGTTACGTACCAGCAACCGGCCTGTATCTCGTATTCCTGTGCACACGCCCAGGCAAGACCGGTACGTACCAGTTTCTCGGCAATACCCTTCCCCCTGAGCGCTTCCGGTACGAACGTACGCGTGAAATCAATGCCATTGTCCGGCAACAGCCGGTATTCCAGCACCGCCTCCTCATCAGCAAACCGCGACACAAAGCGCCGCAGTGCCGGCTGGTGAGTAATGATGATATCCATCCGCGCTGTTAATTGACCATGAGAGGGGAAAGATCGCTTACTTCACGATACGGTAACAGGGAACATAGTCCCTGCCCGGCAGCTTCATGCGGTGCTGTTCGACGAATGACGTCAGCAAGGCATCCATGGATTCCATAATGCCGTCGTCCCCGTGGATCTCGAAGTGGCCGTATTTCTCGATGGCGCGAATACCCTCGTCCTTGACATTACCGGCAACCACACCGGAGAAAGCGCGTCGCAGGTTGGCAGCCAGCTGGTGGGGCTCCTGGTCATGGCGCAGTTCGAGATTGCGCATATTCTCATGCGTGGGATCAAACGGCTGCTGGAATTCCTGATCGATTTTCAGCCGCCAGTTGAAATAATAGGCATCCCCGTGCCGGGTACGGAATTCGCGTACCTGTTTGAGACCGGCATGCATCTCGCGCGAGACGCGGTCAGGGTCATTGATGATAATCCGGTAGCGCTGCTGTGCCTCCAGACCCAGGGTATCGAGAATAAACTGGTTGACCTGCCTGAAGTACTCCTGGGCGCTATCCGGCCCTGTCAGGATCACGGGGAGCGGTATCCCCCTGTTGTCAGGGTGTAGCAGGATGCCGAGTAAATACAGGATTTCCTCCGCCGTACCGGCCCCCCCGGGAAACATCACAAAACCATGCCCGATACGCACAAAGGCCTCCAGGCGTTTCTCGATGTCAGGCAATATCACCAGGTCATTGACGATGGGATTCGGTGACTCGGCCGCAATAATGCCGGGTTCGGTAATGCCGAGATACTGACCGTCAGTGATGCGCTGTTTTGCATGGCCGATGGCCGCCCCCTTCATTGGCCCTTTCATTGCACCCGGACCACAGCCGGTACAGATATCGCCGCCGCGCAGGCCGAGCCGGTAACCGACCTCCTTGGTGTAATCGTATTCCTCCCGTGAAATTGAATGCCCGCCCCAGCACACGACCTTGTTCAGGTCGGCCATCGGCCGCAGGATATTGGCATTACGCAGGATATGGAAAACCGCATTGGTAATGCCATCGGAACTGTGCATATCGAATTCCGGATTGCTATCAATCTCGTCACCGACATAAATTACATCGCGCACCACTGCGAACAGGTGCTCGCTGATACCCTTGATCAGTTTTCCGTCGACAAAGGCATGGGCCGGTGCGCCGGTCAGTTCCAGCTTGATGCCACGCTCATTCTGGACAAGGCGAATATCAAAAGACTGGTAACGCTCCAGCAGTTCCTTGCCATCATCCAGCTGGCTGCCACTGTTCAGCACGGCCAGCGAGCAGTTTCGAAACAGCCGGTACAGCCCCCCCTGACTGGTATCGAGTAATTTATGCACCTCGGTCCGGGAAAGTATTTCCATGTGGCCTTCCGGTGAGATACGGGCATCGACGACGTCATATTGCATAAGCGTTGTTTTCTTCCTGAAGTTTCATAAACAGATAAACCGTAGGATGTGCTGAGGAACGAAGCGCATCATTTCGCGATCGATGCGCTTCGCAAGTTCAGCACATCCTACGGTGATGATTTCAAATCAGTTCCGTCCCCTTTTCCTGCCCAGAAAGTCCGCCGCAGAGGCGGCTGGCACCCGGCCAAGTTCCTGCATCAGGGTAAACGGAATGTCCGCAAATTCATGCCTTGCTGTGATGTCCCTGAGCATACCCAGCCAGAGCCCGGCTGTCATTTCCGCATCGGCCAGCGCCCGGTGAAAGGTGCCGGTCACGGGAATCCTGTTGTATGCGACCAGGGTACCGAGCTTGTGGTTGGGGGCTTCGCGGTAAACCCGGCGTGCTGCCAGCATGGAACAGGCAAACTCACCGCTATAGCCACGCCCGATACGTGCCAGTTCGGCATCGAGAAAACGCCGGTCAAAGGAGGCATTGTGAGCCACCAGATCATGTCCGTCGATAAAATCCGCGAATGCAGTCATCACCACCGCGCAGGCAGGGGCATCAGCCAGCATCTCATTACTGATCCCGGTTAACCCCTCGATAAAGGTATTGACCCGCAGCCCCGGATTCATCAGACCCTGGAAGCGCCCGGTCACCTGCCCCGCCACCAGCTTGACAGCACCGACCTCGATTGCCCGGTCGCCCTGATCTGGTGACATACCCGTGGTCTCGAAGTCCAGCACGATGACGGTATCCGCCTTTCGGCATGCGGCCTGTCGCATGATGCAACTACCCTTCCGGTGTGAGCTGTACATATTTTGCTGCATCAAAACGGGGGGTGCATATGCAAAGGAAAACCAGGTCACTGTCGCCGCTATTGCGAATGCGCTGGGAAACACCCGCTGGAATCGTCACCACATCCAGCGGTGCCACTGTCGCGGGTGGCTGCCCGTCTATTTCCACCTCGCCCCTGCCCGCCACTATCACATAACGTTCAACAATACCCCGGATGCAGTGCAACTCGGTCATCACGCCCGGCTCGACACGTGCGCGGGCGACAGAACAGTCGGCATCGGCGTCCGTATTATGCAACTCGACAATATAACAGCCCTCGTCCAGGTAAAACTCTGCCTCGGGCCTGAATGGCCTGATTAATTCCATCCTGCCTGCCCCCTCATGTGACCGGAAATCCTGCCCTGCCTATTTGCCGGGCTTGCGCCTGGTACGAGCCGTGGCCTGGGCCTGCTGTGGATCCTCGGGCCAGTCATGTTTCGGATAACGGCCCCTGAGTTCCTTCCTGACATCATGATAACTGCCTTTCCAGAAGGCCGCGAGATCCTGTGTAACCTGCACCGGCCGCCGTGCCGGTGACAGCAAGTGTATCAGCACCGGCACCTTGCCGCCGGCCACGCACGGCGTGACAGTCAGGCCAAACAGTTCCTGCAGACGCACCGCCAGCACCGGTACCGCCTGGCTGTAGTCAAGCCGTACCCGCGAACCGCTGGGAACCGGCAAATGGGTCGGTGCCAGTTCATCCAGCTGGCGTTGCTGCTGCCAGGGTAACAGCGCCAGCAACGCCGCTTCCAGGTCCAGCCGTTGCAGATGTGCAAGGCGTGACATCCCCGCCAGGTACGGCAACAGCCAGTCCTCCAGGGACGCCAGCAACACCGCATCACTGACATCCGGCCAGTCCTGCGGCGCCTGGCGATGCAAAAAGGCCATGCGGTCCTGGCAGGCGCGAGCTGCCGCGTTCCAGGGAAGGACCGCAGGTCCGGCACGGCGAATACCGGTCAGCAGTGCCGACTCGATGGCCTCCCTTGGCGCCTCCTCCCAGGGCTGATCGGTGATCACCAGCTCGCCGATACGCTGTTGACGACGCGCCTGTACACATTGTTCGCGCTCATCCCAGTCAACGTGCGTTACCGCAGTCACCAGTGCCGCGTGATACTTGAATAATTGCTCGTAATGAAGACGGGCAGCCAGGTAGATGCGCGCCTCGGCACTGCCATCCAGATGCGCAGCAACGATGGTGTCCGCTGCCGCCAGCGGTTCTTCCCCGGCAAAGATCGCACCGCGCCCGTTACTCATGAGAAAGCGGTTATCACGACCGCTGCGCCGCCGCGCAATGCGGTCCGGATAGGCAAATGCCAGCAACACGCCGGCCATGGACAGGTCGGCGGAATCTTGCGGCGCTGCGGCACAGTGCAATTGTTGCTGCCACTGCCTTGCCGTTGCACCAATCCCGCCAAGCAGGCCACGCCCGGCGCGCCCGGCCGTGACCGGCTTGCGCAGCAATTCAACCCGCAACACGATATCCGCATCGCGTTCGCCCGACCCGCCCATGGGATCACGCTCACTCAACAGGGCAGCCAGTTCACAGGCCAGTGCACCATAACCCCACGCATGGCCTTGCAGTATCATGTGCGCAAGCCTTGGATGTGTGCCAAAACGCAGCAGCTCGCGACCATGTGCAGTAATGCGCGCGGCTCTGTCCAGCGCACCCAGTTGCTGCAGCAGCGACGTTGCCTGAGCAATATGTGCTGCCGGTGGCACATCCAGCCAGTGCAGCTGCGTGACATCGTGAACGCCCCATTGCGCCAGTTCCAGCACCAGCGGCGTCAGGTCGGCTGTCAATATTTCCGGTACGTTCTGCGCAAGCAGCGACTCGTGTGCCCCCCACAGGCGGATACACACACCGGCCTGCAGACGACCCGCCCGACCACTGCGTTGTTCAGCCGCGGCCTTCGATACCCGCCGCGTTTCCAACCGGGACAGGCCGGTATTCGGGTCGAAGCGCAGTTGCCGCATCAGGCCGGCATCGATCACCACGCGGATGCCTTCAATGGTCAGACTGGTCTCGGCAATGGCGGTTGCCAGCACCACCTTGCGCATGTTTTCCCCGGCCGGCTCAATGGCCGCATCCTGTGCCTGCGCGGACAACTGGCCATAGAGCGGCGCCAGTAACACGTTTGCACCCAGGTCTGCCGCCTGCAGCAAACCCGCTATCCGGCGTATTTCAGCGGCGCCCGGCAGAAACAGCAGCAGACTGCCACGCTCCTCGCGCAGGGCCATTTGCACCTGCCGGGCGACTTCAGCATAAAATGCCCGGCGATCATGGCTGTACGCTACCCGCACCGGGTGATAATGCACGGTCACCGGGTAGCTACGACCCTCGCTGATCAGTACCGGTGGAGCACCCAGCCACCCTGCCACCGCCTCCCCGTCGAGCGTGGCGGACATCACCAGGATGCGCAGGTCTTCACGCAGTGCAGACTGGCTATCCAGACACAATGCCAGCCCCAGGTCAGCCACCAGGCTGCGCTCATGAAACTCATCAAAGATCACCAGCCCGACAGCTTCCAGTGCAGGATCATGTTGCAGCATGCGCGCGAGGATGCCTGCAGTGACGACCTCGATGCGTGTCGCCTTGCCCACCCGGTTCTCCAGGTGTACGCGATATCCCACTGTCTCGCCAACCCGCTCTCCCAGGGAACGCGCCATAAACCGGGACGCCGCACGTGCGGCCAGCCGGCGTGGCTCCAGCATGATGATCTTTTTGCCATTCAGCCACGGCGCATCCTGCAGGGCCAGAGGCACCCGCGTGGTCTTGCCTGCGCCCGGCGCCGCTTGCAAGACGGCGCGGGTATGCGCCTCGAGCGTTCGCTGCAGGTCCGGCAGCAGGCTGTCAATGGGCAGCGGCGGGTTCATCTCAATGAAGTCATAACATGCTGTAATGTTCGTCTCTTCCGCGGAACAGGCGGGATACCACAGAGGCCTTCCCCCGCTCCCGAATGGAGCGAGGATGCACGGATCAATCCGCACGCAAAGCGGTAATCAGGTCCAGCATCGGCGTACTGTCATGGTAATCCACCGGTACCGGCCACTCTTCTGTACCGCCTATCCTTAACACCAGGCCCGGGAAACTGCTGATCTGCAGTCGCCGCGACAACGCGATTTCTGTCAGCAACTGTTGCTGTACCGACTCGCCCTGCAGGGCGGCGACAAATACCCGCCTGTCCAGACCCAGTTCACCCGCCAGTTCAACCAGCGTATCTTCATCGGCAGGGTTACGCGCCTGCGTATAATAGGCAAGCTGAATGGCACGGGTCATGCGCACATCAAATTCATCACCCTGCATACGCGCCGCAATCACTGCACGGCAGGACGGCCAGGTTGAACGGCGTGGTGCACACTGCGTCCAGAAATCATGGTTGAAAACCGTGCCCGGGATGGCTTCCTCTATCCGCCGCCAGGTCGCCGCGATCGTTTGCCGCATGTCTGCCGGCATTGGCACATCGCTATCCGGGGCCAAGCCGCCCAGCAGGCGTTTTACCCGGATCTCGTCCGGCAGTTTCCCGAGGAGTTCTTTCAGTACCGGTACAAATCCCCAGCACCAGCTGCACATGGGATCATGCACATAATACAGTACCGTGGCAACGTCCTCCTCAGCCACCGCTAGAATTCCAGAACCAGCTGGCCGGCCACCAGGTTGCGGTGACGCAGTTCGTTGTCATTATCATCCGAGACAAAACCGTCCTGGTAATCTCCGTACAGGTAATCAACCACAACCCCGACATTTTTCCAGATCCGCCAGCTGCCCGATACGCCATACTGGCACCCTGACCAGCCCCCGCCACTACCCGCCACTCGTCCAGATAAGGGATCTGTGCGGCAGTGCACCAACCCGTTTTGGCCACCAGAACAGTAGCCAGCCTGACTGCAATTCTGTATCTTCCCCCTGACGGTTTTACCACAAGCACCAAACTTTTTTTATACTGCCGGCCACAGACAACACACACCCATCAGGAGGCTTTAATAATGCATTTACTACGACGCCCGATTGCCGTTTTCCTCTCCCTGTTGCTGGCGCTGATGCCGCTGTTACCTGCACAGGCAGCCATGATTGGCAACCAGCAGATCATTAACCAGAACCACCCGGGGCAGACCCGTGACAGCCTGCAACAGCTGCTGGAACAGGAAACCGCCCGGCAACAGCTGCAGGCCTGGGGAGTCAGTCCGGACCAGCTCAAGAGCCGTATCGACAGCCTGACCGATGCCGAACTGGCAAGCATTAACCAGCAGGTTAATGACCTCAACGCCGGCGGCAACATTCTTGGCATTCTGCTGGTCATCTTTATCGTCTTCGTTATTACCGATGTCATTGGTGCCACCGACATCTTCCCGTTTATTCATCCGGTTAAATAACAGCGGCATGACCCTGCCCACATGACTCTGGCAGCAAACACCCGCCGACTGGCGGGTGTTGTTGCCAGCACAATGTTACTCGCTGCCTGTGCAACACCACCGCAAACCAGGGAACTGCTTGCTGACACGGCAGCCGGTTTGCCACCCGCCGTCGAGCTGACGGCAACCCCCTTCTACCCACAGCAACAATATCAGTGTGGCCCGGCTGCACTGGCAACCGTGCTGGGCGCTCATGCAGTCGAGGTGTCACCGGAAGAACTTGTCGACGCCGTCTATGTACCGGCACTGCAGGGCAGCCTGCCCGAAGAAATGGCCGCTACGGCACGCCGCTACCGGATGCTGGCCTACCCGCTAGCAGCCTCCCTGGAGGCGTTGTTATACGAGGTTGCGCATGGTAATCCGGTCCTCGTCATGCAAAACCTGGGTACCCGCTGGTTGCAGAACTGGCATTTTGCCGTCGTCATCGGGTTTGACCTGGAAGACCGTGAAATCATCCTGCGCTCGGGCACCACGCGGCGCTGGCGCACCACGCTGGCCACCTTCGAAAGGACCTGGTCACGCAGCAACCACTGGGCACTGGTGATCCTGCCAGCCGGGCGCATACCGGCCAGTGCCCGCCTGGCACCCTACCTGCAGGCCGCTCACGACCTGGAGGTATCCGCTCAGCCCGCTGCCGCACAAGCGGCCTATCAAGCCGCCACACAGCACTGGCCTGATGAGCCCCGGGCATGGATAACCTGGGGAAACAGTCTGTTTGCCGCAGGTGAAATCGCCGCGGCCGGGAAGGCCTTCCGGCAGGTCACCCGGCTGTCACCGGATAACCCGCGCGGCTGGAATAACCTGGCCTATGCCCTGCTGGAGACAGGCTGCCCGCAACAGGCGCAGCAAGCCGCCGGCTGTGCCGTCAAGCTTGGGAAAGATGATATCAACTACCGGGACACGCTTGCGGATATAAAAAACCTGGCTCAGGGCACGGACAGCCCACACTGTGTACCGGTCGATTGCAGGAATTAAATTCGCGGCTACGATTCTGCGCCACCAGGATACACCTGCAGGAGCGCCGCCCCCGGCGCGATTCAACAACAGACGTTCAGTTCTGCCACACCGCGCAGCCCTGGTCACGCAGCCAGTCCGCCAGTGCGGCTTCCTTCTCATCAGCCTTCAGCCCTTCATCATCAAAACCATCGATGAGTTCCAGTGCCAGTTCAACACCGTACTTGCGAGGATACTTGCTGCTGCGATAACCGGCCTTGTGCTGCTCAAAACGGTCTCCGGGCTCATGGATGGTCATGCCGACATAGACACAGGGCATCCCCTCGATGTAGCCCGGGTTTTCCTGGCGGAATTCCCTGATCCACAGCACCTCCGGGTCGAGCGTGATGACATAGAGGCGCCGCCCCTGTTTCTTTCTGGCCGCCGCGCGGGCCTTCTTCTGCCACTGCAGAATCTTCCGGTCCCGTTCCTTGTCATCCATTGACAATCCCCTCCGGCCCAAAAGGCAAAGGCCACCCCGAAGAATGGCCCCTGCGCATCCGTCCGCTCAATACCGCCACCCGCAACAGCAGTGTATCAGCGGCATTGAGCTGGCCGTCCTGTTGAGATCGCCCAGGATCTCGCTAGTCCGGTGGCGAGGGTTAGAAGCTCACCAGTCCCAGCACCTTACGCTGTATCAGCATCAGATCGCCGGCATTCAGTTGCCCATCCGGGCTCGGCACGTTACCGACCAACGGCGCAACATCCATCGCAGTGAACTGTTCCGGGCTCGGGACTATAGAGCCAGCAAGAATTCTCGTTGCTATAAGAATATCGGCCGTATCAACGGTGCCGTCTGCATTCAGATCACCCAGTTCCACAACAACGGGCGTGCTGTTTTCATCGAGGGGATCGGAGCCTGCCGCGATTTCTTCGCCATCGGTGTAGCCATCTCCATCCGTGTCCGGGTTCAGGGGATCGGTTTCACCGGCATCGACGACACCGTTGCCATTACCGTCCTCCACACTGTCCAGCAACCCGTCCAGATCTTTATCGAACGCAAGTATCGGTATCGTGGTCTGGTCATAACCGTTGGCGCCCCAGCACACCACGCCGCTGTCATCCAGCGCGCAGCTGTAATATTCGCCTAGCGACACCGCCACCGGGTGGCTCAATGCTGGCACCGTGGTCTGGCCCTGAGCATTGCTACCCCAGCACACCACGCCGCTGTCATCCAGCGCACAGCTGTGGAAAAAACCTGAACTTACCGCCACCGGGTTGCTTAACGCCGGCACCGTGGTCTCACCTGAACCGTTGTCACCCCAGCACACCACCCCGCTGTCATCCAGCGCACAGCTGTGGGTACCACCGGCACTGACCACCACCGGGTTGGTCAACGCCGGCACCGTGGTCTGGCCAAAACCGTTGTCACCCCAGCACACCACATCACTGTCATCCAGCGCACAGCTGTGGTAATAACCCGAACTCACCGCCAGCGGATTGCTCAACACCGGCACCGTGCTCTGACCTGAGGCACCCCAGCACACCACGCCACTGTCATCCAGCGCACAGCTGTGGTAGAGACCGGCACTCACCGCCACCGGATTGCTCAGTACTGGCACTGCGCTCTGGCCTGAGCCATTGTAACCCCAGCACACCACGCCACTGTCATCCAGTGCACAGGTGTGGAAATAACCGCCACTCACCGCCACCGGGTTGCTCAACACCGGCACCGTGCTCTGACCATACAAATCCCAGCCCCAGCACGCCACACCGCTGTCATCCAGCGCGCAGGTATGGTTACCACCCGCACTCAGTGCCCAGTCCGCCACCAGCGGATCACGGCCCGGGGCCTGGTCCAGGTAATCCGGGATGGTATCGTTGTCGTCATCGGTATCCGCGTTATTGCCAACGCCGTCACCATCGGTATCAACCGACTCGGTGGGGTCGGTTGGGAAAGGATCACTGCCATCCCCTACACCGTCGCCATCCGTATCCGGGTTCAGCGGGTTGGTTTCACCGGGATCGACCACCCCGTTGCCATTCGTGTCCTCGACACTGTCCAGCAATCCGTCCAGATCTTTATCGAACGCAAGTGTCGGCACCGTTGCCTGGCCATCACCGTTGTAACCCCAGCATACCACGCCGCTGTCATCCAGCGCGCACGTGTGGCTATTGCCAGCGCTCACCGCCACCGGGTTGTTCAGTGCTGGCACCGTGGTTTGGCCATTATCGTTGTTACCCCAGCACACCACGCCGCTGTCATCCAGCGCACAGCTGTGGTAAAGACCGGCACTCACTGCCACCGGATTGCTCAAGGCCGGCACCGAGACCTGGCCCTGGACGCTGTAACCCCAGCACACTATGCCGCTGTCATCCAGCGCACAGTTGTGATAAATACCCGCACTCACCGCCACCGGATTGCTCAAGGCCGGCACCGTGGCCTGGCCATAGACGTCGCCACCCCAGCACACCACGCCGCTGTCATCCAGCGCACAGCTGTGATATTGACCCGCGCTCACCGCCACCGGATTGCTCAAGGCCGGCACCGTGGCCTGGCCAGCACCGTTGTTACCCCAGCACACCACACCGCTGTCATCCAGCGCACAAGTATGAAAACCACCGGCACTCACCGCCACCGGATTGCTCAAGACCGGTACGATACTTTGTCCATTTTCAGGATCGATTCCCGTATTAGTTTTTCCCGCACCCCAGCACACCACACCGCTGTCATCCAGCGCGCACGTGTGGCTATTGCCAGCATTCACCGCCACAGGATTACTCAACGCCGGCACCGTCGTCTGGCCATAGGCGTTTCTGCCCCAGCAGTCCACGCCGCTGTCATCCAGCGCACAACTGTGACCACCCGCACTCACGGCCCAGTCCGCCACCAGCGGATCACGGCCCGGGGCCTGATCCAGATCATCCGGGATGGTGTCGTTGTCGTCATCGGTATCCGCGTTATTGCCAATGCCGTCACCATCGGTATCTACAGACTCAGTTGGGTCGATTGGAAAGACATCACTGCCGTCCGGCACACCGTCGGCATCCGTATCCGGGTCCCGTGGATCGGTTTCACCGGCATCGACCATACCGTTGCCGTTACTGTCCTCGACACCGTCGGCAATACCGTCCCCATCCGTGTCCGGGTTCAGCGGATCGGTTTCACCTGCATCGACCACACCATTGCCATTCGTGTCCTCAATGCCATCGAGCAACCCGTCCAGGTCTTTATCGAACGCAAGTATCGGCACCGTGGTCTGGCCACCACCGTTGTAACCCCAGCACACCACGCCGCTGTCATCCAGCGCACAGCTGTGTAAACGACCGGCACTCACTGCCACCGGGTTGCTCAACGCCGGCACCGTGGTCTGGCCATTACCGTTGTCACCCCAACACACCACGCCGCTGTCATCCAGCGCACAGCTGTGGGTACCACCCGCACTCACCACCCACGGATTACTCAACACCGGCACCGTTGTCTGGCCAGATGCGTTGTCCCCCCAGCACACCACGCCGCTGTCATCCAGCGCACAGCTGTGGTTGTTACCGGCAGTTACCGCCCGCGGGTTGCTCAACGCCGGTACTGCCGTCTGGCCGACATTGTTGGCACCCCAGCACACCACACCGCTGTCATCCAGCGCACAGCTGTGGTAAAGACCCGCACTCACCTCCACCGGATTACTCAGCGCCGGTGCCGTGCTCTGGCCACTACCATTTACACCCCAGCAAACCACGCCGCTGTCATCCAGCGCGCAGGTGTGATAATAACCCGCATTCACCGCCACCGGATTACTCAACGCCGGCACAATGCTCTGTCCAAGCTCGTAGCCGCCCGTATTTGTGGTGCCGGCCCCCCAGCACACCACGCCGCTGTCATCCAGCGCACAGGTATGTAAACCACCCGCACTCACCGCCACCGGGTTGCTCAACGCCGGCACCGTGCCCTGGTTGTACGTGTTGTCACCCCAGCACACCACGCCGCTGTCATCCAGCGCACAGCTGTGACCACCCGCAGTCACCGCCCAGTCCGCCACCAGCGGGTCGCGGCCTGCAAGCAGTTCCACGCTATCAGGTATTGTGTCGTTATCATCGTCGGTATCGGCGTTATTGCCAATGCCGTCACCATCGGTATCAACCGACTCGGTTGGGTCGAATGGAAACGCATCACTGCCATCCGGTACGCCGTCATCATCGCTGTCCGTATCCAGATTCACGGTGAGGCGGAACGCAGCCTCCGGGCCACTGTACTCTGACACGCGGACAAGAATAGCGTCGCCGGGGGCGACCGGGAAGGCCATGCCGGAATCATAGATATGCGGTCCCGGTTCCGGGTCGCAGATGCTCGGGTCGGTGCCAGACGTATAGTCGTCGTTGGCATCAATCTCATTGGCGGTGGTCCCTGCGACCCCCGTATTGACATGGGCCGACAGCACGGTGTCCAGCCCGGAATAATCCTGGCTACCACAGGTATTGAGGTGCAGTGTACCCATCGCCGTAGCGGTGTAGGCGTACCACACGTCGGCATTAGCACCACCCGCGTTACTGCTTCCATCAAGGGTGGCAAGATATAGCGTCCCGGTTGTCACACCTTCGTCGATCGGCGCAGCATTCTGGTAAGCGTCGTTGAGTGGCGGTTTCTCGAGCCAGTTGAAGACCACATAACCTGTGTTGCCGCCGTACCCATCGACGGCAATTCTGTAGGTTGTTCCCGCTGTTGCGAGAAACGACGTCTTACTTTGTAACGTCCCATCCGCGTCGTCATTTCCGCTCACTGCAATCAAGCCATCGACGCTAGAGCCGGTATATACCTCGAGCACGGTATCGAAATCACTGCCCTGGGTGCTGAATTCAATTATTGCATCTGCAGGCGCGGTCCATTGGTACCAGATGGATTTCGCGGGGTTACTGCCATTGTAAACAACACCTTCCCCGGGCTCGGCAGTGGCAAGGATGTTGGCCGAGTAGACTGTCCCGCCAGACCCGGTCACCACAATGGCATTGGCGAAATCGTCATTCGGACTCGTCCCGTCGCAGGCCGCGGGCGTTGCAAAGCCGTTCGTCGGTGTCCAACTGTTGGGGCCACCGCTAATCGCGTCAGTGCCTAGTCCGAAGGCCGCAAAGGCCTGCCACACACGGCAGTAATCCTGGCCACTGTGGTTATCGACGGTCGCCTGGATAATTCCGTCGCGCACATCGGTGAAGGTCGGGGAGCAGATGGTGTTTTGCAGTCCCTCATTCACATACAACATGGCGCGTTGATTGCCGCGCCCACCCGTGGCGTCATACAAATCGCCAAATCCCCAGTGATCGACCAGCGCCCAGTAAACTTCCCAGGCAGCTTGCGCCCAGACTTCGCCAACATCGTGAGGGACAACGCTACCATTATATACGCGCGCACTGGCGATGCTGGCATAGGTGTAATTGTTTATCGCCGGATCGGTGCTGTAACGCTGCCGCCGAAAACCGGCGCCCGTTGTCGGCTCACCTTTGAGGTAGGTTCCCCAGCCACGGCCATCCGTTGCCTGGTCACTCGCTGTTGCGGTGTAAACCATTGCCCACCAATCTCCAAAACCTTCACCCGGCTGTTGGTTGTTTCCCAAGCACGACGCATTGGTCGGGCCTCCGACCAAGCGGTTGGAGATGCCATGACCGTACTCGTGCACAATCCAACCCGCGTCAAATGTACCGTCGCGATCCGGATTCGCGTAGTCAAAAACAAAAAACTGCATTCTTGGCGGTCCCCACTGGTAGTAACCATCTGGAGGAGTTAAGAAGTTGGCGTTATTAATGCCACTCCCATCCTGCGCTTCTGCGTATACCGCGTCGTCTTGAAAACCGCCGTTTCCATAATTGTTCACCTGAAAGTTTCCGGCCGCTTCATCGAAGCCGTACTGGTATTGGATGTCATGAATAATATTATTCCAGTAGAAAAGATTCGTGATGGCTGCGTATCGGTAGTTTGCGGGCGGCGTGATTGCAAAGTCGATTGGATAATCGGAATCACAATACAATGAGCTACCGCAATCCGGTTCGAATGCATTCGGGGTATTGGTGCCACTAACATCTGAGTAAGCGTACACATTATTACCGCGCAAGATGGTGAATTCCGCGCCCGCTACACCGTCGGTGTCATGCCATCCAAAAGGGGAAGCCACCACATTGTGGGGATCGACCTCCAGGGTACGGGCATCTGAGGGTGGCAAGGGTGACGTGTGATTCGGGCTCTCAACCAGGTCCGAATAAACCCGGTAAGTGGCATCGGCCACCCAGTCGAAGATGGTCCATATTTTCGATGAATGCGCATCGACCGTCATGTCATACACATGCTGGCCATCCAGAGTTTGAACCTGAAAGTTCCACACCAGGCGCAGCTGGCCGCGTCGAATGGGCAGCCACATCAGGCGCGCGTGGATCGGTTTTGTTGATAGTTCAGCGGCGACAACGGTGGTGACAGCGGTGTCTGGTTGTGAAGCCGATGGTGACGGCGCAGTGGTCATGGTTACACCCAGATGCCCGGCGACTGCGCTGACGGCCGCTTCCGGACTGACGGTGGGATGGACTTTATTAGCCGCCTGCGCAGCAGCGGGCATAAAGG
>Ga0316194_10000824_pt1 | contig 20997 bp, 14 predicted proteins | sample CroRivsedime1_MG_FD_204936 | JGI IMG/M metagenome (GOLD analysis project Ga0316194, IMG submission 204936) | Coastal sediment microbial communities from Maine, United States - Cross River sediment 1 | ecosystem: Environmental > Aquatic > Marine > Coastal > Sediment | place: USA: Maine...
TAGGTAGATGAAAGCGACCACAATATTGGTGACGTTAAAGCCGACAAACAGGCCAAGCGGTAGTAACACTCGCCACCACGACCAAGTATCAATGACACTGAGTTTCAGGACCAGCATGATGAGGGAACTGGCACCGCAAATATAGAGCCCTGTGAAACTAATGCCGCTTTCGCCCAGCATGATGGCGCGCCTCAGGCGGCCTCGCGATGGTAGTACTTGAGCAGTCCGCCCAACCGTTCACGACAGCGAACAGATCGATCCGAGCTAGGCGTTGACCGAGGATTGCACGGGAACAGAAGCACATTACCTTTGCCTTGATGGTTACGTTCCCGATGAAAATGTACGAGGTATTCTCTTAGAGCATGCCTCAAGGACGCCTCACCAAATAGGATCAGCTTTGACAAAGCTTCCTCTTTCACGGATTTTATCCGGTTCAGCGAGTGTAATCCGCTCCGCGTCGGTGAGCCGCAACGGCGTCTTGAGTTGAGCTTTGAGAATCCGGTTCTCGGCAACTAGATACTCGTTACACAAAAGGAGTTCCTGGTCCACTGTTCCAGTGATATAGGCCAGAATACGTACCCAATCCATAATCATCCCCACGACCAATTAGCATTAATCAGTAGATTGTAGACCTGATTTCAGGCAGCGCACAAAAGCACTGTGAATGGTACGCTATATGCCAAGGTGTTGATATCTCAACACAGATGAGTTTTTTGACCACATGGGCAAATGAAACAGAAAAACTTCAATTTTCAGGCCATCCCTAAGTAGACCTAGCTAGGCGCTGCTGGGGTCGATGCAGCCGGAGCCGGAGTTGTTGCCGCCGGTGAGGGCGTTGAAGTCGCTGGCGTTGCCGGAGTTGACGCTGCCGGAGCCGGAGTTCGTGCTGGTGTTGCCGGAGTTCTTGCTGGCGTTGCCGGGGGTCGCGCTGGTGTCGCTGGAGTTCGCGCTGGCGCTGCTGGTGTTCGCGCTGGTGTCGCTGGAGTTCGCGCTGGCGCTGCTGGTGTTCGCGCTGGTGTCGCTGGAGTTCTTGCTGGCGTCGCTGGCGTTGCGCCGGGCGGTGTTAAGTTGATTCGATTGGCTCTATCTCTTTCGGCTGTTCTTTGCGCTTGCAAACGTGCTGTTCGCGCCTGGTCGGCGGTATTGGCGTTGGCCGTCGGGTTGCGCGTTGCCTGCCTGACGCGGTCGGCCTGGGCTTGCGCCGCCATTTGATTGAGTGGCAGATAATCGGTTCTAAAGTTTAGCTCAACTGAGGAATTCAGCTCCAGATCAGTATTGATCTCTTCGGTATTCTGGCTGCGTTGGGTCGATACGTAACTGATGGTATTTTCAACTTCTGCGGAAGCGCCCCACGGCCCCATACCGAATTTTCCGGACGCTTTAACTCGGTTCTGCATCCCAAAGCGGCTGCCGCGGTCTTCAGTCGCAGCGCTTCGCGTATCGATATGAAAGCGCATCGAGGCATTAATTTTACCGCTATCTATTACTATTCGCTGCATCCCCATCATCACCATGGTTGCCAGCATTTGCTGACGTTGACGCGCGATCTGTCTTCTTGCCAACGGCACCAGTTGCTCAGGATTGCTAGCTTCGATTGGTTCATTGAGCTCCATCCCAAAAGTGGCACGCAGCTGGGTTTCCGTTGGCATGCGCCCACCACTCCTCAACCTCAGTCGTGGCTCTTCAACGTCTTCTTCTTCCTCTTCTTCATCCTCTTCGTCAACGCCTTCCAGTTCGAAAGCTTGAGGAAATTTATCCACTAGCCAGGCGCGAACACCAGTAGCCGAAAACTGAGTCTGTTCAAAACCTTCAGCCGACGCAGAAACATTGTTTAACAATTCAACGTACATTTGCATTTGTTGTGAAGTCGAGTCCAGCATCGACTTAAAAACGCCGTTGACTAAATCCGTGACAAAGCGGGGAAATGAAATCGCATTAAGCACGTTTCGCGTAATCGAGGCAACCCGCCCTGCAGAGGTGCCAAAACCCGGCTGACTTTGTGCAGTTGCCAGTACTGGTTTTGCTGCCGATTCGAGCGGTTCGTTTGAGGATAGTTGAACCGTGTTTGGCTCTGGTTCTTCTGGAAGTTGTTGCTCTGCGTGGGATTCTTCCGCGATCAGATTAGCCGCCACGCTGGAAACTTTGACCATTGCCTGTGCCAGCTGGCGTCTATCTTCGGTGCTAAGTTTTTGAAAGCCGTTTGATTTAGACAGAACGCCGTGTACCGCTTCGCGCAGCCAGCCTGGCGGGCTGCCCTGCTGAGCTGGGTATAAATGCTGCTGGGCCGGATATGAATGTTGCTGCCCCGGAAATAAAGGTTGCTGCCCCGGAAATAAAGGTTGCTGCACGGGCGGCGCGCTCGCTTGTTGGTAAGCCAATGGCGCATTCATGCGGTGGCCCAGAGACCCGGCGCATCTTGCAAGACCATCTGTGCGCTGCTCAGTATTTGTGAACTGCTAGTTGTTGTTAAGGTGTTATATGCCAGCGTCCAACGATGCGCGGTCGCAAACAGCCGCTGTGATTGTCCACCCAAGCCAAATTGCGCTTGTCCGGCTTCGGGTGACGCCAGCCAACTCAGAACAAACATCCCTGCACTCGCCATTTCCGCGTGTTGTCGATTGGTGTGGCTGCTACCGCCACCAGTAATAGTGAGCAATTCCCACAGGCTATGAACGCCAAAAGCGGTTAGCAGCGGTTTTTGTGTCATAAAAGCAATAGCGACTTTAACCGACTTGAGAATATCTTCCGCGGCGTAGGAAATTAAACCGAGTGGCCGAGAAAAAAAGTACTCGCGTATTTGCTGCAATAAAATGTCGACGCTCACTTCTTCCTGAATCTGACGGCGGTCTCCATTATCGGCTAGTGCCACAATCGCTTGGCACAGACGCGAGAAAAGTGGATAAAATGCTCGAGCCTCAAAAGCCTGTTCAAGCAGGCTGTCTCTTTCCTGTTGATTAAGACGTTGGTGGCGTTTAATCCAGAACTCTCTGATAGCCGGTTCGGCCTCGCCGAGGCTTTGATCGATAGCGCCACTAAAATAAAGTCCCGCGATTTTTTCTGCGGTTCTGAGTAATCCTGTTTGCTCTAATTCATATGCCAGGTAAAACGATGGCAGTGGTTTTAGCGCCTTTAAGTCGCGCACCGGGCTACTCATATCAGGCAAAATTAAATCGTCAAACTCGGCTAAAGAACCAGCGACAACTTGACCGTTATTTTGCAAAAGAGACAACGCGACGCCAACTGCCAGATGGAGATTCTCATCGCTGTCAGCGGCAGAAAAAGGGATCATGCGGGAGTCAATTATATCGCTCATGGTCATTCACAGTTCCCGTCGCCCTGCCCTTAATCAGGAATTAGACGAATTATATGAATTACTGTTGTTTGAATTGCTGGCGCCAGATTCGCGTTTGCCCGGCTTGTAATTTGGGTCAAAAGGTGTCGCATTGCCCTGAATAGAAGCAATCATTCCCGGCGACGCTAGTTTTTCCATGGGGAAATAGTCCGATTTAAAATTCACCCTGACTTCGCCACTCAGCTTTGACTTAACTTCAGCTTTAGACTCAGATGATTCATCCACTGATGAAGACACCGCCGTCATATGCGTCTGCACGTTGGTATTTTTGGTCGCAGCCCCGCCCCAGCCAAAATGTGCTCCGGCAGCGGTGGTGTTACGATTGTAACTGGTATCTCGGTCATACAGCGAAGCGCGCGCTTTACGTTCGGCCTGATCACCGGCTTTTAGGCGAAACACCACTTTTGCGTTGATCGCACCATCGGTAACGACAATACGGTTTATCCCCATCACTACCATCGAGGACAATAATTGCTGACGGCTGCGTGCCATTTGTAATCGGGCAGCCTGCACCAGACGCGTTTCTTCCTCGGCGTCAGAAATATCCGATAATGGAGACGCCAGTTCCATTTCCTGATTCACTTGATCGTAGAAACTATCCGTATCTTCAGTTTTCAAGGTTAAACGCGGCTCTCCTGACTCTTCGGCGTCACTGTCGTCGACCCCCAATTTATCGGGAAATTTGTCCACCAGCCAATCACGCGCGTTATTCAGGCTGATATTATCCTGGGCGAATTGATCGACCGTTTGCGCGACCGATTTAAGCAAGTCTGCGTAAGCTTCCATTTGCTGAATTGAAGCGTTGACGATCGCCTGAAAAACATTTTCGATTAAGCCGCCGACAAACATTGGAAAATCCACCGCGCCGATCAGCTCTTTAAATTGATCGACACCCTCGGCCATCGCGCCGCCCTTAAAATCAGCTCCGGCAAAAGTACCGATTTTGTCTGAGGCTTTATTTTTTGCTTGATCCACTCCGTCCGCCTGAGCGTGAGAAAGAATGTTTTCACCGGGGGTAAGTTCTTTCTGAGCAAGCCCTTGCGGATTACTCATATAGGAGGCTACCCGCACCATGGTCTGCGCCAGCTCGCGTTGTTTTTCACTGGAAAGCTCGCGAAACCCTGGAGATTGCTCGAGTAAACGCTTCACGTGAGGGCGCACCGCACTTAATGTACTGTCGTCCAACCACCCGGGATCCTCAGCGGTTTGCTGTCCTTTTGCCGTCTGCGCGTATCTCGCCGCGTGCGGCTGGGTTGCCGCATATGGCTGGCTAGTATCTTGCCATTGGTTAGTTGCTGGCACTTCGCTTAATTCCATGATTCAAATATCGTCTCTGTCAGACCTTTCGTTTCAGTCAGACCAAAATCAGCCGTTCTAGGAGTGGTTTCCCGATTTGGCTGGTGCGGGTCGGTTGGCCAGGTTTCTCACCATACCTGGCTGTGCATTCATCTGGATCGCTGCGATTGATTCGGGATTCGCTAATTTCTCTAGTGGTAGGTAGTCGCTTTTAAAATTGACTTCAACCATGCCAGATAGAGAAGCTTTGGTTTCGAGACTAGCGTCAACGCTGGTTTGCGAGGCGGATGCCAGTTTTAAAACTGGCTGTGAAGTATTTTTGTAATCACCTTTGGAATAGAAATTAGCATCCCTTCTGCCTCCTTGATAACTGCCGTCAGAGGTTCGACTGCCGCCCTGATAACTGGTGCCCGCTTCGACTTCTCGATTACCGCTTTGGGTGGTAATGTTCTGGTCGCCGTAATCGAATTTCTGCGCACTCTGGCGGTATTTCATATTATCGCGGGCACGAAAATCGTACATAACCTTGGCGGCGATACGTCCGTCGGTCACCACGATACGGTTAATTCCCATCATAATGGTGGTGGCCAATAGTTGTTGACGGCTGGTGGCCAGCTGGGTGCGTGCTGCCGGCACTAATACCGCCTCCACCAACTTGTCGTCCAGCCGGGTTATCGGTTGTTCCAGCGGTAGATCCTGATTCAAACGTTCCACCGCGGCGCGTTCGTCGACGCCTTCGCGCAAAGTCACGCGTGGTCCAGGCTGCGATGCTTGCTCGCCTTCGCTTTCGGTCTCATCAAAGTTGCCAAAATCACCGCCAAATTCACCGGTATCAACACTTAATTCAAACACATCCGGATAGTTATCCACCAGATGGTCACGCCCTTGATTCTGGGTCGTATTATCATCGCGAAATTGGTTAATACTCTTTGAAACATCAGCGACTAACTTGGCGTAAGCCTCCATCTGCTCGATGGAGCTGGTGACAATAGAATGAAACACGCCGTCGATAAGACCGGATACAAACTCGGGAAAATTAACCGCTTCTAGCAACGCGCCAGCAACTGCAGCGCCCTCTCTCGCGCCCTGCGCGGTAAACTCGCCATCGCCCTGTTGCTGATTAGTGCGGCGACTTTGCACGCCTCTTTCCGCCAGCGCTTTTACCGGCCCCGCCTGTTGCGAAGGCGATACTCGAACGCCGTCGGGCTCTGCTAGATAAGAGCCTATCTGCACCAGATCATTGGCCAGAGCGCGACGTTTGCCTTCATCAAGCGCGTTAAACGCCTGGCTACGTCCCAACAGGTCGCGCACCGCATGACGCGTTGAATCGACAGCTTCATGACTTGCTGCGGAATGGTCACGCCTGACCGGCTGTTGCCGCGAATTTGCAGGTGCAGAAAACGGTAACGCTTGAGTAGCCATATAAATCTCCTCGTCCAGGCTAATGAACGGCCCTATGCAAAACTATTTCCGGAAATAGTTTGGTTTCCGGCAACAGACTGATTGTCGGTGGAAAAGTTGTTGTCAGGGAAAAGGCTGTCGCTAGCGCCCAATGCGCTATTTCCAGAAGCCAGACTGTCTCTTAACTCAAACTCTATCGGTCGAACATACAAACTAATACTCGCCTGAGACTTTGGACTAACGCGTACGCTCAATACTGAAAAATGTCCCTGTTCATTCGCATTTTCGACGCCAAACGCTGCTAACCAACGATCGAGCGCGCTCAACTGGCGTGGCCTTTCGGTCAGCCCAAGGCGCAGTAACTCTAAAAAGCGATTAGGTAAATCGGGTAAAGAAGCCAGCATAATTTCCAGCTTCAACTCAACCCCTTGTGGCGTATGACGCAAGCCAATTAACGCGCCGCCCTGCGGAATTTCAAAGCGGCCGCCAAGCGCCAGGCCAACCACACGCATCAGACTGGGTAGTTGATGGCCTATGCCGAGTCGATTCATTATTGGTCCCATGCTACTTACATTCAGCGCACCCCGATGCATAAAGGTAATTCGCTGACTGCCGAGATCTCGCTTACAACCAATCGAGGTAAATATTGGATACAGCGTCGGCATTTCCGCCATCACCAGACGACTGGTGAGCGCCAGCTGCGGCGATAGTGCTTCAATCTGAGAAGGCAGTAGTTCATAGTATATTTTGGTGGCGTACAGACCATCTTCGTCGTACGCGCTACCGAACCAGGCGCCATAGGACATCCACCCGAGTCCGCTAGTTCCACGCCATTCCTCGCTACGAGAATCAAACCAGCGCAAAGCATCTTTACCAAAACAAGGCGTAATAATACGCCGCATTTCGCGAGTCGCATCGTCACGTCGCGCAATAGGTGGCGCCCCCGGACCAAGCGGCTGAATGGTAAAGCGCAGGGTGTCAGGCTCTGTTTCGGTAAACGATGGCTCATAAGGAACTGCACCCGGCGCTAACGCGTTGTCGGCGTAGGCGATGTCGTTTTCCGGTTGGCTAAATGAGCGGTCAATAAGCGCATTAACGTAATTGAGCGGCGATTTTACCCCGAGCATATGCGAAGCCGAGTTAAGTGAATGCTTAACGTAATCGGACATCGGCCGCTGGTGCGCCCGCGGATAATGTCGCGCGCCTTGTTGACTGTGTTGAGTTTGCATAAGGCTTTCCGTCCTGTTAATTGTTTACACGTCGATCGACTACATTCCGATCGTTTACATTCTGATCGACTGCATTCAGATCGCTTACATGCCAATCATTTACATGCTCGGTAAATCGATACCGACGCTCTGGAGTACGTCCTGAGCAACTTGCGGCATAGCTACAGGTTGGCTCGATATCGCTGGCGACTCAATCGGCTGCGAATACTGATCGACGCTATCTTCCTGCACGCCGCCAACGGCTAACCATTGCTCACAAGCATTGACAAAATCCCAATCGCTTGGTTCTACCAGTGGCTTGTTGCTCGACATAGCGCGTAGTTGAGGGCTACTTAAAATATCAATCGAGATAACGTCCATACCCGAGCGTCCAACCAATCTTTGATGGTTATTCGCCAACCAGCGGATAATGATCGCGCCGGAATGTGCCTGTACACGATAGCGATAGGTATTACGCAAACCACCAAGATAATTAGCGTTGATCTGATCAACCACCTGCCACATATCACGCGCGCCAAAAGCTCTCAACACATCGGGATCGGATAACAAATCGCGGTACTCAAGAATAGTTTGCTGCAATTCCACCGCTGTATAGTGCGCCATACCGTAACCATTTACCGACAGGTTTGCGGCCAATTCGCGACACGCTTTGCGGATGGTTTCTTGCGACAGAAAAATATTATCTCTGGAGAATTTACGGAAGTAATTAGATACCGATGAAGTGGTGCGTAACATCAACTCATAAAACAGCGCGTTGTCGCGGCCGTAACTGGGATCGCCACCTGGTGTGCCGAAGGTACCCATATAGAAGTTTCTTCTTTCGACTTCGTTGAGCCGTTCCGGAGTGGTTCGGTAATGCTTGTACAATGCGTCACCGGCAAAACCTCGCCCAAGTGTGATCGAGCCGCGTCGCCAGGCGTCGGAAATAGAGTCCACCACCTGAGGCAAACGTGCTTCTTCCAGCATCATAAAGAAATAAATGGCCTGCACTGCGTAAAGGTTATCTTTAACGATTTCTACGTCGACCGCTTCTTCCAGATCCGGCAAGGATATGTCCATCGAAGAAAACGAGCCGCCGTCGTGAATACCGGCGGTGTTTTCAAATGCGGCTTCTATTCTGGTGGATAAAAACGAGTCGTTCGCGGTGACCCGGTCGGCGACGAGTTTGCGGACCACGCTAGCGGCGGCTTTGCCAGAAATAGCGTAGATTTCACCTTTTTCCCGAGAGGGTTCGGCTTCGACGCTTTCTTCTGCGCCGGCGAGTGTTATGCTGAGCGGAATAATGCCGGTAGCCGGGTCTCTTCTGTCGGAAATCTGCCCACCGGGTTTAATGCAGCCGACGATCGCATCGCTGACCCGCTGTTCCCGGATCTGACTGTCAATACTGACCTGGTGGCGTGCTGAAAGCCACTCAAAGACTTTGACAAAAAGCTCTCTGTGAGTACGGTATTCACCCTGGGCTTCGCTAACTTTTTTCTGGAAGCTGGCGCGATCGGGATCGGTAAACCCGTCCAGTTGCATCACCCCACTGATCGCGGCGACTTCTACTTCTCGCGCCGCTAGCGGTATGTTGCTCGCGGCTGATTTCTGCGATCCAAGCAGCCCATGCTCGTGCAACAATTCGTCTATATCCTCGTCGCGTACCTGTAAATAAGTCGCCAGAATAGCGCGATAGAATGGATCGATGACTTCGTCCCGGTCGAGTTTATACTCCAGACTGTCCAGCTCGCGTTGCTGCTCAGCTGTTAAGCCGCCGCGGCGTTTTTTGTCCCTGACTACTCTCAGGTACTGAGCTTTTTCTTCCATTTCGATCCGAACACGGAGATCCCGCTCGCCCAGATCCACTAACACTATGCGTTTCATGTTGTTACCTCCTCGAAGGCATAAAGTTTGATCAGTGTTGTTTTCTACGGTTTCTGCCGTGGTTTCAAGTTCCGGGGTCTACACCCGAGATACCCACCTAAGCAACGCAATTAAAAACTAATTCACTCATTTTTCCGTCGCCATAATCTTGCGTAGCGGTTAACCGTTAGCGGCTACGTAATCCGCTCCCGCTTGATAGTTCATATCATCCAGACTGCGCGACAACAACTGAAGCGCCGCCAACCCGTCCAGTACACCTGCGCCAAATCCTTCTACACCTGCTGTCGAAAATGGGCGCGTCGAGCGGATCAATATTTCTTTAACCAACGAAACCCTTAACGGCAAAGCTCTTCGCCTTGCGTGCGCAGCCATTAAAGTACATACCGCCGCCACGAAAGGCGCCGCAAAACTGGTACCAGTCACTTGCTGGTAGTCGTTAAGACCGGCAGACCAGATCTTTTTTCCCGGCGCCGAGAGCGCAATGTGCTCGCCGCGCGTACTGAAGCGACAAGGTTTGGCAAAGTCGTCGACCGCGCCGACCGCGATCACACCAGTGTGTGCCGCCGGGTAATAGGATTCGGCTAACCCGGAATTGCCGCCAGCGGCCACCAGAATGACTTCACGAGCGAGCGCATAATCCACCACTTCCTGATGCGGCAGAGGAGCGTCACTGGCTAAATCCGATTTGGCGGTACCAAAACTCATATTGATCACCTTGACGCCAAGATCGATCAAACGCTTCATGCCAACGTCGATATTAGAAAGCGCGCCGATGCCCACCCGCTTTTGACCGACCAGCCCTGCACCCAACACTCTCACCGGAGTCAGCCCACACTGGCCAGCGCCACCCGGAGGCAGTTGCACCCCGCGCGCACTGAGAATACTGGCGCAAGCTGTACCGTGACCAACTTCGTCGAAGGGTAATTCGTCTTTGATCTGGTTATCACCAACTAGCTCTAAATCGCCGACCATGGCCTGATTAAGGTCGACCGAATCAAATCCTCTACGGATGTTGCCGCTTAGCTCAAGATGCGAGCTGACTACACCTGTATCAGCCAGTCCCATAACGACAGCGGGATCACCCGGTTCAAATCCAAGCGCTTGCGGTAGACGAACCAGTTGACGTGAACGCCAGGCCTGGTCCTGATCGATTTGCGCGGCAGCGATTTGTTCCACTGGACTATCAAACGGTGTACCGCATAAGCGGTCCATTTGGACTCGCTCTACTACGGGCACTTGCGCTAGCGCATCAGACAGTTCGCTCAAATTGACATCGTTTTGCAGCTCAACCCGGATCACCCGAGCGACCCCGGACAATTGTTCGGTCTGGTCAAAACGCCTGGCGCCACTGACACCTGGTTTTTGCGAGGCTCGCAAGCGTGAATTGTGTAATCGTGCACTACGGGCAGCGCCGCCAAAATGCCTCAGTACTCGATCGAGCGTGCCGCGGTCTATCTTGTCTGCCCGACGCACACCGTAACGTTTGCAAGCCAATACACTGGGCAAATGCTCAGGAACCTCGCCCAGTTTAAGGGTAACCAGCAAACGTCTAGGCACGGCCAAAGGGAATACAGGAAGGTTCATCTTTGCACTCCTTGTCGATCTTTTTTCAGGTCCTTTTTTGAATATTGTTTCAGGCTATCTCGCGGCTCCGAAAACTGTTCGTCATCTTCTGGTGTAATTTCGCCACCAACGGCGCCGTCAATCAGCTGGACCAGCATTTGCTCGCCGTCCGCCAGTTCCAGCGTTGCGTCGCTTCCAAGTTGAGTAGCGAGCGGTTCAAGCACTAGCTCACCTTCCTGTAATTCGACGATAGGGACTTCTTTGCCCTCGGCGAATACGCGCGGTATTTTCAGGTGATTAATCAGTGGCGTTTTAATCCGGAATCTATCGGGTGTCCGTCGATGCGTCATGATTGTGGGTTTTTCTAATTTTGGGAGTCCTGATAGAGGAATTCTGTCTAATTTATAATCTGGGCCTAATTGAGGCTCACGATCCAATTGAGGCTCACGACCGAATAGTGGTTCTCGGTTCAAATGAGGACCTCGGCCCAAATCAGGACCAGGACCAAAATCAGGATCCGGGACCTGTGCCACGCGGTCAGGCTCTGGCAAGCGAGGTTCTCGTGTCACTCGCGGCGCGTCGGCCGACTTGAGTAGTTTTTGCAATCGGTTATGTGGCATACGTGCCAGACGCGCGATCACATCGGTGCCCGCCGCCTTACGCAGTTCGGTCAATTGACTGACGTTATGTACGCCGATCCGTTGTAATCGGCGCTGCAACTCTTCGCTGTCTTTGTTATCACCCAGCACGCTACGTAGCGATACTTTTGGCTCGTCTGTTTGAAAATCGATGGCGTTCTCTTCAATCATCGGTTTGGTAATCGTGGTCAATCCCAGCTTAATACTACTAGCCTCGCTATCGCCAGGACCTGCGGGCCTGATAAATACGTCGTCGTCTATTAGTTGGACGAAAGCTTTGAGATCCAGAGTGACTTCCTTGACCGCAAAAGTTAACGGCAATTTACCCACCCTCGCTTTAAGCGCCATCGACGCCTGCGCTTTATCAAGCTGTTCAGTTAACGACTGGATAAAGAGATCGAACGGAACGCCGCTGTCCTGTACCAGAGTTGGTATGCGCGCGCTCATGATGCTATCTCCGAGCCGAGTGGTGTTTTGCCCGCTGCGGTCATCTGGTCTACCAGCATCAGTTCAGTCGGGATCTGTTGCCAGCCGATGCGTAAACTGGATACCTGTTTATTCCAGTTTGCATCTTCCGTCGCGCGCTGCACATCACCCTGCAGTACTGCGCCCCCATTTTGAAATACCAGTCGAATGTCTATTGGCAGTAGCATTTCTGCGCTGACTATCTGGATCTTCAGGCGCGGATCGGTGGCCGCCTCAATCAAGCCCTGTTGTAGTTCAGCCAGAACGTAGGAGAGATCGCGTAGCATTACTGTTGACCGCCCTGATTAGCGCCCGGTTGCGGCGGTGTGATGGGTGTTGAGTTTCGCGCTTGCAATTGCTGTTGACTCAACGCTGGCGTATGCCGCTGGACTAATGCAACGCTGGCAGCGTCGGTAAGTTGTTCTAGTGGTAGCGTCTCGCTGGCAAAATTGAGCTTAACTTCACCGAACAAGTCGGCCCTGACACTCGATTCATTTTGCGCGTTAACCGCCAGGGTTGAGACCATGGTATTTCCTGTCTGGTAAGTCCTGCTGCCTCTTTGTCCCCAGTTCTGGGTGAGCTGTTGCTGCGGATCACTACCGGTTGCATAACCGACTTTGGCGACATCCTGCGCGTTCGCTCTGAACATCACTTTGGCGGTAATTGAACCGTCGCGCACCGCTACTCGATTTATCCCGAGCATCACCATGGTGGCCAATAGTTGCTGACGCTCAGCGCCGACCCGGTTACGTACCTGTGGCAATAGGCGTTCTTCAAGTGTTTCTGTGGTTAGCTCTTCGCCAGCCATATCAAACTCTGCCAGCCAGTCTGGGCTGAGGCCATCTGCCCTTGGTGCCAGATGCGGTTGTTGTGGACCGGACTGTTGTTGATAGGACTGTTGCTGGTCGCCCGGCAGCACCACCACCACATCGCCAGCATGTTTTTGCGCCAACCAATCGCGCGCCTGATTATCAGTGACGTTTTCTCCGGTAAACTGGTCAACTGATTTTGAAACTGAAGCCACCAGATCTGAATAACTCTCCATCTGCCGAATTGAAGCATCGACAATCGCATCAAAAGTGCCGTTAACCAGTTGCGCGACAAAGCCCGGAAAGTCAATTTCGTTGACCATTGCACCGGCCTTGGCGGCGATGGTATCGGTGGCCTGCTTTTTTGCCACCGGCACCTGGTTATTTGATGCTTGATCAGCTCCCTGCGGATTAGGTTCGTCGGCAAACGCCCGCGTAGCCATACCTTGTTGTTGAACAGGCTGTTGGCTCGGCGACATCTGCGTTTGCCCGGTCGGATCAAAACCGACAATCGCAGGCGGCGGAGATGAAAGGCGAACGTCATTCATAATTAGCCCTTTTCACTCAGGTGGCTCAAGACTGTGCCCAACGTCCGCTTGAATTGTAGCGGCCGTTACCGAACAGATGAAGATCACGGATTGCTATCAAGTCGCTACCAATGGTTCGAGTAAAGCGATATTCTAAACGTACCCGCAAGGCGGCAAATGTTGGGTTATCACGCGGATAAACAATATTGTCGTCCATAATTTTTGCCTTGATGATCAGACCCCAGCCAACCGCGTCATTGGTGCGAATGTTGCTGATCATCACATTGCCTACGCTGTTACCATTGTATTGCCAGTTAACTTCAAAGCCCGCGCTGATCTCATCACCTATATAATTAGTGAACGACGGCCAATCGGTTAAACGAATAACGTGACCGTCGTGGGCTGGCGGCATCGGCGATGGCGCAGTATCGTTGGGATGTTTAAATCCTCTTAATTGGTCCAGTTCCCACTTAATGTCGCCCTGATTATTAACCAGACGTTCCATGACTGCGCCAACAACCACTGATGCTATCGCAACGGTCGCAGCCTCCATCGGTCTGGAGGCACCCTGAGCCAGTTGTTGCTGAAGCGCTTGTTGCAATAGCGGCTCAGGCGGTGGCAATAACTGTGGCGTATAATCCTGCTCGCCATTTATCTGACCACCATTTGCCTGACCTGCATCGGTCTGATCCGCTGGAACTTGCACATCTTGATTTAAAGCTACCGAAAATGGCGCTGCAGTAACGGGATATACGCCCGCCGGTAATTCAGCTGAGTGGAGGATCTGATAGTCGAGATAACCGCCAGAATTATCTGTGCGGTTTTCATAAAGCGTGAGAAATTCTGCAAAGGTCAGGCGCAGTCTGCCCGGGCTATCGGGCCAGGGGTCGAACATAAACATGGTGGTATCTGAACCATCTGTGGCGCCGCCACTTTCCATGCCCACAAGAACCCGAGCGTGACCGCCGCTGCTACCGGAAAAGGTCATATCGAGATAAATAGGCCCGTAAGATTCCAACATTCCTCGCCAGGCATCAATGGTGTAGGACGCAGGTGGCTCGGCCACCAGCTCCCAGACTTCCGCCAGAACCTGTCGTTGATTCGGCCATAGGCCGTTTTTATAGGCACCGATAATCGGTACTTTAGCGGCGATTTCAGTATCGGGGATAGACATATTGTCACGCCATCCCGCTACCATGGCAGCACATGCAGCCCAACAAGAGGCCACGCTACTTTGCGGTTGATAGGGAACGGTATCCCAGTGAACTGAAAAACTGCCGCCGCTCATCGCGCGTGGAGCGGCCGGGTTATAAGAGGCCGAAGACTGGGAAAGCGCAATGCCCAGCGGCACATCGCTCGCCAGCAAGTGGCCGACATACGTGAGCAGATTGCCAAACAGATCCACCAGATCGTCCGGAGTACTAGTGGCCGCACGCTGACCGAGGGGAACACCAGCTTGTTCGTAGGCTTCAAATACCAGCTCTGAACAATATACTGCGCTCGCCTGTCCCACTTCGAGGCCGAGACGTCTGCCGATGGCGTCAATGATCACAGCACCGCCAGGGTTGAGTATGCGATAGCCAATAAAACCGACGCCCGCGTAATTATATGGGTTGCCTACTCTTGAACGTGCATGCGCCACAATTGCACTGGCGATACTAGTGCTCACTCGTGGATCGCGATATGCGACGGCCACCAAAGCGCCTTCAATTGCCTGCTCAATAGGCACTTCGCGCACGCCTTCGCCGACAGCTTCTATCACTTTGCCATCACCAACATAAAGCATGGCGTGGCTGATCGCAGATAAGGTGCCGAGACGGATCGCGTAGGAAACGATATGGCGCGCGGTGGATACGATAATGTCGCCCGCCTGGAGTGCATCGACGCCAATCGACATGCCGCCCTCGCCTGGATCCAGAGGAATAGCGAGTGCTCTGCTGTTTTGTTGCTGTGGTCGATAACCTTGTTCAAGTTGTTGATTCTGCCGTTGATATTGATTTTCGGACAACGCAAAGGTAGTTGTGCGGCCTTCGATCCAGTCGATTTTATTCGGTGTTATAAAACAGCCCCGGTTGAGTCCATTGGCCGCTGGTTGGCCGGTGACGTGAACACCCGCGATCAACGCTTCCAACTGGCCACTGGCAGAAGACAGGTGATATACCGGCGAGCCACTGGCGCCCATCAGCGTCAGGATCGGATACTCCATCACTTCAAGGTTACTCTGGCTAGCTACGTAACCGCCGTGTAGATGCTGTTTGTCACCATCGATGATTTCGTTCAGTTCTGGCACTACACGTGAACCGGCTGAATAGCCGCAAACTACAATTGGCAACTGGTCTGAGGGCGTCATCTGGAGGAAATTAAAATGCTGGCCGTTTGGCGCTGCAAGCGGCACATCGTCGATTACCGCCAGGTCATTTTCCCAGTTGCCGGAACCGGTATAACTGGGGGCTATTCGCCACGATGACGAATTGACGCTGACCTCGCCATAGGGTTTATTACCCGCGCCGTTTTTCCCCGGAATAATGGTGACCGAACTCATGCCCGATAGATTATGCGCGCAGGTTAGTACGCGGTCTCTACCGATATAAAAACCAGTCCCCTGATAGGTACTGCCATCGCTGCCGGTCATCTTTAATTGGCAGATGGCGCTATGGGGAAACAGCGTGGTATTAGGCACGCCAACAAACCACTCTTCACGTTCAAGGCTAAAGGCGTTGTTTTGACTCATTAAAGCGCTGGCCGGATCGGCCGGATCGTAGAAAGGTCGAATAAGTTCTAATGGACGTGCATTTTGAGTGTTTGATTGCGGCGCGTTAACAACCTCGACGGCATTGTTCTGATTTGACCCAGATTGATCAGTCTGTGGCTGAGCATTCTGTCCTGGTGCCGGCGTAACTTGAACCGGCTGTTGGGTGCCGTTAGTTTGAGGCGGTTGCGCTGCAACGCTATTATCCGTCTGAGGAAATGGGCCAAAACCGTCATCGTATGAAGGGTCGGCTCCATTTTGCGGTGAATGAGGTTGCGATCCATTTCCGTTATTTGCAGAGATGCCACCGCCGTACCCATTTCCATTCGCATTACCATTTCCGTTACTATTGGCCCCGCCATTTCCGTTGCCCTGTGGCAACGCATCACCGCCCCATATCAGGCTAATGTCTTGCTCAGATCCATTGTTACCGTACACCGGTGGAGTTGCGCTGCTGACCATGCGCTGCAAACCTCTGCCGGATAACCCGCTCAGATCAACGTACATATTGCCGTTATGCGGTGCTTGCACAAAGTTTGGACGACCATGCGCGTTTTCACCGTAGGTTGCCAGTCCAAAATAAAGTTTAGGATTACCAACAAAATTTGATAGCACCTGCGGCGGTAGCAAATAAACCGCTTCTCCACGGCGAGCGCGGAGTGAACCGCCAACTCGGCTGGAGTAAAAATTACTTCGTTGGCGCCTGCTTTTATTCGCAACCTGAAATAAAGCAGGATCTGTCGCAATTCCCACTTCGAATAATGGGCTCTCGGTCCGTATTGTAAAACCAAGAACACTATACCGGTCATCGACTGATTCGCGGTTGGCTCGAATTTGTGGCATAACTCCTCCTACGATTTGCTGGATTCATTTTGCGACTTTTTTGCTGCCGCAACATCACCGGACTTTGTAACAGCGTCTTCTACTACGAGCTCTTCAACTGTGGGGACCATTGACGGTTCCGCCATAAGTTCCCAAAAATGTTCTGGTGTTTCTATTCCCATGGCTTCTATGCATGGTTTCATGAAGGTTTGGATGAATCTGAGATCTTGAAAGTATCTCTTCTCTCCGGTTTGGACCTGTTCAATAGAACCTCGCCATTCAACCTTTTCCGTTGCGCTTCCCCCGCCTTCGCGCCATATACGAATAATAAAGGAGGCGGATTTTTCTTTTGGTAACGTCATTCAGTACGTCTCTTGGTTAGCTTGAGTTTCCTCCTGTAGCATCACACGCTCGTCACCTGGCCATCACGCGAGCATCACACAAGCTATGAATTGGTGGTTTTCTCGTTGATTGGCCGGTGATAGCCAACCAAAAAGAGATAAGAAGTAATCAATTGAGTTGCAACGGTGAGCAGCCACAGAAAACTGTTGGCGAAGCCAATTAGGTGTAATAGTTGCTATGGTTGGTAGGATTCAGTCGGTCTTGTTGATTCTGTCTGGTTTATTCAATCGGGTTCAATCTGTCTGGAAGTGTCGAGCTAACGCCTTTTAACTCAGCGGTGTTTACCCAGTAAGTTTACGCTATGCTGCAAGCGGGCGTCGGCGATGGCCATATGTTCGCGCGCCTGATTGATCAACGCGTGAGGTGTCGTCGCGGTATTTTTATCGGTCACTTTCGGATCGACTATTTTTGATTCGAACTTTTTCTGATTGATCAGGTGTAACGAGTTGTCATCGATCGAATGAAAGTCCTGCAGAGAACTGACTGAAGGATCTGAGTTGGCATAATGATCGGGATGTATGGCGTGATCTGCGATTGAGCGATATAGCTGCATGGTTTGCGGCATGGGTGGGATCGCAAGCTCCTGGCGCAATAAACTGCGACAAGTTTCGAACTGTTTCAGCGCCAAAGCTCTTTGCCCGCTGAGGTCATAAAGCTCCATCAACTCGCGATGGACATCTTCGCGTAGCGGTTCGCTATCAAGAATTAAATGGGCATAGCGAATACTCGAATCGTAATCTCCGGTTTTGCGAGAATGGGAATCCAGCTTGCCGAGCACGCTAAAGTAAATCCGTCTTAGCTTCTCTCTTTCGCGCAGCGCCCACTCCGCATCAAAGCCTCCCAGAATATCCGCCTGGTATAACGCCACCGCTGAGTTTAGCCCTGCAACATTCTGCTTACTTAAGTTGTGCACAGATATATCGAGGCCTGGTTGTGCCTTTGATCTAAATTCTTCAATATCAAGATAGACATCCGCCTCCTTACGGAAGCACACAAAACCACGTTGATCGCGGTCAATCACTTCACCAGCTCGATAGTGTTCTTTTTCGATGCGCTTGCGCAAACGCCATAACGCAGTATTAAAAGCGCCTTGAGAGACATCGCAATCGCGACTTTCATCCCACAGCTCGCTAACCAGCTCTTCCCTGCTAAAATAACGCCCACGAAAAAGCGCCAGAAAAGCGAGAACACTTGCCAACTGACTGGTTAACAGCAAACTTTTGTTACCATCGATACACGTATGTTGAACACACAGCGATCCAAATAACTGGATATGAAGCATAAGACAATCCTTTTACTACTGAGTAGTGGCGAACCTTTCTGGATAATCATAGTAAAGACTTGGTATCGGTCGACTTCTTCACAGTGCCTACAGCGACATTTCGAATCTTGTATGTTTTCCTCGTGCTCAGCCATGATCGACGTGAAGTTGTCCACTTCAATGTTACCGAACATCCGACTGCCCAGTGGACCGCTCAACAGATGATTGAGGCATTCCCATGGGACCTTGCACCCCAATATCTCCTGCGTGATCGCGATAAGACCTATGGCGCATAGCTTCCATCACCGTGTACACAGCCTCGACATGAAAGAAGTTCTTACCGCCCCACGCTCACCTTGGCAAAATCCCTACGTTGAACGGCTCATCGGATCAGTACGTCGCGAGTGCCTCGATCATGTCATCGTCTTCACGCACGTCGGCGGTCTGCATCATGAGTACCACCGCGCCGCCTGAGACACGGTCGCAACGCCCCTAATTCCGTGTGCCACGGCAGGCAGCTGTTAGCCTACCGTAGCTCCGATCGTTTTGATGGCCTTACATCCAGCACACAAAGCCATTTACTCGTCTCTTTCGATCAGCGTCATGCCCTACCCGCCGGCTTATCCTTTTTCTAATCCCCACATTGCGCAGGCCAGTTTCTGAACACTGGCACCGGATTAGGTTATTGGTAGGGACACTATCTCCCATTCGGATTGAGCCATCATAAGTTGTTCATAATGCATACGGTGATCTAGGTGTTGCACGCTACGCTTTACAGCATTCTTCTAAGATAGGTAGTCACAACGCCAAGTGACGGCATGGTCTCGAGCAAAAAAGCATTTGATTGCAAGGAAAACGCATGATCAGATGTGGCTAAACCACCGTGTAATTTCGCACTGGCCTTGCCGGGGAAGGGATTTAACAATGAAACCGGGATTACCACAGAACATTCCCTTGAAAAACAATCCTGTCTATCCATTGAAAAAATAACTCCCTTTATTTGTACCAAAATCACCCCAACCATCCGAAGCCGGCCAAAGCTAATATAGCTCTACCGACTTACCACAATCGACAAGCAATTTAGACGTGGCTTCCGCCCCGATATTGCATATTAATAACTGCCCGTTACATTTTGCCGCAGATTTATCGGCCGGATGGTCAAGACTCCTCCTTGCTCCGATGTTAATTGGTGGTCTATTTTTTACTTTTACCACTTTTGAAAAAAGCTTAGTCTCATAATTCATGAAGTCAAGTTTATAGCGCAAATAATATTTCGCTTGGGCACTGACAAGTTAAAACTCAGGATATCGTAAATTTCCGCCCAGTTTTTTACTATCTTGCTGTTACGATGTCCCAGGACGATACTGTCAACTTAACGATATCCAAACCGCACAACCGATCGACGGTTCTATCCTTTTAGTACTAGGGGTATCGACAAATTAGGTACCGACAAGTTAACTTACGTCCCCATGCGAATCCTAGATAAATCGTCCCTTATAGTGCCGTAGCACATTTCCAAAACGCAAACGCGCGCATTCGTAGAAACCGGTAGTGCTTGGCTGAAATTAAGTGACGATCAAGATTGAACAGGTTATATACAGCGGCATGAACACTTAAGAATCGTTGCGCTTGCCGCGTTGACTTAAACCTGCGCATTCCGCGTTCTCTCGCACGCGTCGGTTGGTAAGAAAGCTCTGCCCTGTTATTGGCATACTGGCTGGTATCGTGAATGGTCTCCGCAATGAGTTCTCTATGCGCTACTCCATAGCCTCTCAACTTGTCTGTCACAATCTTTCTCGGTTCACCATGAGGTACTGACAAGTTAACTGATTTAGAGTCATGAATAGAGCCGTAAGTAGATTCTAAGTCATTGAATTGCCGTCGCCTGATAACTATTTTTCGTCTCGAAAATGACTCAAAGCCGGTTAACTTGTCAATACCGATCTGCTGCACACATGGGCTAGCTGGCATGTTCAGCAAGGTACCCCGTTACATGTACTGCAAGAACTGGGCGGCTGGTCCGACTATGAAATGGTACGCCGTTATGCTCATTTATCCGTAGAGCATCTGGCAGAGTATGCAGACAGCCTTTCCAAAAGCCATTTGGTTAGCACAAAATCAGCACAGTCGGAAAATGAGATAGAAAAAAAGCGGATAGCGTGACGTCTATCCACTTGTTTTTAATATGAACTATGGCGCGCCCGGAGAGATTCGAACTCCCGACCGCCTGGTTCGTAGTCTCATTGGCGCTATAGCTATCTTTATTAATCAATATGTTACGACGCCCGCCCACCACCAAAATGAGTCTCAGTGAGTGTAAATGAGTCCTATTGAGCCTCACGTCCGCACATTATCCGGCACACCACCCAGGACTTCTTCCCGACTTCGCTGAAGTCACTATTCAGATCATTCGAAGTTACACACATACTTCAATGAATCTTGAAAAGCTACCTTTCCGTGCTGTCATTATGCTAGCATCTGTGTTGAAACCGCTTTTTCAATAGGACCAAACAATATGGGCACACTGACCATCCGCAGCCTTCCTGAAGAGGTCATCCAGGGAGTCAAAACCTCTGCTGAGCTACATAAACGCTCAATGGAACAAGAGATACGGGAATTG
>Ga0316194_10000825_pt1 | contig 20988 bp, 18 predicted proteins | sample CroRivsedime1_MG_FD_204936 | JGI IMG/M metagenome (GOLD analysis project Ga0316194, IMG submission 204936) | Coastal sediment microbial communities from Maine, United States - Cross River sediment 1 | ecosystem: Environmental > Aquatic > Marine > Coastal > Sediment | place: USA: Maine...
GACGGGAACGGAATGCCTCGAGAGACTGTTACAAAAGTGATGCCAACCTCAGTAGATCTCATACTCGACAAAGCAATCGCCGGCGATCGCCTCGCCGCCAACGAGATCCAGGCCCTCTTTGAAAATGGCGGCCTGCTCGAACTCGGCCAGGCGGCGGACGCGGTGCGCCGTCGCAAGAATTCTGGCGACGTCGCCTCATACATCATTGATCGCAACATCAACTACACGAACGTGTGCGTCTACCGCTGCCGTTTCTGTGCGTTTTACCGCACCGCCAAGGACGCCGAGGCCTACGTTCTGCCATTCGACGAGATCGCGGCCAAGGTTGCAGAAACCGTCGCCTACGGTGGCACCGGCATCCTCCTCCAGGGAGGCGTCCATCCGGAGCTCCGGATTGCATACTACGAGTCGTTACTTGCCGATCTCAAACAGTCATTTCCACAGATCCATCTCCACGCGTTTTCGGTGCCCGAGATCTGGTATCTGGCGAAAATCGAAAAGATGCCGGTCCGCGAAGTTCTGGAGCGCCTCGTTGCTGCCGGTCTCGACTCCATCCCGGGCGGCGGAGCAGAAATCCTCGAGGACGAGACCCGTCGTCAGATCTGGTCGCGAGCCAAAGCCTCGACAGACCAGTGGTTGGGGGTTCACCGAGAAGCCCATGAGCTCGGCCTTCGAACCACCGCGACGATGATGTTTGGTGTCGGTGAGCTGATTTCGGCTCGGGTTGCCCACCTGCTCGGGGTGCGTCAATTGCAGGACGCCACCGGCGGATTCACAGCCTTCATACCCTGGACTTTCCAGGACTCCGGCACCGATCTCGAAAATGAGGTTGAGCCCTCTGGAGGCTATGATTACCTGCGGACGCTCGCCATCTCTCGCCTCGCCCTTGACAACATCGATCATGTGCAGGGCTCGTGGGTGACGCAAGGCCCCAAGATCGGACAGGTCTCTCTCTTCTTTGGCGCGGATGACCTTGGCTCCATCATGCTCGAGGAGAACGTCGTGGCAGCGGCCGGCGCGCAGTACCGTATGACCCAGAGCGATATGGAGCGGGTCATTCGGGAGGCGGGGTATTCACCGCGACAGCGGCGGACGTTGTACGAGCCACTGTAGCGCTGGGCGGCAGTCCGATGCTGCCCGCCGGATCCGGCTTCGCCCTTGCGGCTTCGTTCTTCGCACTACGCCGGCATCAATCGGGCTTCGCCGGGACTTCGGGATCGGAACTGGGAACGGAGGCTGCCTGCGGCAGCCTATTCCGAGATCTCGAATTGCTCTTCGTGGAAGAGCGGGTTCTCGCGCAGGATGATTTGCAGGCCATGGGTTTCGTCAAGCTCACGCATGAGCTCACGAAAAGGACCTTGAAGGTAATGAGAGATTGCCGGGTGGACCACGAGGGAGACCTGTTGGCCAATGTCAGCCGCTGCCACAGCAAGCAGCTCACGGCGGATCTCGAGGCATACAGTCGGTAACGCCTTGATACGGCCCGACCCATGACAGTAGGGGCACTCTCGGCTGAGGGTGCGTTCCAGGCTCGGGCGGGTACGCTTGCGGGTCAGTTGGACCAGGCCGATGTCGCTCATCGGCAGAAGTTGTGTTCTCGCGGGGTCGTTGGCGAGCTCCTCAGCAAGGGTGTCAAAAACCCGCTGCCGGTGCTCGGGATCTTCCATGTCTATGAAATCGATCACGATGATACCGCCGAGATCGCGGAGCCTGAGCTGGCGAACGATCTCGACCGCCGCTTCGAGGTTGAGAGCGAACACCGTGTCTTCGAGTGTCTGAGTACCGACGTACTTGCCGGTGTTGATATCGATCGTCACCAGCGCCTCAGTCTGGTTGATGACCAGATATCCTCCGCTTTTGAGCCAAACCTTGGGTCGCAGCGCCTTTTCGAGCTCGCGGTCAATACCGAAGGAGTTCATCAGATCGGTTGCTTGTCGAAACAGCTTGACCCTGGGCACGAGGCTGGAGTCGCTTTGCTCGAGAAAATCGAGGACCTCCTCGAAGCTCTCCTCGTCATCGATCCACACCTCTGAAATCGCGTGGGTGAAGAGGTCCCTGATCGCACGCAGCACAGTGCTCAGCTCGCGATGGATCAGGCTCGGAGCTCGCGCCTGATTGGCGATGCCCTGGATGCGGTCCCACATCTGCAGAAGGTATTTGCGGTCGGCATCGAGTTCAGTCGTGCCCTGATCCTCTCCGGCCGTGCGGACGATCCAGCCGCCGGGCGCGTCGAAGGTTTCGACAATCTCCCGCAGCCTTGCCCGCTCATCGTCGTCGGTAATGCGGCGTGAGATCCCATGGTGGCGAACATTGGGTAGGTAGACGAGGAATCGTCCGGGGAGGCTGACATGAGTTGTCAAGCGCGCCCCCTTGGTGCCGATCGGGTCTTTGACCACCTGGACCAAAATCTCCTGACCTTGGCGGAGGAAGTCGGAAATATCGGTGTTCGACATATCGGGCTGCAGAGCCGCGCCTTCTTCGGCGAGAAAAATGTCCGTGAAATCATCGAGAATGCCGCCCGCTTCGCGGACGTAAAGGAATGCGTTTCGAGCAAGGCCGATGTCGACGAATGCTGCCTGCATCCCCGGAAGAACCCGGTTGACCCGGCCCGTGTAGAGGTTGCCGACGACCGACGATGTACGGTGCCTTTCCGCGCGGTATGAGACCAGGCGAGAGCTTTCAAGCATCGCGACCCGGGTTTCGAAGGGATTCACGGAGAGAAAGAGCACGGTACCGCTCATTGATTCACCAACCGATGGCGCCATACCGATTGAACGACACCGAGGGCGGCGCATGTCGAAATGAGAGACGATCCCCCATAGGAAAAGAGAGGTAGCGTCACACCGGTCGTTGGCAGCCACCCAAGGACCATTCCGAGGTTGACGATAACTTGGAAGACCAACCACGCCCCGATCAACACCGCCAGAATCAAACCGTGGCGACTGTCGGTGGTGAGAGCTACCTTGGCGATCCTTGAGAGCAGAAGTGCATAGGCGAGCAACAACACCGTGCCACCGACAAACCCGGTCGCCTCCGCCCACACAGCAAACGCAAAGTCCGTGTGCTGGGCCGGGAGGAAACGAAGCTGTGACTGGCTCCCGCGACCGAGGCCCTGGCCGCCGGTTCCACCCGAACCCACCGCGATCTTCGATTGACGCACCTGGTAGCCGGCGCCGAACGGGTCACGCTCGGGCTCGAAGACGGTGAGCACGCGGTCCTTTTGGTACGGTTTCAGCACATATTGCCAGGTCGCATGGATCCCAAGAACAGCGAGCAGGATGAGCATGATCCACACCCAACGCGGCAGACCACCCAACAGCAGAACACCGGCGAGCACTGGGAGATAGGTCAGTCCAACCCCGAGATCGGGCTCGAGCACGACGAGGAGAAAGGGAGCGGCAACAATGCCAACCGCTATCACGACATCACCGACCCGAAGGTTCCGCCCGCCGCGGTGGGCGAGCCAGGCCGCAGCCAACAGGATGGTGGCGAGGCGGGCGAACTCGCTCGGTTGAATGGTCACGGGGCCGATGGCGATCCACGCCTTATTGCCGCCGCGCGCTTCACCCACAAACAGAACCACCACCAGTGTCACGAGGCCGAAGGCGTAGAAAAGGGGAGCCAGTCGTTCATAGATGTCGAGCCGCACCAGCGACATCAACCACAGCAAGAGGAGTCCAACCAGACCCCACAGCAGTTGCCTCAGGAGCAGGTTCGATCCGACCACGCGAGAAACGGTATGCAGGGTCATCAGTGATGCGCCGAGAATGCCGACCACGGCGAGCATGAGCCACGGGTCGATGCGATGCTCCATAGTCGATTCTATCCCGCGCCCGGTGGACTGTCGGGAGTCCGCACGGGGGGCGGAGTCGATTGCGGGTCCGGCGGGGAAACCAATCGCCCCAGATGCGCCTCGACGACCCGGGCTGCCACGGGGGCGGCCATCGAGCCGCCGTCCCCCCCATGTTCAACGAGGACTGCAACCACCAGCGCAGGCTCGTCCAGAGGGGCCCAGCCCACGAACCACGCGTGGTGACGCAACTCCGGTGCAAGCTCATCCGCGTCCACGCCCTCCTGGAGCCGGACAACCTGCGCGGTTCCGGTCTTTCCCGCCATCGGCAAGCGCGCGATGCGGCGTGCGGTGCCGGAGGGACCGTGCACCACTTCTGCGAGGGCATTGTTGACCAGGGCCAGATGATCAGGGTCAATCTTCTCAAAAGTGGGAGCCCCAGATGGCGCCGCTACCATGTGTGGCGTGACCGGCTCTCCCCGATTGGCGAGAATCGCGAACGCTCGGGCAAGTTGGAGGGTGGTGGCCAATACAGGCCCCTGACCTATTGATACCGACACCGCCTCGCCCGGGTACCACGGCGTTCCCCGGACCCGGCGACTCCATTCGGGGGTTCCGATGAGCCCCGCGGCCTCGAACGAGAGATCAATACCAGTTCGCTCACCAAAGCCGAAACGCTGGAGCCATTTGGCCATTCCCTCGATGCCCAGGCGCTGACCGAGGAGGTAGAAGTAGACATCGCAGGACTCTTCGAGAGCGCGTTCGAGGTTCACGAATCCGTGACCCCCGCGACGCCAACACCGGAACCTATGGCCATAAAGAATCACAGATCCGTTGCAATACACGGTCGCTTTAGGATCGATGACCCCTTCAGCCAAGCCGCCCAGGGCGAGAAACGGTTTGATGGTCGAGCCCGGGGGGTAGACCCCCTGCAGACTTCGGTTCTGGAGGGGATGTAACGGATCTTCCTGGAGCGCCAACCAGTCGGATCGACTCAATCTGCCGCCGAACACATTCGGGTCGAAGCTCGGTGCGGAGTACAAGACTCGCACAGCGCCGCTCTGCGGATCGAGAGCCACCACGGCGCCGGACCGATCTCCGAGGGCCTCGGCGGCGGCCTCTTGAAGGCCGATATCGAGCGTGAGGCCGACGTCATGCCCGGCCCTTGGGGCGACCTCAGAAACCACACCGAGCTGCCGGCCCACGGCCGAAACCATAACCCATCGTTCTCCTGCGCGGCCGGAAATGAAGGTGTCTTCAGCAACCTCGATACCGGTTGCCCCAACCATGGTGTCGGGCTCGAGCCCGGGGTCAGCCTCTACCGCCGCCTTTGACACCGGCTGCAAATGCCCAACGATATGGGCCGTGAGGGAGCCGTGTGGGTAATGACGACGGAAACGGCTGACGACGGTTAATTCAGGGTAGTTACTTTGGTGGGATCGGATGGCCGCGACTTGATTCCAGCTCAAATCCTCGCCTACGACCAACGGTGCCATCCGGCCGATTCGCCGCTCCGCAATGCGATCTTTGAAAGTTCGTACGTCGGTCACGCCGGCCTGGGCCAGAAAGAGTCCGGTGGCATCGAGATTTTCCGCCTCGTCTGGGAAGAGCAACAGTTCCCAACTCGGAACATTTTCAGCCAGAACCGCGCCACGGCGATCGTAGATCCAACCCCGCGGCCCTGGGAGCGGGAGACGACGGAGGCGATTGTTCTCTGCAAGGTCTCGCCACTGGGCGCCGTGCACGAGTTGGAGGTCAACGAGGCGCAGATGGAGGAGACCGAGAGCTGCGAAGACCAGCAGAAAGAGAAATGCCGTACGCCGACGCAGCGGACCGATGTCCTCTCGCAACTCCATAACGATCACCGGAGCTTGCGGACCTGATACGCCCGCAAGTGTTTGCCGAGATCAAGCGCCAGAATCGTGCCCACGAATCCACACCACAGCCCGGTGAGGATCGCTGACCACGCGAGTTGGCTAAAGGTCAAGCTACTCGCAAGGCCGAGCGGCATCACAGCCAATCTCTGCACGAGAACGACGATCACGGTCCCGACAGCCCCAAATGCCGCCCAAGCCCTCGGCGATCGGTCGGCGACCACTGATGCGAGCCCATACAGACTCAGGCAGGCAGCCGTCCACGCAATGCCGCCGGGCCCGACGACTGGTCCAAAAAGAAGATCCCACGCGAGCCCCAAGAGAAGGGCCTCGTACGGCCAGTGCCGCTCTTTGCGAATCAGGGATGCTGCCACGATCCAGATCATCGGCAGAATGAGATGGCTCAACCACGCCGGCATCCCGGGCATACCCAGGACACGCTGGAGGACCAACGTGACCGCGGCGAAGATCGCGATCTTAAACCGCATACTCACCGCCTGTGTCTCACGGCAAACCTCTGCTTGCCGCCGGCGCCCACTCCGGGAGAAACAGAACCATTCGAGCGGCGTGAAGATCAGCGGCAGAAAAAGCGGTTACTTCTAGAAAGGGTTCGTCGCTCTCGCGAATTCGTGTAACGCGAGCAACCGGAATGCCGGGCGGATAGATGCCGTCACCACCGCTCGTGACCAACAATGCGCCGCGCTCGAGCGCGGCTTGGCGCGGTACATAAGCGATGGTCAGGGCGTTACTGCCGGTGCCCAACGCGAGGCCATGGACGAGCGAATCATCAGTTTGCACTGCGACCGCGGCGGCGGCATGGGTGAGGAGCTGAAGCCAATGTCGGCGCCCCTCGCTCCTCATGACTCGTCCCACCAATCCGTCGGCCGAAACCACCGGTGTGTCGTGCGCCAGGTGGTAGGACCGTGCAGTCCTGACCTCCATGGTGCCCACAACGAGATCTCGATATGTGCAACGACCAACGAGAGCTCCGGCGTCAAACTCGCCATGGGGTCCTGCGAAATCGCCGATCTCGCGGAGGGCGGCGAGATCCGCCTGAAGGAGTAACTGTCGTGCGCGAAGTGTCTCGAGGGCGATGCGTGTCTCACGGTTTTCGGCCATGGCACGTTGAAGACCGCGGGCGCCGAGACCGAGGTCGACGGCGAGATCAACGGTTCCTTGGGCGACAATGGCCACCGGTTCGATGAGAGTTCGCAACCATGAGAACAGAACCGTACCACCGCCGCCGGCCGGCACCTGGAGCGCTGCCAGAAGCTCGAGTAGGGCCCACACGAGAATCGTTCGGAGAGCGTAGGTCCGTGACATCTCAGGCCTCAACCCGCAATGCCAGAGAATGAACGGTGAGTGTGCCGTAAAGGGTCACCACGCCATCATACTCCGGATGAGGTCGAGGCGATGCCGATCCGTTGATGTGGGTTCGGCGGACTCTCGAGGAGCGAGACTGGGCTGATCGAATCGGTACTGAATGCTACGCGATTGCGATCTTCCGCAGGAGGTCGATATTGGTCAGCATCATCCCGGTTCCGCGGACGACCGCTGATCCAGGCTCCTCGCAGTGCGCGACCGGCAGGCCGGTTTCCTCGCGCAGGCGCTTGTCGAGGTTCTTGAGCAGGGAGCCGCCGCCGGCGAGGATGATCCCCTTATCGATGATGTCCGCCGACAGCTCGGGCGGGGTCTGCTCGAGGGCGTTTCTGACGGCATCGACGATGGTCGATACGATTTCGGTCAGGGCCTCGCGGATTTCCTCGTCGGTGATATTGAGGTTTTTGGGCACACCCTCGACGAGATCCCGGCCCTTGACATCCATGCTCAATGGCTCGTCCAGTGGGTAGGCCGACCCGATCTCGATCTTGATCTGCTCGGCGGTTCGCTCTCCAAGAAGGAGGTTGTACTTCTTCTTGACGTAATGAATGATTGCCTCATCCATTTCGTTGCCGGCAACTCGCACCGAACGCGAGTACACCACACCGGCGAGGGATATCACCGCCACGTCGGTTGTTCCGCCACCGATGTCAACAATCATGTTGCCGGAGGGCTCGGTGATTGGCAGGCCGGCGCCTATCGCTGCCGCGGTCGCCTGTTCGATCAGGTAGACCTCGCTCGCGCCGGCCTTGAGAGCGGTGTCCTTGACCGCTCGCTTTTCGACCTGGGTGATCTCGGATGGCACCGAAATAATGATTCGCGGCCGGACGAGGAACGAACGGCCATGTGCCTTGCGGATGAAATGTTCGAGCATTTTCTCGGTCACTTCAAAATCTGCGATCACGCCGTCCTTCATCGGTCGGATTGCCTGAATATTGGCTGGCGTTTTGCCAAGCATCTCCTTGGCTTTGGCACCAACGGCCTCGACCCGGTTGGTGATTCGATTGACTGCTACAATTGATGGTTCGACGACTGCGATTCCACGCCCACGAACATAGACCAAGGTGTTCGCGGTGCCGAGATCGATCGCGAGATCAGAGGAAAACAGCCCGAGAAGGCTGGATAAATGCATCAATAGACCTCCACGAACACGCGTTCGGTTCGTTCTGTGCGGTTGCCCGAGGGATCTATCGCGACAATCACGATATCGATCCAGCCGTCGTCGAAAATCTCGACCGTCTTGCGAAAGCGACCATCGGCGTCGAGCTCGACCTTTTCGCCGTTGATGGTGACGGTGGCGCTGATTTCGGTCGCACCCTCGAATATGAACATGTGACCGAGTTGCTGCGGTTGGTTGACGATCAGTTCTGGTGGGGTTGTGTCTTCGAGGAGATGTTCGGACGAGGTTGAAAAGACCCGAAAACGACGAACTGCGCTCCACTCGGAGTGGGCGGTTCCCTCACCAAGGGCGGCAACCCTCCAAAAATAAGTGCCTGCCGCTACCAGTCTGAGACGGGCTTCGTCCTTCGCTAGGCGCGGTGCGTCGACGTCGAGTTGCGTACTGTCGAAGCTCTTGGAACGACTCACCTGCAGGTGAACGGTGCCGGGCTGAGGCCGACCGCGCCAGGCCAGCTCAATCATCGGGTTTTCACCCAGATCGAAACCGGCGTTATTTCGCGGCTCGACCGGGAGCGGTGGGGCAGGAATCTCCTGCTTTTCGGTCATTGTGCCATTGGCCGTCGCCGCGACCGCTTCCCGCTCGCCGATCACGACCTCCTGACCACCGCGATTGCTGCGCACCCGCGCCGAGCCCTGGAACGCGGCTACAGTTGTCTTCTGGTCATCTGCTGCGACGTCGACGGCAACTCGGCTGTCGCGATCGATTTCGGTTTCGGCCGTATCGGTGGTGACCGTTGAAGGCGCTCCCGAGGTGTAGACATTGATTCGGCCGGCGACCATTTTGACGGTGCCTGGGGACTCCTGCGACATTTCGTGATGGATCTCGAGCAGCGAGTTCGGAGAGATGCGATAGAGACTGCCATCCGCGAAAAGGATCTCGGCATTGCCGTCGCGACCGGTTCGAACGAAGTCTCCGTTAAAGACGGGAATATTCTGGTGTGCGTTTTCCCACTCGGTCTGACCCGCCCGTTGGAGCTGGACGCGGCCCTCGAGGCTGAAAAACTGTCCGACGCCGACCAACTCCTGGTCGCCGGCTCCCGCAAGGGCTTCGAATCGTCTGCGAGCGCTGTCCGCCAGCGTTTCAGCGTCCTCCCAGTTCTGCTCGGCGTACTCCGAGCGAGCCATGTTCAGCTGGTCTCGTGCCTGCTCGAGCTCATCCCGCCAGTGGGCGGGAAGAGGCTGGGTTTCGGCGTGAGCGAGGGCTGTATCGGCGTGCTCGATAGCGCGTCTTGCCCGCGCCTCTGGCGAGAGATTGAGACTCTTATAGGCCAGAAATACCAGACCCGCGGCCACCAACCCGACGATCACGACCGCCAACACCTTGCGCAGCGGTTGCACACGGATAACGACCCAGTCGAGTTCCAATCCTCGCGCCACCTTGCCCATACCTCCTCAATCACCGTAACATGAGCGTATTCAAGCGGCAAGCGCACCTCGAGGGGTCCGCGATGGCGGTCACAAAGACTGCGTCCGGACCCGATCACGCTCCCTCCTCGACGACCACCAGCTTGCGCGAGTCTCAGCTCTTCGATAGACTTCGCTGTCCCGTTTTCGGGGCAGGTGGAGGACTGCAATGGCTCTCAAGTGGCTACGAGATAATCTACGTCACCTCAAGTTCATTCTCTGGGGCGTGGTACTGGTTTTCGTGCTCCTGGTTTTTGTCGATTGGGGGGCGGGCCGTTCCGGCGGCGGCGGAGGCGGTAATGCCGCGGTTCGCGTTGGTAATAGGAGCTTTTCTGAGACCGAATTTCTCGACGAAATGCGGCGTCTCGATCAGCGATTTTCCCAGATCTACGGTGAGCAGTGGAACGAACTCCGGGGCCAGGTCGATCTCGCACGGCAGACTGCCAACATGTTCATCGATCGCGAGCTCCAACTCACCGAAGCCAGAAGAATCGGCCTCACGGTTACCCAGGAAGAGCTCAAGAACGTGATCTTGGAGGATCCATCGTTCCGCAATGAGAGCGGCGAATTTGTCGGCACCGAAACTTACAAGCGGATCATTCGTGCGTATTTCCGGACGACCCCGGAGACATTCGAGCAGCGCCTCACTGAGGACCTCCTGATTGGAAAGCTCAACACATTGGCTGAGCGCAACGTGTGGATCAGTGATGATGAGGTTGATCGTGAGTTGCGGCGGCAGCGAGAGCTCTCGGATTTTGACGTCATCCAACTCCGATACGAACCATTCCTGAGCGAAGTCGAAATCTCTGAAAATGATGCCCGCGCAGCTTTCGAAGCGACCGCCGAGGACTACCGTCGGGATGAGGAGCGTACAATTCGCTATCTGCTCGTGGAAACCTCTCGGCTGCGACGCACCCTCCCGGTTGAAGAGACTGAACTGAAGGCGTACTACGATCAGCACGTGGACGAGTTTCTCGAGGGAGAGCAGGCGAGCGCCCGCCACATCCTGTTTCGTCTGGCTCCTGACGCCACGAACGTCGAACGAGGTGAAACCGAGCTCCGCGCCAATGGTGTCGCTACCATTGCCCGCTCAGGTGCCGACTTCGCGGTTTTGGCTTCCGAGCACTCCGAGGACCCCGGGTCCAAGGACATCGGCGGCGATCTCGGGTGGTTCGGTCGCGGCCAAATGGTGTCGGAATTCGAGGATGTCGTTTTTGCCGCCAAACCGGGCGACATTGTCGGTCCCGTGAAGAGCCAGTTCGGCTACCACGTCATCAAGGTCGAGGGTTTTCGGCCCGAGCACCAACAGCCGTTCGAGGAGGTTCAGGAGCAGATCCGACTTCGGGTTGTGGAAGATCGCGCAGTGGCTGAGGCCGAAGCCCGCGCCTCTGTCCTCGCACGCCGGCTGAAGTCGGAGAGCCCGGATACGCAGGATCAGTGGCAGGCGATAGCCGACGAGGACGAGGCAGTGGTGCTCAACCAGAGCCCCCCATTTTCGGCCGGCGAAGCGATAGCCGGAGCGTCGGATGGCCCAGAGTTGGCAGATGCGGCATTTGCCACCTCAGAGGGTGAGATCAGTGGACCGGTGGTTGTTCCGCGCGGATGGATCGTTTGGCAGCTCGCTGAGGTTCGGCCGGAGGGCGTGCCCCCCTTCGCGGAAGTTCGGACAGAGGTCGAACAGAAGCTCCGTCGGGAGCGCGCAGTTGAACTCGCGACCGACCAGGGGCGGCAGCTTGTCGAGCGGTGGCGTGGGGGAGAGGACGGATCGACGCTGGCGACCGAGTATGGCTCAAATGTCACCGAGGCTCGCCAGCACAGTCGGGGACAGGTCGTCGGCGCGCTCGGGGCGATGCCGGTCCTCGATGGCGCGGTCTTCACGGCGAGCGAGGGCGAGGTGCTCGGACCGATCACGGCCGGTATCGCCGGCGGGATCGTGGTGGCGAAAGTCAGTTCTCTGGATTTGGTGGATCCGATAGAACTCGCGAGCTCGCGCGATGACCTCCGCGCCCGCCTCATGACCGAACGTGGCGCTCAGCTGATGCGCTCGATCCTCAACGAACGTCGTAGAGACACTGTCATCACGGTGGACGACGAGCTCCTGCAGCGATTCGCGCCTACCAGGTCATGATCGGTCGACTCGAGGGACGCCTCCACAGGGTGGACCCGGGTACTGTCCTGATTGACGTTGGGGGTGTCGGATATCTCGTCTCGACCACCCTGCGCGCTTTCCAGGCCCTGGCCGGCCGCGAGGAAGCGGCATTGTGGATCCATACCCAGGTACGGGACGATGCCATCGTCCTCTTCGGTTTTCCCGATCGCGAGGAGCTCGAGGCTTTTTCCAAGCTCATTGCGGTCGCCGGGGTGGGGCCGCGGACCGCGCTTGCGGTGCTATCGACCTTGACTGCCGACGAGCTTGCGGAAGTCGTCGACGCCGGGGATGTCGCCCGTCTTCAGCGCACCCCGGGCGTGGGCCGGAAGACCGCCGAGCGGATTCTCCTCGAGCTGAAGGACCGGCTGGTCGCGGCTTCGCCAGGTGCCGGCGATCGGCGAGGGGACGCCGTGTCGGCGCTCGTCAATCTGGGTTACTCGCAGCGCGACGCCCTCCGATCGGTGGATGCCGTGTGGTCAGACGCTGACGGCGCGGATCTCGGTGAGTTGCTCCGCCTCGCCCTGCAGAAGCTGACACGCTGAAGCTCCCACCCGCCCTACCTCCCGGATACAAGATGCACCCGCCCGCCCAACCACCCAGATGCAGGATCCAGGGCCGCCCACCCACCCAGTTTGCCCGCAGATAACGCAGATAACGCAGATATAGACCCGGACATTTTGTGATGCAATCTGCGTGATCTGCGGGAAACCTATTGGACGTCTCGGCTGGACTGGCTTTCCATTGGCGGAGTGACTTGTATCTTGAACCTTGTATCTGGGTGTGTGGGTGGGTAGAGTCAAACCGTGACCGACGAAGTCCTGATGACCGAGCCGCAGCCGGAAGAGCGACCGTTCGAGGAGTCTCTGCGTCCGCGCCGCCTGGCGGATTTTGTCGGCCAGACCCGCCTCTCCAACAACCTCAGCGTCTTCATCAACGCCGCGCGCGACCGCGGCGAAGCTCTTGACCACACCCTGTTCTTCGGCCCCCCCGGCCTCGGAAAGACGACCCTCGCCCATATCATCGGCAACGAGATGGAGGCCCAGATTCACGTGACATCTGGCCCCGTCCTGGAACGCGCCGGCGATCTCGCGGCGATGCTCACCAATCTGCAGCCTGGGGACGTCCTGTTCATCGACGAGATCCACCGTTTGCCGGCGGCCGTGGAGGAAATTCTGTATCCGGCAATGGAGGATTACGAGCTCGATCTGGTCATCGGGCAGGGCCCGGCGGCGCGCAGCGTACGGCTCTCTCTGCCGCGTTTTACGCTGGTCGGTGCGACCACTCGCACCGGTCTTCTGACCGCACCATTGCGTGACCGTTTCGGCATTGTCCACCGCCTCGAGTTCTATCCCAGTGAGGACCTGGCCGTGATCGTGGCCCGCTCGGCCGGCATTCTGGAGATCGATGTGGCGGATGAAGCCGGCGGTGAAATCGCGCGCCGTGCGCGCGGCACGCCGCGGATCGCAAACCGTCTGCTGCGCCGGGTTCGTGACTTCGCCCACCACCTCGGCAGCGATGCCGTGACCCTTGAAGCCACCCAGTGGGGGCTCGAGCAGATGGAGGTCGACGCCTTCGGTCTCGACCACCTCGATCGACAATTACTCACCACAATCATCAATGTCTACGACGGCGGGCCAGTGGGCCTCAAGGCCCTCGCGTCGTCGATCGGCGAAGACCGTGGAACGCTCGAGGACATTCATGAGCCGTATTTGCTGCAGATCGGGTTGCTACAACGCACCCCGCGCGGGCGCACGGTGACGGCCGCCGCTTACCGCCACCTCGGGCTCGATCCTTCGGGGTCGCCGGGTGAGCTCTTTGATGAACGGAAACCGGAATGACCCAAGTCCCGGTCATTCTCAACCCAATCGCTGGCGGTGGCAGGTTGCTGCGCGAGCAGGGCCGCCTCCAGGCCGTTGCTGCCGACCGCGGGTTCGAGCTCGATATCTGGACCACCAAGAGCCCCACACACACGACCGAGCTTGCTGAGCGGGCGGCCGCGGAAGAGATCCCGTTGGTGCTCGCATTCGGCGGTGACGGCACCTACAACGCGGTGGCGCGGGGTCTTCTGGGCAGCGCGACCGCGATGGGTGTGCTCCCGGGCGGCACGACATCGGTTCTCGCCTACGAGTTCGGTGTGCCGCGGCCGGCGAGGCGGGCGGTCGACGCGCTCCTCGTGGGCGAAGACCGAGCGATGCGGGTGGGGCGAACAGATCATGACGACATCGTTCTGCTGATGTTGTCGGCCGGCCCGGATTCACATGTCCTCGAGCGGTTGCGGCCGGCGTTCAAGCGACTTGGAGGACGGATCGGTGTCGCCTTACAGGCGGTGGTTGAAGCGGTGAATGGCGTGGCCTTGCCACGGATCCGGCTGGTGTCCGACGGCTCGACTGGCGAGGCGGGCTGGGTGATTGTCGGAAATTCGCGGTGTTACGGGAGCAAGTTCTGCGCGACGCCGGGGGCCGACCCGTTTCGCAACGATCTCGAGGTTGTCGCGCAGCACGGCAGTGGTCGGCGAGCAGCGATGTCGTTCCTCTTCGGCATACCCTCGGGCCGACACGTTGCACGCGACGATGTCATGCGTGAAGTTGTCGACCGGGTCCGATTGGAGCCGGCCTCGCCCGATGACGCCGTTCCCTATCAGATCGACGGAGACGTCGTCGGTATGTTGCCGGTGGAAATCAGCATCGACCCGAAAAGCCTTTGGATTCGTCTGCCGGCGCGACCCTGATCGCTGGCCAGAATCAGAGATCGGCGAAAAGATCCGTCGAAATGTAACGTTCCGAGGTCGAGGGCGCGATGAAGACGATGAGCTTGCCCTCCATCTCATCCCTGGCTGCAACCTTGAGCGCTGCCGCGCATGCCGCGCCGGTGGAGATGCCACCCAGGATTCCCTCCTCGCGGGCGAGACGGCGCGCCGTCGTAAACGCTTCGTCATTCGTTACCGTGACCGCCTCGTCGATCACCGAGGTGTCGAGGTTATCGGGCACAAAGCCGGCGCCGATGCCCTGGATCTTGTGGGAACCCGGCTCGCCACCGGAGAGCACCGGCGAGTCTGCCGGTTCGACGGCGACGATTCGGACTGATGGGCGGCGTTCGCGCCACACCCGCCCAACCCCGGTGATGGTGCCGCCGGTTCCGACACCGGCGACAAAGACATCCATCCGCCCGTCGGTGTCGCGCCATAGCTCGAGGGCGGTGGTCGTGGCGTGAACATCAGGATTGGCCGGGTTGGAGAACTGCTGAGGCTCCACCGAATCCGGGATCTCCGCAAGCAGCTCCTCGGCGCGGGCGGATGCACCTCGCATACCGTCAGCAGCCGGTGTCAGAAAAATCTCAGCTCCGAGCAGGTCGAGCACCTTGCGCCGTTCGAGAGACATCGAATCCGGCATCGTCAAGACACAACGGTAGCCGCGCGCAGCGGCAACCATAGCGAGGGCAATGCCGGTATTCCCCGAGGTCGCCTCGACGATCGTCGAACGACCGGGCACCAATCGCCCTTCGCGCTCCAGCGATTCCACCATCGCGACCCCAATACGGTCCTTCACCGAGTGGGCGGGATTGAAGAACTCGAGCTTGGCCGCCACCTGAGCTTTGGACTCGGCCGCGATGTGGTTGAGTCGCACCAGTGGGGTGTTTCCCATGAGTTGGGTGATGTCGGAGGCGATGTTCATGGCTGCTCCCGTGCTGTGTGATAAACCACATAACCCTTTTCGACGGTCGTTCCTTCCCGATGGCCGTGAAGCTTCCTGGGTTACAATAGCTGCCGGGGAGGAGTTGTGGGGTTTCTTGAACGGCTCGAGGCCCGAGCTGCGGCCGTTGGCGGTCGGGTCGCGCTTGCTGAAGGGCACGATGAGCGGATCGTTGAGGCTGCCGGTGAACTGATTGCCGGCGGCGGGTGTGAGGTGACCCTGATCTGCCCCGGGGACCAGCGCCAACCAATCCATAATGAGCTCGCTGAACGAGGTGTCGACGTAGCAGACCCGATGGCTGATCCACGCCGAGGAGAGCTGGCTGATCATCTTTATCAACGACGTGCTGCAAAGGGAATGTCGCGCGAGGATGCGCTGGCTGCGGTAGAGGATCCACTCTATTTCGCCTCCCTGATGGTAGCGACAGGTGCCGCCGATGCTTCCGTTGGCGGGGCCGTCCGGACGACCGCTGACACAGTGCGCGCCGCCCTCCACTGCATCGGGCCCGCGCCCGGACTGCGGACGGTGTCGTCAGCGTTCATCATGATCCACCCCGACCCAAGATGGGGCGATGACGGGGTCATGGTCTTTGCCGACTGCGCGGTGCTTCCGGACCCGGATTCGGTGCAACTGGCTGAGATTGCCCTGTCAGCCGCCGCCACCTTCCGCTCCATCGTTGGTGGCGAGCCGAAAGTCGCTCTGCTCTCATTCTCGACCAATGGCTCGGCCAAGCACCCGCTGGTGGACAAGGTAACCGCGGCGCGGGCCGAACTCGAAACCAGAGGCGCGGATTTCGTCTTTGATGGTGAACTGCAACTGGACGCAGCGCTGCTTCCAGGCGTCGGAGAGAAAAAGGCACCCGGGTCGGCTGTGGCCGGAAAGGCGAACGTGCTCGTCTTTCCAGATCTTAACGCCGGCAATATCACTTACAAGGCGGTGGAACGACTGGGTGGCGCGCGTGCCCTGGGCCCACTCATGCAGGGGCTCGCGGAACCCGCCAACGACCTCAGCCGCGGCTGTTCCGCGGGCGATATCGTGCAGACCAGTTATTTGAGTCTGCTCCAGGCGAAGGGGTAGTCATCCATGCGCGTACTCGTACTCGGCTCCGGTGCCCGCGAACATGCCATCGTCCACGCCCTGCGGCGGTCTCCGGGCGTGGACTACCTCTTTGCCGCTCCGGGCAACCCCGGGATCGCTCAGGCAGCCGATCTTCTGCCGTTGTCGGCGAACGACCTACCTGGAGTCGCGGAGGCAGCAGAGGATCTGCGCATCGATGTCACCATTGTCGGCCCCGAGGTTCCTCTGGCGATGGGTGTGTGCGACGAGTTTTACCGCCGGGGATTGCGGCTCTTCGGACCACGGCGCGCCGCTGCCGAGCTCGAGTCGAGCAAGGTCTTCGCCAAGGAATTCTGCCAGCGGCACGATATTCCGACCGCCAAGGCGGAGGTGGTGCGCACCGGGGATGAGGCGGTGGCGGCCGTTCGCGACCTCGGAATGCCGGTCGTCCTCAAGGCCGACGGTCTTGCGGCAGGCAAGGGCGTGTTGATGATTCAAAACGATGACGATCTCGAACAGGCAATTGATGCGTTTTTCAATCAGCGCCGCTTTGGCGATGCCGGAGATCGAGTGCTGGTCGAGGAGTGCCTGGAGGGCGATGAGGTTTCGTATATGGTGATCTCCGACGGCACCCGAGTGGTGCCCGTCGCCACCTCTCATGATTACAAAAGGGCAGGCGAGAATAACGAGGGTCCCAACACCGGCGGCATGGGCGCTCACTCTCCGGCGTTGGTGATCCCGCCCGGTACGAGCAAGCTCATCCTTGAAACCGTCGTCCGTCCGGCAATCGCGGGCATGGCGGCAGAGGGCCGAGAGTATCGTGGGGTGCTCTATGCGGGTCTGATGATGACTTCGGATGGGCCCAAGGTACTCGAGTTCAACTGCCGCCTCGGTGACCCGGAGACCCAGGCCACCTTCTTGCGGCTTGACGACAACTTTGCCGAGATCGCCCGCGATGCTTCCGAGGGTGCTCTCAAGATAAGCCATATGAATTGGCGCAAGGAGGCGGTGGCCTGCGTCGTCCTCGCGGCGGAGGGATACCCTGGAAGCCCGCGAAAAGGGGACGAGATCACCGGCATCGACGAGGCCATGGCCTTGTCCGGAGTGACGGTCTATCACGCCGGCACACGCCTGGAAGACGATCGTCTGACTACCTCCGGGGGGCGCGTGCTTTCGGTCTGCGGACGCGGACAAACCCTGACAGAAGCCCTCGATGCGGCATACGGTGGGGTGTCGAAAATTTCTTTTGACGGCATGTGGTATCGATCGGACATCGGCCGCGACACCCTGGCCAAGCTCGGAACGTAAATGATTGAATCGAACTCCCAGGCGAATCCCGAGGTTCTGATCCTTATGGGGTCGGCGAGCGACTGGAAACACCTGCGGGGTGCAGTGGAAGTGCTCGACGGGCTCGGCGTCAGCTTCGAGGTCCACGTGTCCTCGGCTCACCGCACACCCGAACGTACCGTGGATCTGGTGCGGTCGGCGGAGGCCGGTGGCTGTCGCGTCTTCATCTGCGCTGCCGGTATGGCCGCGCACCTTGCTGGTGTGGTTGCGGCCCACACGGTACGTCCGGTGCTTGGCGTGCCGCTGCCGGGTGGAATACTCGACGGGGTCGACGCGCTCCTTTCAACGGTACAAATGCCTGGCGGTATCCCGGTGGCGACCTTCGCCGTCGGTTCAGCCGGGGCCCGGAATGCCGCGTTTTTCGCCGCCCAGATCATCGCAGGCCAGCGTCCAGAGGTCGGAGCGGCGTTGGGAGATGCCCGGCGCATCGCCGGAAAGAAGGTTGCGGCCGCAGATCGTGAGATCACCGCAGAGCTCGAGACCGAAAGCGACGGCTGATGGCGGAGCTCGTGCAATGCACAGTTACGCCGCGCATGGAAGATTGGGTGCCGGTGATGGTCGATCCCGATTTGCCGCCGATGCCCTGCCGTGCTGGCAAGCTCGAGTTGGACCATGGGGAAACCATCGTCGTTGACACTCCGGATGGGAAGTTTCTCGGCAAGGTGACTGCGTTTGCCGTTCCGTCGGTCAAGAAGCCTCGCAAACATGCGGCACGCGTCGTCCGCCGAGCGACACCCGAGGACGAGAAGCGTCATGAAGACACTGGCCACCTCGAACGGGAAATCGAACGCTACCTGCGCCGACGGACCCGCGAACTCGAGCTCGATCTCCACCCATTCAAGGTGCGACTCCCGCTTTCAGGCCGCAAAGCGGTGATCTACTTCTCGGCCGAGAAGCGGGTTGACTATCGACCGCTGCAACGAGACCTGGGACGGCGCTATCGGAGGCGCATCGAGATGCGTTCTCTCGGGGTGCGCGACGGCGCCCGTCTCTGCGGTGGTCTCGGGCCGTGTGGTCGCTGTCTGTGCTGTACTACCTTCATGGATCGTTTTCATTCGGTGACCGTTCGGATGGCAAAAAGGCAGAACCTGAGCCTCAATCCGGCAAAAATCTCCGGCCTCTGCGGGCGGTTGATGTGCTGTTTATCGCACGAAGTCGAGCTCTATCCCTCGAACTCGAGTAATCGCCGCTGAGGTCCACCGAGGGCGCCGATCCGAGCGAACCACGGGAAGACACCCCACACTAGATCTGATAACCTGATCGCAGAACCTACCGACTTCATGCTTCCGGAATCCCGTGGCCGCACAGCATGGGGCGCGAGGAGAGCTTAATGTCTGATCGTAAGCTGATCCGACCGTCGATGAATGAGATGATGGAAAAATTCCCTGCCCGAACGACCGGTCGCCGCAAGCAGGTGCCCGCTGAGCAAACAAACGCCGAGAGCTTTTACTACCTCAAACAGATGCAGAACCGCACCGCGATGGTCGTGGTGCTCACTGACGGTACCGAGCTCAAAGGTTGGATCGAGTGGTACGACAAGAGCTGTCTCAAACTCAATCGCGTTGATGCACCCAATCTCCTCCTCTTCAAGCATTCCATCAAGTTCATGTTCAAGGAGGAGGAACTGCGCTCTCGTCGCCGTCGGCGCCCGCCCGCATCGCGCTGAAATTCTCCTCACTCCTCTGATTGCAGCATCTGGAGAATCCGGCTGATGACGAGGTCGAGCGCTACGGTGTTGAACCCGCCCTCCGGGATAATGACATCCGCCCAACGTTTCGAAGCCTCGACGAACTCCAGATGCATGGGCCGGACCGTGGCAAGGTATTGATCGACCACGCCATCGACGGTTCGCGCACGCTCCGCCATGTCCCGCTGGAGGCGTCGAATGAACCTCAGGTCTGCGTCAGTGTCGACAAAGATCTTGATGTCGAGAAGCTCCCGAAGCGGAGGGATGGCGAGGATGAGGATTCCCTCGACGAGAATTACTGGCTGCGGATCGGCCCATTCAGTAGCGGCAACACGAACATGGCGGGCGAAATCGTAGACCGGCAAGGGGGCGGCCTGACCCACTTTGAGCAAGCTGATGTGCTTCTCCAGCAATTTCTCTTCGATCGCATCGGGGTGGTCGAAGTTGTGTTGCGAACGCTGATGCCCATCAAGATGGGCCAGGTCGTGGTAGTAACGATCCTGGTTGACGATGACAATCCGGTCCCGTCCAACGCGGCGCACGATCTCGTTGGCCACGGTTGTTTTGCCAGAACCGGTGCCGCCTGCGACGCCAATGCAGAGAGTCTTCACCGGTCTGCCCTCTCTGTTCGTTGGTACTCAAAGGTATTTGATCGTCTCCTCAGCGGTTGCTGCGAGTGGTCCATCAGGCGCAATCTCGAGATACCTCTGGAGGCGTTCTTTGGCTCCTTCCATGTCACCCGAACGAAGGAGGAGCATGCCGTACTCGAAGTTGCACTCCGGAAAGTCGGGATCGGCATCGAGGCATTTCTCGAGAAGTGGTCGCGCTCCCTCGTCATCCAGATTGTTGAGTAAGCCCGCGGCCTCATTGAAGAGGATTGTTGGGTCATCCGGATTCAGATTCTCGTAGAGGGTCATGTACTTGGCGCGCGTGGCCTCGTCGCCGAGCTCCCCGCTGGCGTTGATCGCGATCGCCAGGCATTGGATCGACTCCGGGTCCCGATCGAGACAGCCCTGGGCAGCGGTCAGAGCACCCGCCATGTCTCCGATGTCATAGGAGAGTTCTGCAAAGCGGGCGTGCGCCTCGAGGAGGTCCGGCTTGGCCGCGACCGCCTCCGCGAACTTCGCACGTGCGGCCTCCTTGTCACCGGCCGCGAGGAGCTCTCTGCCTTCTTTGAGCTCTTTGTAACCCGGCTCTTCGAGTTGTCGGAGCTCCCTGACCGCAGCAGCCTGATCCGCTGTCTGGAGCTTGAACTCAAAGAAATTGTCGGTCGAGCCGGCCCCGACTTTGAACGGGCGTTTCTCTGGCTGGAACCCTTCCGCCTCGACAAGGAAGGTGTAGCTGCGGGTGGCGTCCAGGATGAGGGTCTGGAACCCGCCGTTTTCGTCGGTCGTGATGAGCTTCTGGAACGTCGAAACTTCGGTCGTCGTGAT
>Ga0316194_10000827_pt1 | contig 20984 bp, 11 predicted proteins | sample CroRivsedime1_MG_FD_204936 | JGI IMG/M metagenome (GOLD analysis project Ga0316194, IMG submission 204936) | Coastal sediment microbial communities from Maine, United States - Cross River sediment 1 | ecosystem: Environmental > Aquatic > Marine > Coastal > Sediment | place: USA: Maine...
GAGTTGCTGTTTCATGAGCAGGCTGTCGGCGACAATGGCCTTGGCCCCGCCAGGTCCAAGCAATTTGGCGAGTGTTGCCAACAAGTGTGCAAGCATCAGCAGCAGGTCCTTCATGGGAGGGTAGAGTAGGGTAGGTTGCCTTCGGGAACAAGACTGGCTAAGTGTCGGTATTCAGGCGATAATTAGCATTTCGCCAGGCACACCTTCACCTTGAAATACTAAACAGGCTTCTTCCAGCGTTCAGCCCGAACAATCAGCAAGTTGGGCTTTATTTTCTGGTGCGACTAATTAGATCCAGCGAGTTTACACCAACCTGCTTGGATTCTTCTGGCGCGATCTATTATCCTTGGTACCTGTTCGTATGACATGAGAACATAAGTGTCGCCTGCATCAATCGCTTTCTTCACCAAGTGCTGCTCATACCATATGGCACCAAACCCCTCGTTCCTCAAGCCACCTGAGTGTGAAGTGCTGCCCGAATAGTTTGAACAGGAATTGTGCCTTCCGGTCTGCATTATATTGCTGTCAGTACTAACACTCGATACGTTCGGATCGCAATTGTGCCCCAGACCAAAGACATGGCCCATTTCATGTTCTTCTGGACTTTGCCGTTGATGAAGCAGCCTGGATACATCTATCAAAACATATGGCCTATAAATTCTATCACCGTCGCTATCTTCTTTCGAATTACCACTTCCGTGACTTGTACGGTCGTTAACAGTCAGCCCCGTACTTGCATCAACCCGTCTCGCATCGTAAATGAAAAAGTTGATGGCAAAAGGATCAACCAAACGTCTATTATTAGCTGCCCATACCGTATTGCGAAATTGGCTGCTGTAATATGTCGAGCTAGCAAGCTTTGTCGCGTCGGTTTGATCTCCATATTCTAGGATGGCTTCGCCGCTGGTCCTGATATCATCATAAAACTGGTGGCTCTTGTAACGAAACTGAACGCAATAACCATCTTTACAGACTTGATTGCCATCTATGTCTACGAAACGCTCATTAAGAATTTCTATCTCTCGTCTAAAGCAATCCGTCCCAGCATACGTAATGCCAGAAACTGGGTCTACTGGACCGGAACTACTGGTGGGGGCGTCAGCATGCGTCGTGAGGACTACGAAGTGAACGTCGAACACCTCAAGCCTACTATTGTCACAATATTTCATGCCCTCCAGGCATTCTGAATCCATCGAAATTAAACGTCCACGCAGAGAGTTCGTACAAATGTCGCCGTGACCCAAGATATCAGTCTTGACAGAAAGGGGGGCGTAGATACCACATCGCGCGGCAATCTCCAAGGTCTTTAACGTAGTCATATTTGGATCTCCATGGTTGTTATAAGCAACCGTTCCGAACCTTTCTTTTAGACACGTTTAAAATCCGCTGCGTTACGCCGGATAAAGCCACCGCCGCCTCGTTTAGTATCTGTCAGTCGTCTATGCAGGAATGATGTCTATCCGCGTTCTGAAAAGCTCCTTAGTGTTCTTCCGCGCAGTATAAAGCGATGCGTACAGGAACTGTCCGACTATCATATTCAGATTGAAATAACGTCATTTCGTACTCGTAATCGGAGAGAATCGCGCGCATTGAGTGCACGACAATGGATGATGCCGTCCGCATGTATATTACGAATACGTAGCTTTTCCATAGCTATCACCCCATTGTGCATCTGGAATCACCGTAACGTCACGAGGAGGGGTATCATCCCCTGCCCGGTGTCCAACGAGCCCAGGGCTTTACCCAAAACCGCTCCAAACGCCTTGTCCGACTCGACCGCTTTCATCGCATGACCCGGCGTAGGTGAAGTGGTAAGAAGGTCGCCCACCTCTATTGCGGCGTACTGAGCATCCACTTTACAAAACACAGTTCCAACCAAGGCTATGGGCGTTCTTGTGTCCTTGGTGGTCTTACTATTCAAGACAATGCCCGGTTTGAGATCGCCAGCACCCGACACGACACCTACGACACGCTTGTCATAGGCTCCATCACATAACTCGAGAGACCTATTCTCACTGGCAACCAATACCGAACCAGGATCAATATTTTGCTGCTCTGCTACAGCGAAGTACTCGGCGCAATCGGCACCCATTAGTTTGATATCACCAGCGTCACCGTCCAAGTGAATAGTTGCCTCGTTCAGGTCGCTCCTTTCGCCGCTATTCGTCGCGTCTCTTGGGAAGATCACGATGTCACCATCGGCGCCATTACCACCGAGCCAAATATTCGATTTATCAGCATTAATATGTATTCTATCCTTAGGCGGGGTATCTCCCGTTCTTAATATGAGATCACCATCCTTATCACCACCGCCTAAATAGAGATTTCCCCCGCGACCTAATTCTACTACTGTGTCACCATCGGCATTTTTGATAACAAGCTTTTGCTCGTCCCCACCAAGGTGTATTGTTTCATGACCTTCTCGATCTCGCAAAATCACGTCACCATCTTTGTCACCCCCGCCCGCATAGAGGTTACCATTTCGACCAAGCTCGATCACTGTCTCCCCGGCAGCATTCTTTATAACAAGATCCCCGACTGCCGTAATATAACCGGTATCTCCATCTAACGTAATCCTTGCGGGATTTGCTACCGAGCCCACTGCGCTTATACCGCTAACGTCCCTTTTTATTAACACCTGACCGTAAAATGTTTCAGCCATTTTATTGCCCTCCTTCTGAGCTAGACTGTATATCTGCAATAGAAAATCTACACCCTCTTACGGTAGATTCTCCGAGGGTATGCAAGATAACGGTGCATCGAGCCGTTGAATCTATTTCAGCTTCGATGTGCCAACCAAATAAAGCCATTCTGCGATGATTGTCCTAGGAGCGGATCTTCATTGAAGTATCCTATGATTTACAACGTTACCGTACCGCTCAAGTCATCACGTATCCGGTAGAGTCCTGAGAACCCGACGCGCGCGCTCCCGTAATTCCTGAATTGGTTCTTCCTCAGCCAACTCTCGAACCTTGTGTTTTAAGCCACTCGGTCTGTGTTTTTCAGTCCCTGTTAGCGCCCATTTCCGAACTCCTGGATCATCATCGCTGAGTAACTCGACAAACACTCGCTGTGGTAGTTCTTTAAGATTGCGCTCCGATAGCAGTTTTATTGATGCAGCAGCGGCGACACGGACTATGGGATCAGGGCTTTGTGCCGCGATTGCGATAATCTCTGCGGAGCCGGGGAGATCTATAAAGGCAGCTAGATACGTTGCTCTGGAGGCCAACTTCGTATCGTCCGCTTTCACTAATTCGACGATATAAGGCAAGGCTTCCCCACCGAGTCTAGCGGCAAACTCGTAATCGGGCTCATCTGGTCGTAGTAGTGTTATAACCTGTTCTTTCGTTACAGGCATGGCCCGTCTCCTTTCAGCATGAAAGGGTGAATGAATTACTTCGCATCGTTTCGACTTCATTATCGTCGAGCATCGGTGTTCCAGTTATGTTGTCCGTACTGCAGCCAGTCATCAAACGAGTGTAATCCGGGGTCACGCAGGAACCGCTAGCGTCGTCTTCACCGCTTATGTGGTTAAGGTCCAGAACATGGCCAACCTCATGTGCTAGTGTCCACAGAGATGCGCTTTCTGCGATGACGGCGCCCGGATGGCCTGAAGGGTGAGTTGCACAACCATTGGAACCTGGAACCGTTGAACGAACGAAGTAGATAACTATCTCGTTATCGTCATTACCGACAAAATCGTCGAGATCGAACAGATCTTCCTGTTCGCTCGTCGTGGTGCCAGAACAACTTCCAACGTCAACATCTAGAAGCAAAGAAGATACCGAGCTCGATAGGTTCTGTCCTGACGCCGCTACGACACGAATATCGGCCGTTGCGTACACACGTCGCATGGCCTCGATCATTTCGTCGACAGTAAAATTTGTCGGAGAGTGAAGTATTTTGATATGAAGCTGAATACACCGAGAGTAGGGGCAGCCACGCTTTTTCAGAAAACTTTGAAGGCTCAATGGTGAGGTTAGCCCACAACCTTCAGCAATATCGCGAAGACTTGCCGGTGACCCGACAATTTTCCCTGAATCCCGAAGGCTTTCCATGACATGTCCCTCGTCTAAACGGGTGATAATGCGCTCTTACAAACACATCTGTGTTCATACCTTTAGTATAGAGCCTATTTCGACAATAGTGAATACTTACGCAACTTGGTCGGGTCGAGAGCTACCGCGCCAGCTCTCGACCCGACCAGGTAATGCGGGCGTCCATGCGGCGTGATCTGTGCGGTGCGGGCGTCCTTGATGCAGAGTTCTTTTCGCAGCAGCGCGCACTCTTCTGGAAGCCGGTCGTCCTCTGCTGAGAGTCGCAACTGGGTATTGATGCTGTCGGCGGCCCACGCGCGGGCGTACACGATAGCGTAGTGGGCCAGCGCGATAGCGTGGAGCACCGCCGACTTCACGCAGCCCTGCCAGCCCTTGGGAAGCGGGATCCGGGGTTCCTTCGGTTTGGCGAGCATCGTGACCTCCGAAAACGAGCTCTGTAAGAATCCGACGTCGAAGGATACAATAACGACAATAGATCCCGAGATCTATGGCTCGATCGGTGGGCACAAACATTCGCTGGGCCAGGACACCTTGCCCATGCTGGGGCTTAGGGTTTTCAAACGTTGCACGATGTAACGTACAAAGTCCGGGAACTTATTCACTGGCTCGCGTAACTGCAATAGTGCATCGGGGCCTTTTTCATCGATGCGTTTCACCCACGATGCAATCGTCGCCGGCGTGACGAGAAAGGTGTCGGCTGTTTGTTTGATCGACCAGCCACGCGCGGCACGAAGTTCGAGGATCGCCATGCGCTCCTGGGGGCAGTAATGCGGCCGGCGCTGAGGCGTAATCTGCGTTATGCGGATCTCTTTGATGCGGAGCTCTTCGTGCAGCAGGGCACACTCTTCGTGGAGCCGATCATTCTCTGCCGCGAGTTGCACTCGTGCATTGATGCTATCGGCTGCCCAGGCTCGGGCGTAGACGATGGTGTAGTGGGCCAGTGCGATAGCATGGAGTACCGCCGACTTAACGCACGCCTGCCAAGCCTTGGGAAGATCAATTCGCGGTGGCTTCGGTTTAGTGAGCATTATGGCTTCCGAAAGCGAGTTCTTGAGAATTCTCGGTTGGAGGATACAATAAGGACAACGTTTCAGAATCTTACGATCCGCACGGTGAACCAAAAGATTCGGTGGACTAGGACACGACTTAGAAGAATGCATTTGCAGAACGGTTTGTGCGTTCGATAAAGTATGAATGTTTGGATCGTATGATTCTTTTTGGCGAGGCTTCTCTTCGCCGGGCACTTAGAGCGTATGTCATACATTATCACACCGAACGAAATCATCAGGGTGTAGGGAATCGATTGCTGGAGCCACTTGCCAGGGTCGGCTCAACCAATGATCCGATTCATTGCCGCGAACGTTTTGGCGGTATGCTCAACTACTACTATCGCGAAGCAGCTTGAATGTACACGTTCCAAATTTTGCACCAAACGGGGTTCTATTGCTGTCGATAAATGTTGGCAGGCAAGTACATGAATTATGGAGGGATAAAAACATACTCTCTCCTCTTTCATCTTGAAACGAGTATTGAGTACTCAACAGCAGGATGGTGTCATCGTCCGTTCACCATCGTGGTCACCACTATTACACCATCATTGTAGCCCGTTTTCTCAAGGCGAGCTGATTTTCACGTCTCATGACAAAACGTCATAATTCTGCCAGCCAGGTGATATAAATCTGCGGCGCCCGGAATAGGTACGGTGACGCCAAGATCAGCACCGCTGTCCTTACACACCAAACCGACACATACCGACACTGTTCCTGGCCCTACCCAGCGGCACGGGGACCGCCTGGTAGGGCCAGAAGCAGCTCTTACCAGGGCATCCAGTTTCCCATGCGACCCATGGTCGAGCCGACACCGTGGGACATGACGGACATGTTGCGGTTCATCACATCCATCTGAACGGCCATCACCGGCACCGAGGTCAGAGCCAGGTTCATGGCGTTGAGTTCGTTCTTGATACCCTGCAACAGCTCGTTGGGCCCACCCATACCCTCGACGACGCTGCGGAACAGATTGGAGTCCTCCCGTACACGATGCATCAACACGCCGGCATCCACCAATACGCTCCCCGTTGCCGTCATAATCGCGCCCTGCAGCACCTGAGCCTTCTCCTGCGAGGGAATATCATTGATCCGTTTTAGGGTGATCTCCTCGTCAGGGACGCCCTGGCTCTTCAGATGGTCCCGAAGTACTGTATAAGCCAGATCATATAACGGCGAAATGGTAGTGCCGTCTGCCAGGGCTGTTTCCGCTTCCCTGACTGCGGCGTTGACGCCGGCGTACATCATCTGTCCCATCATTCCCAGGGTACTGGTGGGACCGGTCAGATTGGCGTTGATGCGATCAAGCGCCTCCTCGACCGATCCGGACGGCGCCGTTGCCTGCTGGGCAACGGCGGTGCCAAGGGGTTCCAAGAGGACGATGAAGGTCAACGCGACGGCGCCCAATATCCCCAGCGCACCCCAACGAATGGTTCGCTCCAGACGGCCGGTGCGACGCTCGCTGGCAGCCAGCGCTTCGGCCAGACCGGCCACTATATCTTTCAGGTCATCTCTATGCTCTCTCGTGATTTCGCTCATTGTTGTCTCCCTCTTCCTGATTGCTGTTAGTTACAAATTCCAATCTCGTACTGAACGTTCACCTTAGGGCCGTGGGTCATTCACTCCAAGAGCACAATGTCGGTGCCGCGGCCCTAAGTGCTTGAGCGTCAGCTTTAAGAATAGTTATAGACCCCCCCCTTCTTGAGTGGCTCGCCTTAGCCGTGTACGTCTTTTGGGGGTTCGTGACATTGATTTCGATCAAGATAGTAACGATCAAAGTCGATATTCATTGCAAAAATTAGCGTACAAATCGATAACAACGCACAGCTGTGCCGCGCTCAATTGTAGCCAACGAAGCAACAGCCTTACCTTGATCACCTTACCCTGGCTTCAAAAAACCTGGATGGTCTTAGTGGTTTTGTTTGGCTATACTCTAGAGAGGGGAACACTAAGAGGCGTACGCAGATCAGCAAAAGTAACCGGACATGCCGTTGCAAGATTGGCGGCGGCAACGACGTCGAGCATACGGAGAGTTAGTTACGGCGTGTCTCGGAAGAGGGTGCCCGCATACTGAGTCACTCCTAACGCGCATAGTCGCCGAGGGAGCGCTGGGCTGGCAGCCGCCTGGCGGATGAGTCGAGTGGAAATTGCAACCCGACAAGGTTAAGTATAGAAGGGAAAGAAACGGAAATCCTTGCGCACGCGCAGGAACTCTGAGGGGAGGACCCCATGCCTGCAGGTCACAAACGGGGAGGGATCAGTTTCGCCGCTGGTGGCGAGCAAAGCCGCGAGGTGCGGCGTTCTAGTTGTCAATTCATTTGTTCTCCATTCACTGCCTTTTCTGGCCGATACCTGCACGTGCTCGTCATGGCGCTCGCGGTATTCGCTTGCTTGCGCCCAGCGTGGGCTCAAGTCAACCTGTCACCTGCAGAGCCAAGAGCCACGCCGCCAGTCCAAGTACCAACGTTTCCCGCGAGACCACCTGACATCGATATTCCGCTCCCTGAGCAACTGGCGCCGGAGGGCGCCGGGAAAATCAAGTTCGTGCTTGGGGAACTGGTTATCGAAGGCGGCACGGTCTACTCGCCTGAGGAACTAAGGGAATTCTATGCTGAGTTGATTGGCACCGAAGTTTCGGTCGCGCGCCTGTTCGAGGTCGCAAAACAGATCCAACAGAAATATCGCGATGACGGCTACCCGCTCACGCGCGTCATCATCCCGGAGCAAACAATACGCAACGACCTGTTTCGCCTGCGGATCATCGAGGGCTTCATCAACCATATAGAGATAGAAGGCGACATCGGCCCGGTGCGTAGCCGAGTGCAGGCTTACCTCGAAAAACTCATCGGGCGCCGGCCGATCCGCGAGCAAGAACTCGAGCGTTATTTGCTCCTCGCCACGGATATCCCCGGCCTGACTGCGACGGGCACGTTCAGACGCGGTGTCGGCGATTTCGGTGCAGCAAAGCTGGTCGTCAGCGTCGAGCGCAAGCCCTTTGACGTGACGGTGCTGGCGAACAACCGCGGCTCGAGATTCACCGGCACGCGACGGGCCGCGATCACAGTCCAAGAAAACGCAAGCACGCGCTTAGGCGAACGCCTCGAGGCCTACCTGTTTATGACGGAAGACAACGAGCAGAAGTACGGTCACCTCGCCTACGAGCAGTTGCTGGGAAGCGAAGGGCTGAAATTGCGGGTCCTGGGCTCCATCAGTCCCTCCAAGCCGGGCGGCCCCGAACGCGGTCCGCCGCTGGATACCTTCGGCGTCGAGACCGAGAGCCTGTATGGGACAACCGCACTCACCTACCCGATCCTGCGGTCTCGGGACAGAAACCTTAATCTGCGGGGCGGGTTTGATGCGATTCGCTCGACCGTGGATGTCACTGACGGACCGAACCTTCGCATCAGCCGGGACCATTTGCGGGTCGTGCATGCTGACGCCTCTTACGATTTCAAGGATCGCTTTGCTGGCCAGTCCGCCGTTGGTCTCGGGATTCGGCAAGGCCTGCACATCCTCAATGCCAGCGAGAATAACGATCCCAATAAGTCCCGCGTCGAGGGCAAGAGCAACGCCACGGTCGTTAAGGGTCGCGCTTCGCGCCATCAGCCCCTGAAACTCAACTTCTCTTTGGTTGTTTCCGCACAGGGCCAGTATGCCTTCGACACCCTGCTCTCCGATGAACAATTTTCGGTTGGTGGTGAGCAGTACGGCCGCGGCTTCGACCCTTCAGACCGCAAGGGTGATCACGGCTTGGGGTTCACTTCTGAGCTTCGCTACAGCAGGCCTGCGCGCCTTGGCCCTCTGCGCGGCTATCAGGCTTACGGCTTTTATGACTTGGGAGTCGTCTGGCAACGGGCCAGCAGAGAAGCGCGTGAGCAGCGCCGAGACCAACTGGCGTCCGTGGGGATCGGGGTGCGAACTCAACTGCTGGACAACTTCTTCGCCGACCTCGAGCTCGCAAAGCCGGTGGTGAGCGAGCCGGCGACCATGGAGAAGGGTAGGGATCCCCGGCTCTCTTTTCAGCTCCTGGCACATTTCTAACCCAGATGGGGAGGATTGTACATGGTCCACTCTGAAATTAACGCCAACGCTTCGGCTGCTGTTGGCCTGGTGCATAGGCGCCGCGCCCTTTGGCCAGCCGCCTTCTCGATGTGCTTTGGCCTCGCTGTTGGCTGGTCAACCCCCGCCCTGAGCAATCCTGAGGGTGGGCAGGCCGTCGCGGGCTCGGCGTCCATCGTGCAGAGCTCGCCCTCGCGCCTCGATGTGATCCAGCACTCCGAGAGGGCGATTATCGACTGGCGAAAGTTCAGTATCGATCCGTCCGAACACACCAACTTTCAGCAGCCCTCCGCCTCCGCGGCAGCACTCAACCGAGTCACCGGCGGGGATGCGTCGAGCATTCTGGGGCGGCTCACCGCCAATGGACAGGTTTTTCTAGTGAACCCGAACGGTGTGTTCTTTGGCCGAGGTTCCCAGGTGGATGTCGCCGGTCTGGTGGCCACCACCGCAGACATCCGCAACCAGAACTTCCTCGACGGACGCTATGTCTTCGATCAACCCTCTGACAAGCCCAACGCACTGGTGGTCAACCAAGGGCACATTGAAGTGGCGGAGAACGGCTTCGCGGTGCTGGCAGCGCCCCATGTCCGGAACGAAGGTCTGATCCAGGCGCGCTTGGGCCAAGTTGCCCTTGCCGGGGCTAACACCTTCACGCTAGATTTCGAGGGTGACGGGTTACTCACCTTTGATGTCGGATCCGACGTCACGCGCACCCCATCGGATGAAGACGGTCAGCCGGTGGCAGCGCTGGTGTCGAACCTGGGCACCATTGTCGCCAACGGCGGGACGGTGGTATTGACCGCACGGGCGGCTGATGCGGTCGTCGACCACGTGATCAATATGGATGGTGTGGTGCAAGCGCAAGCCGTTGCCGTACGCGGCGGCGAGATCGTTCTTTCCGGCGGCGACAGCGGCATTGTCGAAGTCGCCGGAGACATCGACGTATCCGGGCGGGAACAGGGGCAGAGCGGCGGGACCGTGAAAGTGCTCGGCGACAAGGTCGGGCTCTTCGATGGGGCTCACATCGATGCGAGCGGAGATGCCGGTGGCGGCGAGGTGCTCATCGGCGGGAACCTGAAGGGAGAGGGACCGGAGCCGAACGCGAAGCACACCTACGTGGCGCGTGATGCCAACGTCAAAGCCGATGGCCTCAGTACTGGAGACGGCGGAAAAGTGATCGTCTGGGCCGATGAAGTGACCGGGTTTAACGGAGAGATCAGCGCCCGTGGCGGTTCGGATTCCGGCAACGGCGGGTTTGTGGAGGTCTCGGGCAAGAAGGACCTGAGTTTCCATGGCAGGGTCGATTTGACTGTTGTTGACGGAGATGCCGGTACCTTGCTGCTCGACCCCGAAAATATCACCATCGTCAATGGTGGCGGTGCCCCCGACGATGGGCAGTTGGATGACAACCAGATCCTGGCGGACGACAGCCCCGGAGCAACGTTTATCATTTCGGAACAGGCACTCGAAGCGCTTCCAAATGCAGACGTCGTTTTGCAGGCAACCAATGACATCACCATCGAAGACTTGGCCGATGATGAGCTACTTTTCGCTGCTGGGCCGGGTGGGTCGATCACGTTCACAGTCAACAGGGATTTGGGCTCGTTTAATGGGTCCTTTGTGATGGATCCAGGGGATACCATCCGCGCTCCGGGGAGAGATGTCAGGATATTCACTGGGATTTCCAACGGGGCAAACACCATTGGGGCGGTTGACACATCTAGCAGCACTGCTGGGGGGGAAATCGAGATCAGACCTGGTTCAATTATTGTCGAGGGCAGTATCAGCATCGGTACTCTCAATTCGAGCTCAGAGTTCGGTGCCGGCGGATTGATCTCTGTCGGCACGTTCAACTTGACCATTACTAACGGCATCGACTCGACAGGTGCAGCAAGTAGCGGGGATATTTTACTCCTCGGAGAGGAGATTGACCTTCCGGGTACGCTGGGGTCAGTCCAGGGCACCAACGCGCAGCTCATTTTGCGACCCAGATCTCTTAGTAGAAATATCGCTGTTGGCGGGACAGATAACGCCACAGCCGCCTTGGACCTGACTTCTACTGATCTTAGCGCCCTTGCAGACGGGTTCCTTAGTATCGAAATTGGATCAGAGGACTTAGGTGGAAGTAATGGCCAGATGACTGTTGAGGGTGCCGCTTTTAACGATCCCGTCACGCTTGCAGCAGACATTTTAAGTGTGGATGGAGAAATACAGACCAACGGCAGCTCATTGCTCGTGAACGCAAGTAACGAAGCGAATGTCAACGCCGACATCACGACCGCAGGTGGAGCGATCAGCATAGGCGGGAGCACCATTGATACGACCGGCAGTGTTCTCAGTTCTCTTTCCACGGTCGGCCAGGGCGGCGAGATAAGGCTTGATGGCGTGGGCAATGTCGCCACCGGTGATATTAGCTCAAGTGGTGTGCTAGGTGGCGGCAGTATTAATATCAGTAGCGTTCAAGGTGCAGTCGATACTACAGCAGGCTCTTTAGAGTCGTTTTCAGATGGAGCTGGAGGAGTAATTGCTCTTGAAGCGGCTGGGAACATCGCCACGGGTTTGATCCGTTCCAGATCGTTTGGCGCTGCAAGCGGCGGAAGTATTAGGCTAAACAGCGGTGGGGCGATTGATACGACCGGGGGAGTTCTGGAGTCTTCATCTTCCAGTGGCGATGGAGGCCCAATTGGCCTGACCACGCAAGGTGGCAACATCTCAACGGCCCTTGTGATTTCTGAGGCCTTCGGTGAGACAGGTTCCGGCGGAGATATCACCGTCACTGTCAATGGAACGACCGGTTCAATTGATACCACTGCCGGTGATCTAAGGTCTTCATCTTATGGCGGTGGAGGCGCCATTGCCCTGACCACGCAAGGTGGCAACATCTCGACGGGCATTGTGCATTCTAGGGCCTTGGATGGCACAGGTGCTGGCGGAGATATCACCGTCGCTATTAATGGGACGACCGGTTCAATTGATACGACCGCGGGAGATTTGAACGCTTCATCTTTTGGTGGTGTTGGGGGCGCAATTGCCCTGACCACTCAAGGTGGCAACATCTCGACCGGCCCTGTGTTTTCTCAGGGCCTCTTCGGTGGCACAGGTGATGGCGGAGACATCACTCTCATCGTCGATGGGGGAGGTGGGTCCATCGAGATCATCCCCGCATTAAGTTCTGCCGCATTTGGTGGCGACGGCGGAGCAATTACCCTGAAAACCCAAGATGGCAACATTGTTGCTGACGGAATAGTCACGAGTTCGAACCCTGACGTGGATGGTGTTGGTGGTGCTGTCATAGTTGAAGCCAATGGCGACATCGTCATAAATAACATTACGTCTAGTGGTCCGTCAGGCAGCGGAGATATCAGTGTCACAAGCAGTGACGGTGCAATCAATACTAGTGGAGGCGCTTTAGACTCATCCTCGACCAATGGAGCTGGAGGAGCGATTGCTCTTGAAGCGGCTGGGGATATCGCTGCCGGCGCGATCGGTTCGACAGGTGCCGCAGGTAGCGGGAATATTGTGCTGGCCGGACAGGAGATTGACCTTTTGGGCCCCACGGGGTCGGTCCAGGCCACTAACGCAAGTCTCAGCCTGCAACCCTTTACTTCGGCTCAAGACATATCCATTGGCGGTGTGGGTGACACCAACACCGCAGCCTTAGACTTGACGGCGACTGATCTGGATGCCTTAGCGGACGGCTTCGCTTCCATCACCATCGGACGAAACGACGGCTCAGGCACCATCTCCATAGATTCCGCAGGTATCAGCCTTAACGATCCCTTGATACTGCAGTCGCCAGCGACGGGGGGTATTATCGCTGCAAACGGGCCGATGCAAACGACCGGCAGCTTGCGCGCGACGGCGCCGACCATCGGCCTGCGAGACGTAACCACCAACGATGTTCAGACCTATACGGGTTCGGTGACTTTCAACAGCGACTACGTCACGGGCGGTGGTTCGTTCACCGTTGACGGTGACTCAACGCTGGCGAGCAATACCACGGTTACGACGGACGGCGGTGATGTTCTGTTTGGTGCCCTCGAAGGCCCCGGCGAGCTGACGATAACGGCTGGCTCTGGCGATATCCTGTTCCGGGGTGATGTGGGGGCACAGATCCCCCTGGGGCCCGTATCCGTAGCAAGCGCCCAGAATATCAGCCTGACCGGGCAATTCGTTGCCGGTCCAAGCGAATTTTTCTACGACGGCAGCCTGACCAGCCCGGATCCGTCGCTGGAAGTCGAGAGCCTGTTCATCGACCCGGATGCGACTTCGGCCAGGCTGTTCGGGAGCGTGGGTGGGGCCTCGGGGCGCGAAGCAGCGCTCGCCGTCGAAGGACCAAGCGGCGATCCAGACTTTACGATCAACGGTTTTGTCATGGGCAGTTCAGAACCTGAAGTGCTGGCGGAGCCTGGCGGGCTAACCGCCGCCGAGCCGAACACCAATACGGCGGAGGAAATAGAGGTGGCGAAGCAGGACGCCCTTATCGCCGAGGAACCGTCAGAGCCCGAACCCGTGGACGAGATTGATTACTCATCCGTTGAGTATCAGCCTGTATTGCCCGTGCGATTCACCCCGAAATTCAGCATGAGTGATTTCACCATGAACGCGACGATCAAAGGCGGCTGGCCGTTCGTCGTCGACTATCAACTCGAGCGGCCAGGAGAGGTGCGAGTCAAAATTTCCGCCGAAGGCGTCGAGCCCTTCACTTTCGAACTTGACGGTACTACCACGGATCGCCAGCTTGCTGAGTTCGAAGTGCCGCAAAGGTTTGGTGCGGCCGTTAAACCTGTTTCTATCAGCGTGATTGCGTTAGAGGAGGGCGGCACCAAGACAGTGCCCCTGCAACTCTACGGCCTGGGCGCAGGACCGAAAGCAAAGGGTTCCTTCGCCATGGACCCAGTTGATTTCGGGCCTCCATTATTTATCAGAGCGCAGGAAGGTGAAACGGCTGCCTATCGCTTTAAGTCGCACTCTGCGTTTGACAATGTGATCGTCGATTTCTGCAGTGTGACCAGGACAGCAACCGAGCACGTTTATCGATCCGTCCACTACCGTTCCTTCGAGCAGGGAATTAAGCAGGATGACTGGATTGGTAAGCCTGAACCAAGACACTGGAATGGTAAAGATACGAAGGATGAGATATCGGCGGGGTTGCACAAGCTTCAGGTACGCGCCTGGGATGACGGGGAAGAATGGGTGGGCGCCTGGTCGGGCGGATTTATAAGCGTAGCTGACGACAAGCCCTAGAGGCTTCCGCTACTTCCGACTCAGCGGCGCGCGTCCATTCCCAGTCCAAAGTTAAGAAATGAATAAACCAAGCTGTGATGTTTTTCTCTCTCACGATGGCCACGACAAACCTGCGGTCGAAGCGCTAGCCCGTCGACTCAAAGAAAAAGGCATCAACCCCTGGCTCGACAAGTTGAACCTGATTCCGGGGGACCCCTGGCAGGAAAATATCGAGAAGGCTTTGGATAAGTGCGCTGCCTGCGCCGTTTTCATAGGCCCTAGGGGTGCGGCCGGCTGGCACCACGAGGAGATGCGCGCCGCCATCGCCCGTCGAGTCGAGGAACGCGATTTTCGCGTCATTCCGGTGCTGCTTCCCGGCGGGGAACGCGAACAGCGAAAAAGCTTGCCCAAATTTCTGGCGGCGACCACTTGGGTTGTGTTTGAGCGCACCCTGGATGATGAGGACGCGTTTTATCGCCTGGTGTGCGGCATCAGGGGTATCGAGCCTGGGGTCGGACCCGGACCAGCGAAGTATGAAGGCAACCCTCCGTATCGCGGCCTTGAGGTTTTTCAAGCGGAACATGCCCAATTCTTTTGCGGCCGCGAAAAGCTGACCGATGACGTGATTGACTATCATCTGCGCCCGCGTTGGGGCTCGCGGCTGGAGAACCGTTTTCTCGCCGTCGTCGGCGCCTCTGGTAGTGGCAAGTCGTCGCTGGTCCGTGCCGGCCTCATTCCAGCCTTGCGCCAAGGTAAGCTGGAGGGTAGCGCTGACTGGCCAATCGTCATATGTCGACCAGGATCGGATCCCCTGCACAGCCTGGCCACAGCCCTGGCCAACCACCCGGTCGTCGGCGAAGCCATACAAGACGTCGCGCGTTTCACGGAGGCGCTTCGCGACGACCAACGCACGCTCCATCTGACGACACGCCTCGCCCTCCAGGCGCGTCCCGAAACACAGCGCCTTTTTCTGCTGGTGGATCAGTTCGAAGAGATTTTCACCATGTGCCGCGAGGAAAAGCTGCGCAAGGCCCTGGTCGACAACCTCCTGTATGCCGCCACCGTCGTGGGAGGAAAAACTGTCGTGGTGCTGACCCTGCGGGTGGACTTCATTGGCAAATGCATGGCCTATCGGCGGCTCGCCGCCGCCTTGTCTGAGCAGCAGGAGCTGGTCCCGGCTATGCGAGAACATGAACTCCGGCGAGCTATCGAGCGGCCTGCAAATCTGGTGGGGTGTGAGATTGAACCGGGCCTCACCGAGATGCTGTTACAGGACGTCAAGAACCAAGCCGGCGCATTGCCGTTGCTCGAATACACCCTCATGGAGCTGTGGGAGCGCCGAGAAGGCCGCCGGCTGACGATTTCAGCCTACCGAGCAATTGGTGAGCTCCAGGGTGCGCTGGAAAAACAAGCCAACGAAGTCTTCGACGTCTTGACCCCTCTGGAGCAGGGGATCTGTAAGCGCATCTTTCTGCGCCTGATCCAGCCCGGAGAAGAGACGGAAGACACCAAACGCCGGGTCATGATGAAGGAACTGGAAGAATCGGATGCGGTGGCGCCGGTGCTGAAGCGGCTGATAGAGGCCCGCCTGATCACGGCGGAGGGCAAAGAGCCGGAAAAGGACCAGGCAGGGGACGTGCTTATCGAGGTGTCCCATGAAGCCTTGATCCAGGATTGGTCGAAGTTGCGGGAATGGATCGATGCGGATCGGGAGGCGGTACGATTGGAGCACCGCTTGAGCGAAGCTGCCAAGGAATGGGACCGGAATGGCAGAGACGCGGCTTTCCTGTATCGAGGCGCACGCTTGGCTCAAGCCGAGGAGTGGCGGGAGACGCACGGCGGAGAAGCTGTCGCTCTCGAGCTGGAGTTTCTGGATGCAAGCGTCGCACTGCGGGACAGTGAGCAACGCGAGAAGCAGAGGCAGCAGAGGCGAAAATTTTGGTATGTCGGCGCAGTAGCAGCGCTCGCCACCGTAATCGCTGTCGGAGCGGTATTGTTCTCGTTCCATCTAAACAAGGCAAAGAACGAGGCAAGACAGGCAGAGGGAGAGGCAAGACAGGCAGAGGGAGAGGCAAGACGGGCAGAGGAACAAACCGCTGCCGAGCTGGCAAAGCGGTTTTGGGTGCGTGGCGTCACAGAACGAGATCGCAAGGGGGACTGGTTGAAGGCCAGCCACTATCTCATGCGCGCGGCTGAAGTCGCCAAGGCTAGCACCAGTTCGAACGATGCTTATCTGGCCGGTGCCCTAGTCGCCAAGGCTAGCACCATTTCGAACGATGCCTATCTGGCCGGTGCCCTGTTGGTTCGGCCCGTGCGGCTCACCGGTATATTGCAGCACCGAGCCAGCGTTAGCGGTGCACTTTTTAGTGCGAGTGGGACACGGGTTTTGAGCTGGAGCGATGATGGTAATGCGTGGCTTTGGGATAGCCAATCCGGTAACGAGTTGGCGACCATGTACGGCGGCGAGGGATTGAAAGGCGCTGTCTTCAGCGAAGATGAGACAAGAATTTTGACTTGGAGCAAAAACGGCACGGCAAGGCTCTGGGACAGTGAGACCGGGAAGAGACCGACGACCACCCTGCAGCTCGAGGGGAAAGGACTTCGCGGTGCGCGCTTCAGCCCCAACGAGCGCCAAATTCTCACCTGGGGCAAAGACGGCATTGCACGCCTCTGGGACACCGCTAGCGGACAGGAGCTTAAGAGCCTACCCCACAAAGGTCCCGTATCGGGCGCCCTCTTCAGTGAGACAAAACCCCGAGTTCTGACCTGGAGCAAAGACGGTACGGCAAAGTTATGGAGCTCGGACACCGCAGAGATCCTTGCCTCCATGAGGCACAAAGGGGTGGTTTGGGGCGCCACATTCAGTCAGGACGAACGCTGGGTTTTGACCTGGAGCTACGACAAGACAGCGCGGCTTTGGGACGCGGATACAGGAGATCAGCTCAGCTTATTTGAGCACGACCGTCCCGTCCGCGGTGGGACATTCGGTCAATTAAACACCAAGGTGTTGACCTGGAGCGACGATGGGGCGGCAGCACTCTGGAACGCAGTGAATGGAAAGAATCTCGCTGACATGAGACACGATGGTCCCGTTCGAGGTGCCACATTCGGCCGGGACGAGCGCTGGATTCTGACGTGGAGCGACGACAAGACAGCGCGACTTTGGGACGCGGAAAGTGGGCAGTTACTTCACCTATTTGAGCATGACGGCCCGGTGCGAGGCGCACGTTTCAGTCCAGACGGGCAGCTTGTGCTGACATGGAGTGAGGCGAGCGCGCGCATTTGGTCTAGCGGAGATGGGCAGAGGCTAAGCCCCGCCCTCAGGCATCCTTCACGTATTAACCAGGCGCTTTTCGATGCCGAGGGGGATCAGGTCCTGACGGCGGGCAAAGATGGTACGGTACGGGTCTGGTCTGTTGAAAACCCGAAGCAGGCTCGAGCGGTCATGTGTCGTGAATCAGCCGTCATGGATGTCATTTATACTCGGGGCAGTGCACAAGTTGTGAGCGCGTGCGTCGACGGCACGATCTGGGAATGGGACAGCGAGAAAGGACCGTCTGAACGGACAAAGCTGAAGCTCGATGGGCGTTTCAGCGGTGCCCGGTTTGCCGAGGACGGAAGTAAGCTGCTGACCTGGAGTGGCGACGGTACGGCACGCCTGTGGTCTACAGCGGACGGAGATGAAGTAATAGACCCTTTGCAACATGAAAAGAAAGGGTTCGGGGTCCTGGGTGCTGTGTTCAGTCCTGATAAGCGCAGGATTCTGAGCTGGAGTGATGCGGGTACTGCGCGAGTCTGGGACAGCGGAAATGGCGAGCTGATTGCTGAGGTTAGCCACACAGACTCCTCCGTCAGTGGTGCCGTGTGCAGCGCAGATGGACGACGGGTAGTCAGTTGGAGTGACGACGGCACTGTATTATTGTGGCGCAGCGAAGTGCTAGCGCCGCCGCTGCTGCGTCTAAAGGACGCGAAGCTGCGGGTGAGCGCGGCAGTCTTCAGCGGCGACGGGCAACGGGTGTTGCTGTTGGGTAGCGATGGCAGCGCTCGATTCTGGGACAGCACAAGCGGCGAGCTGGACGAACCTTTATCCATACATGACGGTCGAATCGATGGTGCGGTGCTGAGCCGGGACCAACGCAGTGTACTGACCTGGAGTGCGGACGCCACGGTACGGCTCTGGGCAATCGATAGCGGCAAGCCGATCATGCCGGCTCTGCCTCACGACGGAGAGAGAGTTAACGGTGCCGTCTTCAATAGCGACGAAACCCGTATTCTAACCTGGGCGGAAGACGGCACGGCCCGGGTCTGGAGTCGCGAAACCGGCCAGCCCTTGACCCTGCCCATGAAGCATGACTACGCGGTCAACGGTGCCCGATTCCTGCCAGACGAAAACTGGATTATGACCTGGGCTGTGGATAGTACCGTGCGCTTATGGAGTCTCGAAGTGGACGAAAGCGGGTTTGATAAGCCGGTACTGCACACTAAGCTGCGTACTGGAACCAGGCTTACCGAAGAACGCGAAGAGCTAAAAATACTGGACCGCAAAGAGTGGCAAGACGCAAGGTGAAACTGAGTTTGCGGAACTCTAGCCAATTAAATCACAATGGGCTAACTCCCGCTGCAACCATGCAAAGTCTATGCGTTCCTGCTCAAGCCTCAGGTGTGGTGGTCCAGCGAAAGTTTGCTCCCATGCTTGCACAGCAATTGACTGGACGATGCCAGTGTAAGTTGCGATCATCACAATGAAAATACACCAAGATGCTCACTTGACGGACATCGGGGCACAACGAAAGCAATCGACGCCAACAGGCGCCGCCGATGCTGAGATCTGTTGAAACGCCTGGGCTACGCTGCGCGCCTCAAATCAACGATCGGCAGATGCTTCCGGCCCCAATGATAGCGCACATCAAGACGAATGGGAGTGCCACAGTGGCCGGTGACCGGAGCGTGCGGAGAGGCACAGGGCGCGCTTCGCGGCCATCGCGCGCGCGGTTCGTATCGAGGCCGATGTTGATTGAACCAGACTTAAAAGAACCTAAGCTCCCGATGGAACGCCTCCCTGCGAAGTGACACGAGGATGATCCGCGTGCATTCATTCTTTAGTGTTAGGATGAATCGCTCAACCAGGGCAATGCTGCCATGTTGGCCGACGGTGCCGAAGCGGGGCGTGATCCCCTGGCCATCACACCAGGCCTTGAACGCATCGCACCAGAACTGCGGGCCCTGCAGGGTAAGGGAGTGACCTCACGGTCACTCCCTCCCCGAAGAACGGTGCGTGAAAGTTTCCCCTCACACCGCTCAAGCCTTTCAAGAGCCAGTTGCCTGACCCGGTTGCTCTGTCCGTCGGTTCACCTGAACGGTCAGTCCCACGCCGCGTCAAATGCCCCATTCCACACAAACGGATTAACGCTTCGCGAGCGTTGTCGGCGCGCGAAGTAATCCTGGAATGCGGGGTCATAGGGAGTTGCGTCAGCGCGAATCTTGACATGTCGAATAATGGAAACGTGAGCCGCTTGGAGCAAATCCAAGTGCGTCGCCTTACCCTGCTTGTCGTGGGTCCCTGCATAGAACACCCATTGACGTCGACCCTGAGTGCGGAAGTAGCGCTTGCGCTTCCATTGGTTCGACTTGTTGGGATGCCGATAGTTGACCCAAGAAAGCAACGCTAGAAACACCTTATGGTCGACATAGGTAAAGGTTCTCTTGGCGACCGCATGACGATAGTAGTTAGCCCACCCTCTTATCTTGCGATTGAGCTGCCGAACTAGCTGCTCCGTCTTGGCCGCCCGATTGAACTTGATAAACCTGCGGAGCTCACCCAAGAACGTCTTCACAGACGCCTTGGCGGGTTTGATAAGTAACTTGCCCGCGTACTTGCGTACGTTGAATCCGAGGAAATCAAATCCATCGTTGATGTGCGTGATATGGGTTTTCTCCGCAGAGAGTTCCAAACCACGCTCCCACAGAAACGCCTCCACGGCAGGCTTCACTCTCTCTTCCAGCACCTCTCTCGAAGCGCCAGTGACAATGAAGTCGTCAGCGTACTTCACGACATGGACTTTCTGGCCCTTAGGTGCCGCATTGACGGCTACCTGTTCTAGACCATCGAGCGCCATGTTCGCCAAGCTCGGCGACGCAATCCCGCCTTGCGGGGTACCGGCTTCCGTGGGATAGAGGATCCCTTCTTCCATGTAACCAACCGCCAACCATTTCCTCAGGATGTATTTGTCCATCGGAATGTGATCGAGTAGCCACGAATGACTAATCCGGTCAAAACACGCCTTAATGTCGCCTTCTAGAATCCATTGCGGCGAGCGCTTTCTCGATAAGACGATAAAGCATTGCCCAATGGCGTCGGCAGTAGAGCGCTTGGGCCGAAACCCGTAGGCGTTTCGGTCCGCTTGAGTTTCCGCCACCGGTTCGAGGGCTTGCAAGTACAATGCTTGCATCGCTCTGTCACGTTGGGTAGGAATCCCGAGCGGGCGCCGCTTGCCGTTCTTTTTAGGCACATAAAGCCGGCGCAACGGTTGTGGCCGATAGCCTCGCCGTTGCAATGACCGGGCGGCTTGGAGTTTCTGACGTGACGTTGTCCAGA
>Ga0316194_10000828_pt1 | contig 20984 bp, 36 predicted proteins | sample CroRivsedime1_MG_FD_204936 | JGI IMG/M metagenome (GOLD analysis project Ga0316194, IMG submission 204936) | Coastal sediment microbial communities from Maine, United States - Cross River sediment 1 | ecosystem: Environmental > Aquatic > Marine > Coastal > Sediment | place: USA: Maine...
GCTTGATGCGTGGTGCAACCATGAACTGATTGATCTGTTGATAGATCTGCATCAGATCGCCGTGCCGAACTGGCTTACGCATCTCCTGCATCATGTCATGGTGTTGCTTTGCTTGCTTCTTGCGCTCTGCTTGCTCTTCTCGACGCTTACGTCTTGCGGTAGCACGTGGGAATTTACCGGTGTCTTTGCCAGAGTCAGGATGAGTACCGTCATCGGGCTCTTCCCCAGGTGTCTTGCCAGTCTTGGGGTCCTTACCGAAGTCTTGTTGGTCTCCGGTCTCGGTCTTACGACGGCCTTCAGGAAGATCTATTGGTTCAATCTCTGACTGTTCGACTTCGAGTTCAGGAATCTTCTCTTCGCTCATCCGTCTCTCCCTTCTAATAATAGTATGAGTGCCAACCTACCAACGGTGGGGTAGGAAGGTGAATGTGTGTTTGTAGACGAAGGTTCCCTTCGTCCACAGGTACACATAGTCAAGTCTCCCCGCTTACCGGGTTACATTTCAACTCCGCAAGTGGGACAGAAAATGTATTCTGTTATTGTGGAGAATCTCTCGCAATCTCCGCAGTGATCACAAAGATACTCTACTTCCCCACACCAACAGTATTCTTCTTCTTCCTCTTCTTCATGAAGGTACCATTTAAATATGGCCTTCATTGTGAGGATGTTCTTGAACCGCTTCTTGGCGGCTGCCTTGAGTAAAGCTTGTCTTACATGAAAGTTGCAACTCATCTTTGTGTTTCCTCCACATCTGGGTAGAATCTTCGGCGTAATGCTAGAACGCCGTGTTCCTGTAGCTCTGGAACTACAGTAAATATATTATGTCTCGAGACCACATAGTCCACAAGGAACACATGTAGTCGGAGTGACAAAGCATTGTCATTCATGGGATTAAACTCTGGTAGCGGAGCCCAAGGTCCCATATGACCTGCGACAGCCTTAGCCAGCTTCTTGAACCATTTCTGATCCTTAGCAATAAAAGGATCATCAACATCTGGCATGTTGTAGTATGTCCAGGCTAGCTCCTTAGCTGCATAGACAGGATGAAGTGGGTCAGTACGGAATCTACCATCATCGTAGACATTCTCTCTGCCCTCTATACCACAACGGTATGAGTCATGCAGTAATAGGGCTGACCTAAATACATCTACGGTTAGGTTGTCCCACCACCAACCGAGCATTCTCACGTGCTCTCTGCCATACTCAAATGCCTTGAGCATGTGTTCGCTTAACAGCTCACCGTGGTGGTACTTGCCTGATGTGCTAGCCATGATGGTCCACACATACTTGGGTGCCCTAGCAAGAGCTACCCTAGTGAATGCCCTGACATGGGCATCCTCAATCTCTTCGGTACGCTTTAGGACTAGTTCCATTACCTTTACTTGGTATTCGTTTGCGCTCATTCTGTTGCCTCTATTAGTGTTCGGAAGGGGCATGAGTTACAGATCTTTGCACCCTTCCTGCGTTGAGTCTTGCAGTTCTTGTAGAACCATGCTCCGGTCTCTATACATTCCCTAAGAGCGTTCTGTACTTGTTCTACACGAGCGAATTCCTCAAAGGTCAGGAGCATACCCTCCCTCTTCATGACGTCACCCTTTCTAATGGTGCGTCTCTTCATTAGGTGAGTCTCCCATCTCGGCGATCCTCATGGTCCTTCACAAAGCTTCTACAAGCATTAGTAAGATTGACGCTTTCGCATGCGCAATTGTAGTTCTTGACCTTCCACATACGGACTTCACCTAGAGTGGAGGTAATAGATCCGCCAGTCTCCATGATGATCTCCAGTGCTTTTATAATAAAGATTGTGGCATTACCTAACATGCTTACATACCTTTTGTGGCCATATTGGTACTCTCCACCGAAGAAGTGTAGTAGGTGAGGATGTTCTTTATCTAGCTCTTCCTCAGTGTTATAGCCATCTACTTTATGCGAACCTATGAATTGACCCATTATTCTTCCTCTATCGTTCCTGGATCATCTTCTGCCTCCGGCTCATCGAAGATCTCGATCTCTGGCATTTGCTCTTCAGCTTCCTCATTCTCTGCGAAGTTCATCTTCTCTTTGAGAAGTGACATGTACCTGACCTTTTCCTCGAAGCTGAGAGTCTTACTGTGTTTTACCTCTTCGTAGAGGTTCACAAGCTCCATCATGTCTGCATCGCAGCCGGTGGGGCAAGCATCGCCTATCGGCATTCTTGCATCGCAGATAGGACATTCCTCGGTAGTATCACAAACACATGGGAAGTCACTGCAAAGCTCGCAGCATTTGCACTTCTGTTCCTCACAAGTACCACAGCAACCGCACAGCTCGCCGTCCATTGCATCGCAGAGAGGACATGGTTCAGGTTCGTCGGGGAACCTATCGATTCCGAGAGCTTCCTTCACTCTCTTAGCCATCTCTTCTTTCTTCTCTTCAAGCGGCTTGGCTTCGAGCTCGAGGTGCCCAGCCATGTGCTTACGTAGCCAATCGGGATCTGCTGCTAGTGGATCTCCTGCTTCTTCCTCAGGAAACCTTACGTCTGCTACAAGACCAGAGCCTTCTTCTTTGGGCCATCCTCTGCTCTCTACAGTAGGAGGCTCAGCTTTCTTACACCTGTTGGGACAGATTTGCTGCTCAAGTGACCAGACACTGTTGCATTTTTCACAGAGCCATCCTATATCTTTACCAACAGTAATCTTTCTGCGACTGTCGGCGAGATGCTGTGCCATCTTCTCTGTCAGGTTTTCCTTTGTTACTTCAGTTTCCATTGCCTCTTCCTCTTTTGTGGGTCCGAAAAACTCATCGAACATCCTTAGATAATATTCCACCCTTGTTTCTCCTTCTCTTTCTAGGAAGGGAGACTCTTCAGGTTCTTCCTCACGTACTTTCTCTCGCTCTTCGGATTCTTCTCCTCCCATATCGCCAAGCAGATTGAACACCCTTCCGGGTTTTGCTGGCTCCTCCTCGGTAGTCTCAAGCCCTGGTACTTCGGGTGTTTCGGGCACGTCGTCGTCAATAGCTTTCCAGGACGGATCGCCGATCTCTTCGCCTCTAGCTTTGGCTCTGCCCCTTTCGATCGCTTCTCTGATGAAGTCTTCTTCCCATTCTGCTTCTTTAAGTGCTGCTTTGGGGACGAGGAGGATATGGTTTTCGACTTCTTTGTCTTCTTCGAGCTTTGCGACTTTTTCTTCGAGCTTTCGGAGCTCTTTTTCTGGGTTCCAGATCGTGATCTTGTCGGCCATGGTAGTTTCTCCGGGTCATGTATGAATATCTTTCTTCCTTCTACATGTACGTGGAAGCATCCGCCAGTATGCTCTACTTCGAGATCTATAGAACGACCTTTAGCCCAAGGCCAATTCATGTACAGAGAATGAAGAAACAGTTCTAGATTAACTTCACTAAGCTTTTTAGCTACTCGTCTGAAGTTTGGTGTGAAGCTTTTAACGAAGAAACCGGGCCCAAATAGAACCCAGTAACCGTCATTATTCTTGGTAATCAGAAAGTCTTTCTCAGTCATACTCCTATTATACCATAGATTTTACAAAGCTTGCCGATATTTTTCTATGAACTCGTCTGTGATACCTATGATTGATACACCGGCATTCATAAGCATCCAACGAGAATCAGCATCGTAGTCAGGACCAGCTCTATAGAAGACGCGAGTAATACCGGCGCCAATAATCATCTTGGCGCAGTTCATACAGGGTAGAGGACACCAACAGTACATGTCAGCACCAGTAATGCGTACACCTTCGCGGGCTGCGTTAGCAACTGCGTTGGACTCAGCATGCCCAGCAGGGCATAACTCGAGACCAGTACCACTGACAAACTCAAGCAGTCTTCTAGGACAACCAGTTCCCCACTCTTCCTTGAGTTTCCTCAAGGTAGTAGGGTCACTATGGTAGTTCTTGATCCCTCTCAAGATCTTAACAACCTGGTCGTATCTAGCCTCAGTGTGACACTCCGGTACGTCTCTAGGAGGGCCATTGTATCCAGTAGCAAGAATAGTTTTGTCCCTTACGATGACAGCACCTATCTTTCTACTCATGCACTTGGACCAAGTACCAAAGTACTCGGCAGCCAGAAGCATGCGGATATGCCATTTTTGTTGGCCTCCACCGTAAAGGAACTCAAACTTCTCTGGCTCGCCAGGTTTGATCCCCTCGGGAATTCCAAGTCCCCCATATTTATCTATCATAGTCATAAAACGGTTTCCCCTATCTAGTGGGATTTTCGGTTTTGGGCCTAAATGGCGTTTTCTGGAGTAGTGTGATTAGCTCTTCTATGAGCTTTACTGCTTCACTCGCTTTCATTTGTCAAATCCTCGTGGATGGTTATCATCAAAGTGCACCCACTTCGTCCTTTTGTCCTTATAGACAGGAAACTCTTTCCTACCACAGAGCGTACAATGACGCTCATAGCGTCCATGTACAGGGGCAATAAAGTTTCCTTTGAACCATCTGTGCATACCAAGAAATCGGCACCAGAATGGTTTTTTCTTATATGATAAAGGTTCCCTTTTCATAAATAAGTTCTCCATCGGCATATACCTCGCCTTCACTAATGTCACATATCATGTCCCAGTGTATACTGGCCTGATCGTTCTTAGAGCCGGATTCGGGATATCCTTTGCCAAAGGCCATATGGAAGGTTCCAGCGATTTTCTCGTCAAACAGGATTTCCTTTGTTGGGAACGTAATATGGGGATTTAGCCCAAATGCCAATTCTCCCAAAACACGACATTCGCCCTCAAGGTCCGTATCGAGCATTTTCTCAACATATTCGGTTTGAGCGCTAGTTTTGGCTTTCGTGTATATGCACTTTCCGCCTGACATCTGTACGTGGACGTCTTCGATAAGGCGGCCGCCGTGTAGGGTCGGAGCAGTAAAATTAACCCATCCATGGGTATAATCTTCATATGGAGCAGTGAAAACTTCGCCATCGGGCATATTAAAGCGTCCATCGCAGTTTATCCATTTTCGGCCTCCGACACGAAACTGGATATCGCAATTTGGACCTACAATGTGCAAATGGTCGACCTTACTAAGCAATTGGACGTACTTCTCTTGCTCATCGGCCTGATTTTCCCAAAAGCCTATAGGATCACGCTCAAATGCGCCTACAGAACTGAAGACAAAGTCTTCGAAGTCCAGGGTGCCCATATTGGCTTCCATAGCACTTTGAGCAGTAGGCCAAAGAGTAACACACCAGCGATAGCTGCCTTCAGGCGGATCTTCGTAATGCGGGACCGCAGTCCAAGGAGCAGAGCGATCTAGAGCAATCTGGCTAATTGGCTGTTTAGCTTTTGTAGCCAATTGGACCAGTTTAGGATCTACATTCGTAAGAGCTCTAGTATTGTCCTCAGTCCATACTATGATGTTCGCATCAAAAGTCTCGGTAATGCGTTTTAGTATATCTGGAGTTCTGCCAATGATCTCTTCTGAGGCATGTTTGAAGAATAGCTCTTCGTAGCCAGGAAGTGATACTTGGAGATACGGGTCTGCACCCCTTGAGAGAACACCGATATACAGTTCACGAAGAAGGGGCTCGGCGGCTAGCCCGCCAACGATCCTAACCTTCTCTCCTTTTTTGACTCTAGTAGAGTATCCAAGGAGAATTTCCGAGAAATTGATGATGTGGTTCATTCGTTTTCCTTTCTTGAGGTAAACCATAGCATTGCAAAGTCCTTGTCAACTCTGACCCAGATTCTTGCTTCTTCTCCCGAGATTGTTAAATCTGCGGCGATGACTGCTTCTATTCGTCTCATCATGAGCATATCGTGTACCTGCATCAAGTAAGACATAAAAAGCCCGTCGTTGTACTTACTACCATCAAGGACCATAAAGGCTTTACTAAGCTCTACATCATCGCTAGTAATAAGCCATTTGACAAAGTGAGCTATGAGTGGAAATTGTGGCGGTGGTATATTCATACCGTATTTCAATATATCTTTAGGAGTCATACGGCCTCCATGAGTTCCAACTCACCGAAGGTAGGGTGAGCAGGTGTTTCTGAATCTGAATTCGAGATCATTAGATGATGTTTGCGTAGTTTACGGAGCATAACATCATCGCCTTCTTTCCCTCTTTACGAGGTATAGCCCGGACACTTCTTTAGTGGTGTGGGCTCCCAGAATATATCTCTCTCGATCTTAAGACCGACAGGTCCGTGTATTGATTTTAACTCATTGAGCGAGAATGATCCCCATTCGGGGAACTCGCCTACGACGAATCCAAAGAATTCGAAGTCTAGCTCGGTACCGTCGTCATCCAGTACGGGCTCACCTTCTGTGACGTACCATGTCCAACTCCCCCATGGTTGAAAGAACTTCACATGGGCGATAGCCATGCCACCGAGGCCGTCCTGTCTACCGAACTCTGGTACTAGCTTCCTTGCTTCATCCGGGAATATCCCTGTGTATTCCATTATTCTTCTTCTTTCTCTTTTTGTTTTGGATGGTATGCTAGTGGAGAAATGTGACCACATACTAGACAGCTATATTCTTTGTTATTGCTAAAGGCGTCTGCATTGATCCATGCTCTGTACTGACAGCATCCACATATCCAAATTGTTGTATTTACATTAAACAAGTCGAACATCCCTTCTCCTTTTGGAGGGGTGGTGGCCCCTTACGGAGCCACCATGATTGATATTAGCCTGTCTTCTGGGCTCGGTGCCTATCCCTAAAGTTCAGAGCGTAGAGAAGGACGCTGACAAACACAGACACAAAGCCAGCGGCTATAAGTGCTGTGAGCGTTCCTCCTAGTAGCTCATATGTTAGGAATGTTGCAACAATGTCTGTCAAGAGCGGGTGATCTAGACACCATTGTTTTACCTGCCCGGGGATTCGCATCCAGGTTAGTCCGAATCCTGCCGACGAGGCCGCACCTAAAACGGTAGCATCTACGAGAAGTGTCATTTAACCTCCTGTTAAAGCTACTCGTATGGAAGGGCGAAAGACTGGGCACTTAGGCTGCGTCTTCCGTTCACTTACACTAGCCTGTGACTCATTACCCGTCCTACCCAGTTTCCTGGGTGACCCAATAGGACTTATATGTAAACGGGACTTATGCACTAGTGCGCCCGTTACATTCATACTGAAAGTTCCATTGTGTCATTCAGTACGTATAGATGAGATCCAGGAGGTCCCGCCTCCTGGATCTCATGAGAACAAGGTTGCTTCCCGCTCACCGGGTTAGCAGTTCACTAATAAAGTGAGATAATTGCAACCGGATGGGGCATAATTGCCTGCTCCGGCCGTCCTATGGATAAATGTTCTGACCAATATTTCACTCCCTCCTGTAGCGGGCATCTCATCGGCCTATGCCTTTGATAATCCCATTAAACAGTCTCACCGCTACCGTGGTGCCTCCGTCACTCCACTCCCTCGCGTCGTATTCGCTCGGTCGTGGTCGGGAGGGCTTGTTTTACAAGGCCGACTATGCGCGCCGTAGTCAGTCTCAACCTCGGGTCATTGCGACATCGAGAATAGAGAGTTCCATCAGGCCAGTTGACGGAACTCCATGGCTAACTGTCCTAGCTTAGCCAGTTTAGTAAGGTCTGTGTGCCAGTCAACGCTACTAATGGCTATAGCGCCTTTAAGCTCTCCAGCAAGATCTTCAGCTGTAACAGCGACTTGCTCTACCCATATGTAGGCGTTCTCTGGATATTCCTCACTGACCTCAATAAGATTGTAACCATCGTCGACTTGAAAGTGCCTTCTTAGCACATAGTAGTCAGTCTCAAGATCGCCAGTGCGCGCAAAGTGAATTGCAGATGCGAGGTCTAGTACAAACGGTTCTATCATCTTAACCGAGTCTTTTATTGATAGTTGACCACCCACGCAGTAGTGTAATAGCTTTCTGATATCATGTAGGCGGTCAGCACGATCTGCAAAGAACCTGAGAGAGAGGCATTCGCTAGCATACAGAGATAGCTTGCCAAATTGTTCCTCTCTATACAGGATATTAGCAACTCCTTCGGCCGCAATAGGCCATATAGACCAGTTTTTACAGCTTACAAAGTCGCTGAGCCAGGCATCTAGCTCCTTGTAGATGATGGTATAAGCCTGAGACTTGACTGTGTCAATGACTCTACCATCCCAAGGAGAGGTCTTCGCAAGATAGACCACATGATACCTTTTGTGCTCATAGTAGAAGGGATACTGTGCCGCAGCGAGCACAGCCCCTTCTACTTCGGCGACATCTTGATCGACAATTTCAAGAATCTTGTCGTCCACGATTACCCCCAAGGCTTCTCTTCAGTACCCTCAGCTGCCGCATCGGCGGTCTGATCGAACTGGTTAGCCTCTTCTTTGCCCTTGAGATATTGGGCAATGATGTAATCTTTGAAAGCCTTTGTGTTTTCGGCGTTTGTACCTTCGACGTCGTTGAAGATGTTACCTTCACCGTCTTCATGGTACGGCAGAACGACGAAAAGTCCGTCATCTTTCTGACTCTTGATGATGGCGCACTTTACTTTGACCTTTCCGCCAAATACGACGAAACCACTGGCTACGGCCTTTTTTGAATTCTTGACAGGCCACATTCTCACATCACTAACGATGTTTTCCATGTAAGATCCTCCTCTTACTTTATTATACCACAGATTCCATATCCATGGTGAAATTAAGATATGCTGTTGGTATCAACAACGCCGGTATTGAAACTACCATAGTTATTAACACCACCTGCATCTGAGCTACCCGAAGAATAGAAGTAGAGACTTGAACCAAGGAAAGTTGGTCTGACCTCATGGTCTTCTTCTTCGCCGCCTCTCACGCGTCTTTCGTGAGCGCCGAGTGCTCTTCCGACTTCGTCATATGCCATTACCCACTCAGGGACCTCGACTCCCTGAATGTGCATGGATAGTGCGACTTTCCTGAGCACTCTATTATATCTACCTACATTATTGTAGCGGATATACTCTAATTTTCCGTCCCAACTACGATCTTCGAATGGATTCCCGCGCCTCATTACCATCTCAATACCTTCATTGATCACTTGATTCACATATCTTTTGTCAACGTGGGGTTGATTACGCATGGCATCGCGGCCGTTTAGGCTAAAGCCTATCCACTTCTGTTTCTGGTAATATGGCTTTATCTTTGTCTTCCGTGTGTTTGGCACAAAGCCGTGGTGACGTACAAGCTCCATAAGCTGGTTCTTCACACGCTCCACATCTGTCCTATCGGGGCAGTCTAGACTAATGATAATATCGTCCATATACCTAGAGTATAGTGCTCTGTAGTGTGGTGTTTCCTGACCACGCCACTGAGCATTGTTGGGAACTTCTTGGAGTATGTATCCTATACCACCTTCGCCATTCATCTCGCCTAGCCATCGCTGGAGCATGTTCTCAATTGCGTTATCTAGATCTATAACGGCTATATTGGCAAGCATCGGGCTAGTAGGAGAACCCTGCGGGAGAACCTGTTCGTTGTTAATGGTCCTCAGACAGCACCTAATGTCCTCATTATCCATGTATGGTCTGAGCCTACGGACATTTGCCAGCATGTCATACGTGACTGTCGGGTAGAAATCCTTAATGTCAGTGGATACCATCCACTCCCACCCGGCGTGTTGCATAACGCGTTCTCTAACATCGAGCCTAGGAATACAACCACATGCACGCCAGTGCACCAAAAGCCTAGCATGACTATTCAGAATACGCAGTGCAAACTTCTGGATTCTCTTGAGCTCGGGATCAGGCTCATCAATTCGCCTGATTCCTCTGCCATTTCCTTTTCTGATATAGTGGGTGTTGTAAAGCGAATCCTCATCGTTTTGAAGCTGATTGTATAGCTCTCTGGTAAAGATTCTCATTCCATCAACCCTCTCTCCCTGAGTTTAGCAAGAAAACGATCTTTAAGTGTATTTCCTGTAGTACCCTCTTCGACTTCTGGCTCATGCCCTACCGCTTCCTCCTCTTCGGGAGGAAAGTCTATCGAGTTCTCTGCACTCCTTTGTCGTGCCATCTCTAGGGCACGTTCTCTCAGGAACTGAGCTTCACGTTCTGCATTCTGCTTGAGCAGGTCTTCGATCTGACTATCGTCACTCTGGTCATGTGTCTCTAGGATACGGAGTACATTAAACGGTTGGTCATTCTCAAGAAATTCATTTGCGATTACTACCCACTCTTTGAAGTCCCTATAGGCTTCATAGGCGTAGTAGCTAGCGTGGTTGTAGGATCTGTACCAGCGCTGTCTACCAATATATCCAGGATTACCGTAATTCACTGAGAGGCGACTGCTCATATTGAGTCCCATGTTGACTCTCTCTAGCGCGTCCACACGGGCCTTAAATTGATTCCACGCAGCATACAAGGCGTCTACTTCCGATGGGTCAACCAGACCTCTAGTACGCCAGTACAATTGTGGATTATCGTTATATCTCTCATTGGCCCTGTTATTCCTGCCGTACATATAGTATGTACTAAGGTGCCATGGCCAGCTTAACTGGACTATACTCTGCATGTCAAAGATCTGTGCTAGTGCTGCGTGCTGAGAACGCCTAATATCCAGATTGTATCTGAAGGTATTCCTTTCCTTCTCGACTACCTGGTGGCCCTCAATGTGTGCCCTAAGACACCTGCCTAGCAACCTGGTAATATATACCTCAAGGTACTGTGGTTTGAACTTAAGAAAGTCCTTTGCGTGTATGATGTGTTTGACACGCTCCACTACACCGTCCTTTCTAGCTTCCTGATAAAGTGCTAGGAAGTCAAGTATAGCACTCCTTCTAACAAGCTCATTCTGCATATCTTCGTGAGTTTCGAACTGGTTGCCAATGAGCTTCTGAATTAGGGCAACGTCTTTCTTATGCTTCTTTGTCATCTTCTTCCGATTCCTCCACGAATATATCTGTGAGGCTGCGGTAAGTGTTAAACTGAGTGGCTGATCTGCCGCCGTGACCAAAGTTCATTGCGTACGCCCGCGGCCGGCGCTCTGTGTTATTGCCTTCTTCCCCTTGTTCCCTGTGGTCCACAAGAGCGGCCATAACCTGGCAAAATGCACTAAATAACTGGGATGAACTCATGATGTTAGTAGCCATAGCTTGCTCAACCTCAGCGGCATTTTCTGCACAGCTGGGGTCATCGGGATCAAAGTCTGGCTTCTCATCCAGTATCTCAGGAAATAGGTCTACGAAGGTCGGCATTGGAAAATCGATGCCACGCCTGGCGAGGCCAAGGCCGTTCTGGCTCTTCTCTATCTTAGTGAGCATGTTCTCCCACCAGCCTGCATCATGCATCTTAGCCTTAGCGTTAGGTCCATAGCCCAGTTTCTGGACATGGTTCTTATGCCTATGGCCGATGATTACCTGGCCGTCAAACATCTCATTTGCCACATCAATCCAGAATAGGCTGTTCTGGTACATAACTTGCTCACATGGCTTGATGATAGCTTCATGAATGATCTTCCTGGTAGCGTTGTTATCGACGCACCCAAGGATTATGACACTGCCCTTAGTCTTACGAATAAGATTCTCTGCGAGATCAGCATTGAGGTACTTTTCCACGATGCCCACTTCGAGGCCAAATACGCGGCCGTACCTCTCTGCCATTACTCTGGCCTTGTTTTTACCAACATCTGGTGTTATAAAGTTCTGGCGAATGAGATTCTTTTGTTCTACGGAATCACCATCTATCAAAGTAAGCTCAATTTGAAACTTCTTCTTGTTGGCTCGTACGGCATTAGCTATCTCTTGTTTTTCCGCAAAACTACGTATGTACCTGGCTACCTGCGGTACAGTGTAGCCACCATTACCACCACAGCCTACAACAAATATGTGGATGCTGTTGGACAGGGCATTCTTAATGCTATATGAGCTTGTGACACCGGCTCGGCTGAGATCCAGCTCGAGCCTAACGTCTTCCACCGGAATGTTAGAGATCTCCTTCTCTAGACCTGCCTCTAGTTCAGGGTGCGGGTACATAGTCTTCCCTCCTCTTCGACCACCGCCCATCATTACAAGTTTGGGTTTCACTTTGTTGAACCATCTATAATCTCTTTGAGTGACGAAACAGCCATAGTATCAAGTTTATCTACTAAGCTAAGCCACATCTCTTTAAGATCATCGCCATTCAATATGTGAGCGCTCTCGATCAAAGACTCGATTGCAAGAGATATATCTCCATTCTGGAAGTCGAATGGGAGAAGTTCCATCTCATCACCATCAATCCAGCCAATCTCCTCTTCCCATCGCTCAACGGGGTAGATGAGGTTGTCTTGCTCAGTGGTACCGGCCTTGCCAAACAGAGGCGGTTGAGTACCCCTACGTGCCCTGCGGGATTGTGGAACATATCGATCGTAAAAACTGTTGTCTCTCGGATCCATATAGTCTCTTCGCTCAACATGATGAAGTGGCTTATCTTTGTAATACTTGCTCTTCTTCTTGTAGTCGGCAGGACTATGGACGTTCTTCATCCACTCTGCGGGGAATCCTACGTTAACGTCGGGTGTTTCAAATACCTGGAACAGGTTTAACTGTATCCACCCACCCTTGCCATCGCCTGCTCTAAATAGCATTTCTGGCCATGGAGTATTGACTTTGCCCATGACGCCGTAGATGCGAGCTTCTTTTTCATCTGCATTGTCTGTGCCACTAAAGAATGCACCCATGTTGTTGTGGCTGTGGATGTCAGCGACTAGGACATGCTCTGTCTCTAGCTCCGCATCTCTATCCATCTCTGCTTTGCCGCCACTAACTCCCTGAGTATCGATGTTAAAGAAGTACTCTTTATCTTCAGTATTATAGAAGATCTGTACGACAGCTTCAGCACCCTTCTTCTTCTTATATACTTCCTTGAAGAAGGCTACGGTCTGCAGTAGGAACTGGTGTGGGATTCTATCTTCGATTGTCATCGTAAAGCCCTCCACAGGCTGTTTTCCATTACCAACAAGAGGTATCTTTGCCCCGTTGGTTTCAGCTATTCTTGTTGTGAACAGCCCAACTCGGTTTTTCCTCACCATGTACAAGCCATCTGCGCCTATGACGTAGTTGTTGCCTTCAATAAGCTCATCGTGACCAGGCATACCAAAGAAGCTTCTAATGAACCTCTCTCTCAAGAGAGCGTCCATCTCTACTTTGGCAGCCGCAACCTGCTTTCTTGTAGGCCTTGGCTCGGGAATGGAGAGTTCCTTCTTTTGTTTACTCATTTTTTGACTCCTGACCAGTAGCTAAGGACTTCTCCATAGCGGTTAGTGAATACTACAAAGTTCCAGTCTGTCCGCTTTGGATCTCTGTACCATTCTATGAAGTCTATAAAGATGTACCAGAAATCGATAATCTTACTTCTAAGCGTTGGCTTCTTATTCACCGGCTCCCTCCACTAGACTAGCGAATGTCCTCATACCACCGAGGCTGTCCGGATCAATAGCTAATCCAGTATCATGCATCCTCTTAAAGGCCGCTTGAGTGCCATTTACTTCCACGCCTCCGACAGTAAGAACGAAGTTTCTTTCCACATGACCATTGAAGCCTGAACTCCAAAAGAGATCAGGGATTTCGAGAAGTTCAGCGAACTGTCTCTCCTCTCTGACGGGATTTCCTGATCCCCAGCAAATACCGCCGCCCTCATATGTGTTACAGAATGGGAAGCTGTATACTGTACTAGACATGCGTCTCAGTGGCTCGGCCAGTGCGAACACCTTGATGTCCTGTGGCTTGCCACCCTGAGTACTACAGTTTACCATCTGAATGATCCACAGTGATCTCGGGGTCGTGATGTTATACTCTTGAGTACAGTAGCGGACAGGTAGAGCCCGGGGTGGATCCTCAATGTAGATGTACGTGCCATCAGATTGCTTGATGTACCTCACTCCGCGGGCCGTAGGGCTTAGTGGCAGAGGACCTACCGTTAAGCCTACCCTCTCGAGTAGCGTCCTAGCAAAGTCTGCAAGAGCAACGGTCTTGTTTACAATGCGTCCGTTCTCTTCCCATGCTAGAGCAACACCGTCTAATCCGATTTTTGCTTCGATTGACATTGTCTTTCTCTCTCCTTTTCTGCTTTTACACAAAGGTAGTGTATAAATGTGTATCTGTGTGGCTGGTACTTACACCAGCCGCAAACGTCAGAATGGTATTTCTTCATCTTCGTCAACTTCTTCTCGGAGCATATCTGTTGGTATGCCCAGTGCTCTGTGTACTCTATGTCTAACTTCCTGAAATGTTTCCTGATAGGCTGGGACGCCAACATGTACATCGGGAATCGGTATGACCTCAACAGGTTCTTCTTGTCCCATACGGTGAACTGCTACTCCTTCCTCTGCAACCTCCTCTGGAGTCTCAGCTCTGCGTTCACCATAGATGGCAAGAAGCCTCTCGCGCAGCTGCTCTCGTTGTTCTGCTTGCTCCTCAGCTCTCTCCCGCTGAAGTCGCTGTAGCCTCTCCCTCTCTTGCGTAGACTCTCTAATCTGTCTCATCTTCAGTTGTACAGCATGCACACTGGGATAGTTCTGCGCTACGTACGCAAATGCGTCCTTCGCCTCTTCAGTCTGGAGCGTCTGTATCCAGGGCCATAGCACATGCCTGAAGTGGAGCAGTTGTTCGATGTGAGTGGGAACGTTGAACATATCATGTATGCTCTGTGTTACAGTGCCGCCGAAACCTGCGTTTCTTTGCTGTCCTCTGAATGTGCGGTAGTTCTTAGACTCAATAAGCTTAAGCTGTACCGCTATATTTTTGACGTTCATCCTATTTTTAGGATCTCTCTGCTGATGTGGAACAAAGCCATCAAGTTCACGAGGCATGAGTCTTACAGCAGCCCTGAGCTTCTCCGCAAAGATATTGCCACCCACTTGGATCATTGCCCTGCTACCGTATCCAAGATCCTGCTGGATGATTTCTATTGGTGCAGGAGATCGGAGTGGTTCGAAGTCTCTAGCATCAAGTAACTGCGGCCACCATCCGCTATAGCACTTGTCCTCTTCAGTGCGGACTGCGAACATATCTATGTCGAACAGGCCATATAGTCTCATCATTGAATACTCACCTACATTGACATAGTTAACTTGCTCGACTCTGCCACGATGAGTCATAGTTTTGGTGCCAATTATTTGTTGTAGGCAGGCTACCATAAGCCTAAAGTTAAGCCTCTTCTGCTTAACGAAGTCCATATCGGGATCGATCATAGGCCTAGATCTTCCGATAAGGCTGTTCTCCTTGGCATACTGATGCAGGCCAAGATAACATAGGAGGCTGATATCAGTTTGAACTTTCTTAAGGAGTGGATTAAAATCTATTGCAAGATCTCTAGACATATGCATCTTCCTCTGTCTCTATCTGCGCCACTATCGCAGGAAGTGCGAGTATATTCTGCGCCAGCGGTATGAGGCTCTCTGCTTCCTCAAGTAACCTCATGTTCTTCTCCTTAAGCTTAACGATGCCTTCGATTGTCAGGCCTGCGTCCTGGAACTGTACTGGGTAATCAATTGAATACATCAGTACCATCGCGGCCTCTTCCTCTTTTGTGAAGACCTTACGTTCGTCTAGCTCTCCGAACATCTCTTTCAGCTCTTCATTATTGTACATTATGTAAACCTCTCGGTATGATTGCCGACTGAGCAGTTTCAACGGCACTAGTCTGCCTATGTGTCAACTCAGCTGGTTTAGCCGTCGAACGTTATTCGACGGCTGCAAGACTGCTCCCTGTTTATCAGGTTTGCATACAGATAGGGGAGTCCTCTCGGACTCCCCTTCTGACTGGGGCCTATTAGCCCTTGTTGGCGGGCCGAGGGATAAACTCGAGAACCGTCTCATCCTCGTTCCATCGGTGGTCGTAATTGGCCACTTCCGGACGAAGATCACTGAGACTCTCTCGAATGTCCCCGACACTCAAGTCTGCCGGAATACCGGGGATTACATCTGCCCCGATCTTCACGCTGATGGTGTCAGCCATGGTCTGACCTCCTCTCATTTGGGTTTACGGTTGCCTCCAGAGGGAGCACGACCCTTTGCCGTGCCTTTACGTTTCTTCTTTTTCTTGCCTTTTTTATTCCAGGCTTTCCTCTTGCGTCGAACGCCTAGGCTGACTAGTATTTTGTCCCACGCATCTATAGCTCGCTTTCTATAACCCTCTGGAACGTCTTCGAGGAATTCAAGGAAATAGTTGCGACTCTTACCGCTCATTTTCGCATAAACGTCAGTCCCTGTAGGCAGTGTCACTCTAACATGGTTATCCTCTAACAGCTCGAATCCTACATGGGATCTCTTCGCTTTGAAACCAGGTTTAAGTGGGAAGAATGCCTTCCTAATCTGACGTACTGCTTCTTCACCATCTTTTTGAGCGATCAGTTCAGCGATCGTCGCCATCTAGTGTCTCCCTATCGATTCCTGTCATCCACTCCGTGATCCAGGGGGTGAGCTCACTCTGATCTACTTTGAGTTTATTTTCAAGAGACTCTATCTCAAGCTCCACTTCTTCTGCCTTAGCAAAATCACCAGGATCTGCAGACTCATAAAGCACAGAAAGCTCAGCTTTCTTATCCTCTATGATGTCATGAATTGTTCTAGGACCATCACCTTCAGGCCACTCTATCACAAGATCAACTTCGTGGATCTGTGCTAGCTTTTCGAATTGACGCTTAACGTCCATTCTTTGTGCTATCGTTAGTGGTTTGGACTGATTTCCGTAGCCATTCTTTTGGTTCGCTCTCTGAGCTTGGAAGTAAGCCCGCCAGAAACGTCTGTACATATCTTTGACATACGGTGTTTTACGTTCCTGGGCCATTTCTTTGAGCTTTTCTGCGTGCTTTGAAATCCAAGTGAGAGCTGAGTCATACCTTTCCTTTCTCTCAACTTTTGCTTGCACCATGAGGGCACTGACCCAAGGGCCAGTATACTCATAATTACGGGCGTCTTCTTCAGAGTAATCGTGATGCATCTCGTACTCGGCTTCTTTTCGTAGCCTAGACGGATACAACTCGGTACCAACTTGCTGCTCAGAGACGATACCCGACGGATCATATTGATTTTCATGTGCTACTGTCCTCCCGTCCACCAGCGTACATGCCTTAACGCCGGCAAACCTGAATCCTTTTGGATTCATGATTTTCCAGTGACCGCAAAACTTGTTAAAAGTCTTGTCAAAGTCACCCATTTCAGGCTGCCAGAATTCCCTAAAGAATTCCTTCCAGCTCGTTACCATTACTACACTAGGATGCTCTTTCAATTCGTGATAAACACTCATGTCGAGGTCGCTGTTGCCAATATCCAACGGCTCTATGTCTTGGATGATTGGATCAAACATTGCTTTCCTCCTCTACGTCTATTATAAGATCTGCCAAAGATTGGCTCATATCATTAAGATCCCACCAGTCTACGGTACCAAGAATTTGGTCTAGTCTGTCTTTCAGCGGTAAAGCCCTGTGGCATACCACAGCCAGCGTTTTAAGATCATTCTTGATACTTCTGTCGTAGGCATGAGTGAGAGTGTGATACAACTCATTATCCTTCTCAAAAATGAGTAGGATATCACCTGCATAGTTACGAATCTGCTCGAGATCTGCTATGCTTGCATCTTCTATGTCACCGATGTTATCGATGGTATCCGCAAGGCCACCGGTAAGATCTCTTAGTTGTTTGATAGACATACTTCACCTATGAGTTCAACTTGAACATACCTTCAAGAGCACTTTCAACATTCTTATCCATTACCTCACGTGGTATAGGATCTAATTTAACTGGTGTCTCGCCATAGCGAGCGTAATACGCTTCCCTAATTGTAAGAATTCTACTATTTAACTCAAACCACAGTAGGTTCTTACGTTCGAGATATAGAAAGTCGGGTTGCAAACCATAAAGCTCATGCTTACTAATCAGCAGGAAGTTAGTTGAGAACACTGCTACTATGAGGCCTTCCTTAATTGCATTGGGGACTGAAGCATACCCTGTGGTGGCAATGCCAAGAACTCCTGCGGGTATGACGCCCCTTCCGCGGTCGAACATTACCTGGATAAAGTTCTGAGTGATTGCTGTTGACCGTGTTGGAAGTACCCCGGTCGTACGAAATTGGTTTAGAGCCTTCTCCTTCAACTCACCGTACATATCTGTGAGTGTAGCTTTCATAATAGCGCCAAGGCTATGATTGCGATCAGGACGTTAGCTGCAAGGAGTATCGCATTTATCGGGGCATCCATTTCCTCCTGGGTCATCTTCCTTTCTGTCTCCATCTACCATCTCCTTCCAACTCTTGGGCTTTACGACATTGGGGTCGTCCACAGGTGCCATAATCGGCCCTATGTTTAAAGCAAGTATACAGCAGGGGTGACCGTCTATTTGAAACTCGTTGCCTTGTAGATGATCTATTTTAAGTCTCCACTCGTGTTGCTGTGGTGGAACCTGTCTGAGCATCATGAATTTGACGTTGTACCATCCTTCCATATAAAATGGTTCGATGTCGACAACGATGGCATACGCGATAACGCCCGTGATCCAAACTATGCACAGCTCCCCTATATTGGGAGCGTCGTTCTTGAGAATGGGCTCTAGCTTTTTCCTAAGTTTTGATAGATCCATATTCTCTCTCTTGCCGTATCTTATTGGCTCTCTCTATGATCAAGAAGGTGATGCAGGGTCGCGGTGGTTTTATCCCCTGCTCCCTATAAAAGTCCTCCATGGTATAGGACACATCGCCTACTAGGTCACAGTAATCGAGCTTATTGGCAAGGACCTCGGCCAGATCGACGTCTGTTATTGGCTTCGAATTTTGAAGCATTTGTTATCCCTTGTTTTCTTGAGCTCTCCTGCCACATAGTCACATGAGTCTTCACAGACATATGTACCATCGGCACGCCCCTCTATCCATATTTCTGCCATCACAGTCAGATTGCGATGCATCATATGCAGGTGTATTGGAAAGCGGATATTATACGTCTTGGTATCGATCATGTTCTGCAGGGCTACTTGAACGCCTTCCATAAATTCCTTCTCTGCCATATAGTCTGGCACAACAGCTGGTTTGTGTTGGCCTATGGTCTTCTGAAGGCGGTCACATACGCTCTCGTTTGCAAAGCCCATGTTGTAAATACCTAGAGCCAGGACAATAGCCATGGCCCATCCAATAATCTGTTGTTTAATTGTCATTAGCCGTACCTCGGGATTAGTAGCACTGCAATAGTGATAGCACATGCACAGTACCAGTACATAGCGGTTCCCCATCTTCCGGCAAATGAGTAAATTATGCCGGCGATGAAGGCCTCTCCTGCCATTGCTATAGGCAGTATATTTGACAGCTTATCAAGATTCATCTTTTTTGTTTGGCCAAAAGATTGCGATTAGCATATAGACTATGCCAAGTGGTATGAAGAAGTAGTCCCAACCACTCTCATACTTTTCTACAAACTCGCTTACAGGAAGGGCTAGAATAGCCCCGCAAGCGAAGAATGCTACTCGTCTCCATGCTTTCATTGGTTTTCTTCCTCCCAACACTTGTGGCACTGTACGTATTTACCTAGCTTATCGCAGTCTACCATACAGACCCAAGTGAGATCTTCATTGTCGTAGTGCTTAATAAAGAATTCGATGCAACAGTCTGGATACCCACATTGTCGGCCTATAATCCGATGGCCCGTTTCTTCCGTGAATACTCCAGCCTCCACCATGTTCCATACCGAGAGTATCCTGGCTAGATTATTTATCTCCTTCGCATAATGCACAGCCGGAGCACTCCTCAGTATGTTCTTCGGTGAGCTTGCCCGTGTCAGGATCTATATCGTCGATCATCCATGGCGCCACGTCTCTGTAAAAGCCTGTTGGGTTTTTAGGGTCTTTCATAATGGTGCTCCCCATATTTCTTCAAGCTTAGGCATATTGATATGTTCAATCTTTTCCCAGAGCATCTCAGGGTCTCTGAGATCGTCAAGCTTCTCAGTTCTCCAAGGCTCTGTGATTACTTTAGTAGCATGAAAATATCTACCTTCGGTGCTAAACTCAACTAGATCACCGTTCTCAAAGAGAGCATAGAAGACGTAGCTAGGATAAGCAAAAGCTATCTTCTCATCTTCTCCCATGTCACAGTCACCAGAGTACCACATTAGGTTGACAAAGTCATGACTACTGTAGAACTTCTTGCTGTACTGTATATTTACCTTCGGCTTCAGATGCATCTTAAAGAGCATCGCTGCCTGGGCTTTCTTATCCATTACCTTCCTCCGGTGGTGGCAGTGGCTTTGATGGTGGCTCTACTTTAGCAAAGTGACCATCGTGGCCATCTGACATGAACATAAACTGTCCGTCGATAGTGTGAGCTACTCCATTGGAGATCTCAAACACTTTCACGATACCGTATTCTTTGTGTTCGTCACCATATTTGTGGCCATAGAACCAGTACCAGCCTGGCTCGGTGGGCAATTCTTTAGTCCACATTTGAGTTACCTCGCAAGTATTGCGTGCAAGACGGCTATTATGGCACCAGTGCCTAGCACGTCCTTCATTGTTGCATCAGAGAATGATTTGGTAAGCCACTTAGTTGTTTCCGCACTTCCTGAAAGGTTATATACCATGTATATTAAGTAGCCTATACCGGCTACAACTGCGGCTAAGAAGACCCAGTCCTTAACAGTACTTTTCATTTTGGCCCTTTCACCTGAAGGTGTTTAAGGTAGTCCATATAATCTGTAAGTGTTAAGAAGTGGAGCACCTCTACCCATTCAGTCTTAAGTCTTGCTCCCTTTGGGGTTATCAGGGTAAGTGTTGGTTCGGTAATAATGACAACATGCTTGTCATTCTCTACCCTAAAGTACCACCACTTCTCACCCATATAGAGCTGGGGTTGCACATGATAGTATCGTTTGCCTAGCCTATCCTTGAAGTAGCCGTACTTGATACGTACTGGGTACTGTTCGGCTACCATAGAGGCCCAATATATTGCATGATGGCGGCAAACTGGTTTCCATCTAATTGCCTGGTTATTTTCTGCCAAAGCTGGTGTAGCAAATACTACAGTGGCAAAGATCACCACTAGCCATTTTCTCATGACGTCCTCCCTAGGCTTCCCTAAGCGTGGAC
>Ga0316194_10000831_pt1 | contig 20951 bp, 11 predicted proteins | sample CroRivsedime1_MG_FD_204936 | JGI IMG/M metagenome (GOLD analysis project Ga0316194, IMG submission 204936) | Coastal sediment microbial communities from Maine, United States - Cross River sediment 1 | ecosystem: Environmental > Aquatic > Marine > Coastal > Sediment | place: USA: Maine...
AGGCCGTCGCCGTTGACGCTTCGGCCGGCAAGGGCACCGCAGTCGGCGACATGGCCCGCACCTTGTGCCGTCTGGCGGCCGTCGGACACCCGGTAGACCTCAACCGCTGGGAAACCCTGCCGCGACGGAACCGCAAGCCGTTGATGCAGATTGAACTGACGGGAACGAACTATCGAACTCCCCGCATGGACAATCAAGACGCGCGGCAACCATCGACACATAAGCCCCGCAAGAATGACACGCACTCACGCCCGACCCAACCCGACCGCAACCTATCGGCGGCAAAGCCTCGGTTCGACCGGTCGGCCCATGATGTTGAAAGCACGGATATGATGAAAAAATTCTCCCACCCGCACCCGTTCGATCGCCACCTCAGCACCCAGTCAGACCCTGTTTCGGAAACCGGTCCCGATTGGATCCGGCAGGCGTTGTCGACCCTGCAACAGGGCCTAGCTTCGATGCAGGCCCTGCAACAACAGACAGCGGAAACACACCAGAAGTTCCTGGACACCCAGATACAGGCCGGCCGCACTCTGCAAACCATGATGGCGCACACCCGCCGCCTGGCGGAGGCGTCTTTGGATCAGACCGAAACGCCCATTCCCGCTGAAATGCCCGGGCCAACGCTTCCAATGGCCCTGCCCTCCGCAGATCTTGAATCCCGCGAAAAATCAACCCCCGCCTCAAGTGGAGCGAGCGACCCGGTTCCGGTGACCGAGGTTGCCTTCCAGAAGACCCCGTCGAACGCCGTGCCGGAAAGTTTCGCCCGCCAAAACACCCCGTCAGAGACGATATCTGCCGCTGCATCTACGGCACCGCCGACCGCTCCGGAAGTACAGCGGGTCCTGATGGAGGTCGTCTCCGATCTTACGGGCTATCCGGTTGAGATGATCAAACCGGATATGGACATCGAGGCCGACTTGGGCATCGATTCCATCAAGCGCGTCGAGATTCTGTCGACTCTCGAGGAAAGGATCCTTGACCTGCCCACCATTCCACCGGCGGCCATGGGGAAAATGAAAACCCTGGGACAAGTAGCCGAACTCTTGACCGGATCAAATGACGATGGCGAAGTGGCCGAAGCGGTGTCCGCGAAAAAAGAGGAAGCGCACATCGACACGGTAACTCCGGAGACTCCTGCCGCCGATCGGGGCCAAAACACTCTGCTGTCCACCCTGATTGAAGTGGTCAGCGAACTGACGGGCTATCCGGTTGAGATGATCAAACCGGATATGGACATCGAGGCCGATATGGGCATCGACTCCATCAAACGCGTGGAAATCCTGTCGGCCATCGAAGAAAAGATACCCGGTCTTCAAACCGTATCACCGGGAGACATGGGCCGACTCAAAACGCTGGGGCAGATTGCCGCCTATCTCGGCGGCTCGCACAGTGTTTCACCCACGGATGTGAAACCGGTTGAGACTCCGGCAAATGCGGCGTCGGCGCTGGCCGAAACGACGACGGCAGTACCGGAATCAGAGGCGGCACCCGAACCGCTCCGACGGCGGGTCATCAGGGTGGTCGAGGCCCCTTGCGAGGGTTGTAAAACGGTGACGATTCCGGCCGGACGGAAGGTGTTCATTACCGACGACGGCGCCGGACTGGCGGCCGCCTTGGCCGACGAACTGGGGCGGCGACATATCGAAACGGACCTGATCCCTTTGACTGTTTTAAGTGAAAAGCCGAACTTAGCGCCGGCTGCCGGGTTGGTCTTTATCGCCCCTGCACACTCGCCGTCCACTTCCGGCGACCTGAAGGAAATGTTCCAACTGGCGAGCCGTTTAGGAGCCGAACTGGTGGAATCGGCCGCTCGAGGCGGTGCCGTTTTTGCTTCGGTCACAAGAATGGACGGCGCCTTCGGTTTCCACGGACGGGGGGTCGACCATCCCTTGCAGGGCGCTCTAGCCGGTCTGGTTAAAACCGCCGCTATCGAGTGGGACTCCGTTCACTGCCGGGCCATCGATGTGGCTGCGGACTGGCCGGACACGACGGCAGTGGCCGCCATGGTGGCCGATGAACTGCTTCATCACAGACGAGAGGACCCGGTTGAAATCGGACTGGACCAAAAGCGGCGCAACACGTTGGTGCTGGAAGATGCGCCGCTTCCGGCTGTCGTGCCGGCAGCCCGGGCCTTGGAAACCGGTGATGTCGTGGTGATCTCAGGCGGCGCCAGAGGTGTGACGGCTGCCGTTGCCCTCGCGCTGGCGGCCGGCACGCAGCCGAAACTGATACTGCTGGGACGCTCACCGGCCCCCGAACCGGAACCCTCATGGTTGAAAGGGTTGACCGATGCGGCCGCCGTCAAACGAGCGATTCTGAATCACGAGTTCAACGGCAACCCCACGCCGGTCCAACTGGAATCCGCCTTCCGCCGGCATATGGCCAATCGGGAGATCGCATCGACCCTGGCGGCGATACGGGAAACCGGTTCCGAAGCTCATTATCACAGTGTCGATGTCCGGAGTGCCGACGCCGTTCGCAGGCTAATCGATTCGGTCAGGTCGACGCATGGGCCGGTCAGGGCGGTTGTTCACGGGGCCGGGGTGATCGAAGACCGCTTGATCGTGGACAAGAAGCCGGAGCAATTCGAGCGTGTCTTCGACACCAAGGTGAAAGGACTCGAGAACCTGCTGGCTGCAACGACTCAGGACCCGCTGCGCCACCTGGTGCTGTTTTCCTCCGTGACGGCCCGGATGGGCAACCGCGGACAGGCTGATTATGCCATGGCCAATGAGGCCCTGAACAAAATCGCCCAGCAGTTTGCGGTTCTCCGCCCGCATTGCCGGGTGAAAGCCTTCAACTGGGGGCCGTGGGAAGGCGGCATGGTGTCGGCCGGGCTTGGTCAAGAATTTCGCCGCCGCGGGGTCGAACTGATTTCCATCGCCAGCGGCGCCCGACATCTGGTCGGCGAAATGTGCCGGGCCGATGACCCGGCCGTCGAAGTGGTTGTCGGCGCCTCGCTTTCCGGTGTCGGGGTGCGCGAGGTGCCTCGGGTGAGCACCACCGTTTCTGAATTCTCCAAATCGGATACCCCCGCCGGCCTGACTCTTACCTTTCAACGGGATCTCGACATCATAAATCATCCGGTTCTTCGCTCGCATGTGATCGGCGGTAAAGCGGTCGTGCCCCTGGCGCTGATGACCGAGTGGTTTGGCCATGGTGCCCTGCACGAAAATCCGGGCCTCTTGCTGCAGGGGTTGGATGATATCCGGGTCTTGAACGGTATCAAACTCGATCGGGAAAAAAAACACATCCGGCTTATGGCCGGCAAAGCCCGTCGAAAACAAGGCGCCTACGAGGTGCCGTTGGAATTGCGAGACGGCGTCCACGGCAACGTGGAAGTGATCCATTCCAGGGCCAGGGCGATTCTGGTCGACGAACTGCCGCCGGCACCGGCATACCGGATCCCGGCAAAGCTCACCCGGCGCTCCTACGACCGGACCATCGCGGAAGTCTACGACCGGATTCTGTTTCATGGACCCGACATGCGCGGCCTCCGCGAGATCACCCACCTGTCCGCCGACGGCATGGTGGCCGATGTCGCACCGGCACCGGCACCCTCTTTCTGGGTAAAGGAACCGCTTCGAAACAGATGGCTGTCGGACCCGTTGGCCCTGGATGCGGCATTTCAGATGGCGACGATCTGGTGCTTCGAGGAAAAAGGCGCTGTTTCGCTGCCGAGCTACTGTGCCGCCTACCGCCAGTACCGCAGCCGGTTCCCGGCCGAGGGGGTTACGGCCGTTCTCGAGGTTACAGCGGCCGGCGATCACAAGATGCAGGGAACCATTACGTTTCTTGACGCCGATGGCACCGTGGTGGCGCAGATGATCGGCTGCGAAACCGTCATGGATCCCGCGCTGCAAAAAGCCTTCAGACCGGCTGCAGCTTAAGTGCTGCAAAAGATTTGCGACCAAGCAAATGGTTTGCCATAGCGCTCACCCGTAAGGAATTATTGCTTGATTTTTTTTTGGCAGTTGTTCTATCATGATTTTATCAGTGTCCATCAACGGTTTCATTAATGACACTGATCAGTTTCCGATCCAGAAATGTGCAATTTTCTGCAAGTTCAAGGAAATCAAGGAATTGTGTGGAGGCATACTACTGTATGCCGCACAAGCGATTCCGCAGACCTGTCACGTCTTTAGCGTGATTGACGCCGAAATTGCGGAAAAGGGCCATTTGTGGACGGAAACTATCTAATCGGGCTGCCCAGACAATCTGCCGGATGGGTCAATATCAACCCTGTTTGACAAAGGAGAGTTAGTTTTGCCTGAAGGTACAGTGAAATGGTTCAACGATCGGAAAGGGTACGGCTTTATCCAAAAAGATGAAGGCGGTGATTTGTTCGTCCACCACTCGGCAATTTCCATGGAGGGCTTCAGAACGCTTGCTGAAGGTGAACGGGTCAGTTTTGAAATTGAAGATGGCGAGAGAGGTCCCGCAGCAAAGAACGTCGTCAAGCTCTAACCCGTTTCAATTCACCCAAAAAAGACATCCGGCGGTTTACCGTCGGATGTCTTTTTTTTACATGAGTATTTAAAAGGTAAAACGCTCAATTTAACCGCTGGATCCGAAGTATTTTTTTACAAGTCTTTCCCACTCGTCGGTATCTATGAATTTCAACAAGGCCCTATTGAGCGGTTCGCGGAGCGGGCTGCCTTGCGGCATGGCCATGCCCACGAAGTAATGATCGAATGTCCCGGGGAGAACGCGCACCCGGGCCGGGAATTGGGTTCTTGCCAGGTACTTCAATACGGATTCATCGAAAACGAAGGCATCGATTTTAGCATCAACGAGCGCCTGCAAACCATCGCGCTCATTCTTGAACGGAAACGCCGCAATGCCGTTTTTAGCAAGATAGTTCTGGCCCTCGGATTGGGCCACAGAGCCGACGCGGACAGTCTGCAGATCGCGCAATCCACGCACTTTGCCGCTCAACTCGCTGACGGTAAGCGAGGTGGTGATGGCGGCCGTAAAGCTGGAAATCAAAATGATCGATGCCAACATCCAGATAATGGCAACGATCCGCCCGCCCAATGTCATTGGGGCTTTGTCGCCGTAGCCCACGGTGGTCATCGTTACCGCGGCCCACCAGATGCCGTGCCCGAGCCCCTTGACGGGTCCATCGCCGAACATGGTGCGGTTCCGGCGGCCCTCGAACAGCCACACGAGTGTACCGGCTATCAGCCACAGCAGGATCAGGGAGCCGATAACCGTCAGAAATCGCAATGATAAGATACGGTCGACAAACCGCAGCCAACCGTATCCGGCCCTTTCTGCCCCGACCGCAATGGCAACTCCCGACCTGTAGTAGTGATTTGAAAAGTCGAGATAGATTTCGCGCTCCGGCGTGACGGCCGCCATGGGTATCAGATCGATTTCGTCTTTTAAGAACGCTTCCTTTAATTGCCCGATAGTGCCGTATTCGCGCAGCTCGAAGTCGACGCCCAGTTCATCAGTCACCTTGCGCCAGAGATCGACGCCGAGACCTTCCCAGCGGCCATCGGCGGTCTTCATGGCGAACGGCGGTAAATCTATTACGGCGACCAACAGCTTTTCCGGCAGCGCACCGTCGTCCTGCGCAGTTAGTCCGCCAGGCAGCAACGTGACAATCAAAAGCGCCAGGATGCCGATAACTCTTTTGAGTCTCAGTTCTTTATGTACGCAGCTTTGCAGCGCATTATCGGTCCGGCAGATAGGGTCCATTCTGTAATCTCAGTGGACATAAACGTCCGTTCCAAAAAACGTCACCAAGGTTTTCAAAACTTTAATTGTCGAGCGAGCCCTTAATGAGTGAGGTATTCGTCGATCTCCGCAAGGATACGCTGTTCAACATATGCAAAAAACGGGTTGTGGCGAAGACGCATGAGCTGGCTCAACGGTGCGATCAGGTAGCGGGTCTCTCCTCGCGGCTGCAGCCTGCCGAACGGCAGGCCCCGATATGCGCTACCGGGGTCTTCAACCGAACCGTAGACCGGGTCGTCGGGCGAAAACGGAATCGCCACGTGGGACAAGGAGTACACGCCAGGCGGCCATACCAAGTCCAGGGCTGTGGCGGCGACAGCCCGCGAGCGGGGCGCCTTTGTTCGCCGGGCCAAAGACTGTGAATCCGGAGTGGTATTGGTGATGATCGTCAGTCGGTAGGGCAGATCGGAGCGGTCCTCGAGGCGCTCCAGCGACGCAGCGTCTCCGGCCGGATAAAAGGGCTTAAGTCGGTCGGAGCGGTTCACGTCGAAGATGACCAGCTCGTTGCCCTGGTTTTCGAGCTGGCCGTACAATCGGTCGATGGTTGCGGAGGTCTCGACCGTCGCATCGACCCAAGAGAGAAAGGTGAGCACCGGAGGAAATTCGATCAGCTTGCCGGATTTAACCGCCTCCGCCAGCTGGCGCTTCAATGCGGCCGTGATTTCGTAGGCCTGTTGGCCCGCGTTCTTGGGGAAGGAGTTGTACTTGAAGGGGTCGTACTCGGGCTGGATCGACAGCCATTTGAACTGGGCAAAGTCAGATAAAAAGCTCAGAAGCTTGTGGGAATTGGCGATGGCTGAAAACGGCGTGATGCCGATCTCCGGCGAGAAGAGCAGCACCCGGTCCGGCGGCGGAAGGCCCGGATCGGACAATGCATCCAGGCTGTACTTGACCGCCAAAGCGCCGCCGTTGGAGTATCCTGAGATTACAAAGGGTTTGTCCGGACCGATCCGCTCACGGACATGACGCGCACCGATGAGGCTCGCCGCCACCCAGTCCTTCCAATCCACTTCCGTCAGGGCTCCCGGTATCGTTCCGTGGCCGGGCAGGCGCAGACCAAGGACGTAGAAACCTTTCCCGTAGAAGATTTCGCCGATGCGGCGCAGACTGTAAGGCGAGTCGGTGAGGCCGTGTAGTAGCAGTACGCCGCCTTGAACCTTTTCCGGAACAAGCTCGAAGGTCCGGTTCCAGTTGCGCGGCAACTGATGGGGATCCTGCAGCCCGCCGGCACGGTAGCGGCTGTAGGTCGTTTCGGCTGTCGGCGCCAGGCGGTCGTAAATTTTCACTCGCAGCTCGCGAAAAAGCCGTTCTTCCCGGTCGAGGTAATCCTGCAGCGTCTCCCGGGTTGTCGCGTCGCGGGCCGTAAATTCGCCTGTCAAAGGCACCGTGTGCCAGATGCCGAGCGCCGGCATCTTGCGGGACTCGAAGGCCCAAACGAGCAAAACGGTGAAGGCGATAAGTCCCGCAATAGCAGCGGTGCGCACGATCCAGCCGAAAACGCGCCTGAAACCGCTCATAAATTATCCCCACTCATTATTTTGCCGTTTGACCCTCTTGATAACCACGTTGGTAGGCTGCTTCCTTGGACTTCTGATCCCGGTCATAAAGGTAACCGCCGGCAGCACCGGCCGCCGCCCCTATGGCGGCTCCCCAACCCGCATTACCCGCTATGGCGCCGACCACCGTCCCGGCCCCAGCGCCTATTGCGGTCCCACTGAGGGTTCGCTGTTCGGTATCCGACATGCCGGCACATCCCACAAACGCCAGGCTGATCACCAGGATTATGACTATCGTCAGTTTTTTCATGGAGTCCTCCTTACTTTAAGCTCAATATTGTGATCCATTATGTATGATGCCTTGTAGCGTACCGATCTAAATCAACGCTCGCATGGCCATTTTTCTATCAAGAAACGAAATTCGGTCTCGACCGGCAACTCGTCCCAATACTGCGGGTGGTCCTTGACCCATTGGATAAACATACCGATGGTTTCATTGCGGGAAGGCCGCGGATCAGGGGGGCATACCAGAGGGAGGCCCTCTGGTCCCGCCACGCTTGCCGCGTAGTAATGAAAGGCCCCGACCAAGTACCCGTGACAAAAGTGAATGGCATGTGAAGCCAAGGGCTCATTATCCGGTGCGGTACACAAATCGAAGAGGTCCTTAGTGGTTTTAACCTGGAAGTCTTCAACACTCACCTCACCGGCCAGGCCTGGACCGGTCATCAGCGTTGCCAAAATTAAACAGAAAAAAACTTGCCTCATGATGCACACCTCCTTTTGTGGGAATCCATGGTGAAAGATGATCACTTCATTTTTATCAGCACCGTCAAGATGCATTCGCAAAACCCAGAACACCCTTTGTAAAACGCGTATCACATCCCCCGTAAGCGGTCAAATTTGGGGCGACCATGACAAGCGGTCGTTTTGCAGCAATGCAGTCAAATACAGAATAATTTTTAAAAGTAAACATTTTTTGGATCTTCGCTACCCCCAAAAAGAGTTAAACGCACGTGGCCCTGCGGGCCGCCACGGTGCATGAAAATGACGCGCTGGAGCCCGGATGAGCGGTTGTGCCCGTTGAGCCGGTTTAGCCGGTTTAGCCAGTTGAGCCCGTTGAGACCGGATGAGCGGTTGAGACCTGCGGCTGACTGTTTGAGCCGTCTACGGGGTCTTGGACCGGACCCAATACCAATGCCGTATAAAAGCCACAATCTTGGCCATAATGCCAAACGCCTATTTGAAGACGGGACTGGTCCGGGTTTAGACTCCGTTGACGGCGAGTTTCAGCCGTCTTCCGAAACCGCTTATCCGGGCGGAGTCGCCCACCTTATTGTGGACAGTATTTGTCATTGACATAACTCGTGAATTTCACCATACTTCGCTCCGACAAAAAAGCGTTCTCATTTTCAATACAGATTAACCGGGATCCAGCCTGTACAAAAACCGCCCTAAAATCCAAATATAGCCGCCTTGGTTATTGCGAATCCAAGCGTTCAGCCACATCAAAAACGTTCCCGATCATAAGGAGTTTTTCATTGGCGCTTCGTCCTTATCATTACCTGCTCATATACGGGTTAATACCCTTGGGCTATTATCTGCTTCGCGGCTACCTCTTTCTGCTGAGAATCCGGGTCGTCGGGGAGGAAATCGCTCTGGGGTGCCTGGACGATTACGGGCGGCTGATTATCGCCGTGTGGCATCAGCGTCTGTTGGCTGCCGTGGCCTATGTCTTGAAATTCAGAAATTTCGACCCCATTATCATGATCAGTCAGAGCAAAGATGGAGAGGTGGCCACCAGGCTGGCCCGGCGGTTTGGATTTGTCCCGGTGAGGGGGTCCAGTTCGAAAGGCGGCACGTCAGCTTTGTTCGCCATTACGGAAGCCCTGAAGACCAACCCGGCGGTTATTCACATCGTGGATGGTCCCAGAGGGCCCAAGGGGGTTGTCAAACCCGGCCTCATCAGCATGGCCGGGTTTTCCGGCGCCGTCATCCTGCCACTCATCGTATCTGCCAAGAAGGCCTGGACTTTAGGAAGCTGGGACCGCTTCCTGATTCCCAAGCCGTTTAGCGAGGTGACGATCGAATGGGGACGCCCCTTTGTCGTGCCCCGCGACTCAGATACGGAAACTTTTGAAGAATTCAGGCGCGAGATTGAAATGAGCCTCTTAGAGGGACACGCCGAAGCCGACCTGAATTCAGGCTGGCAAGAGCCACTTTAATGCAATGTTATCCTTTATGCCAAAATATATAACGCTCAATTTATGTATGACTAAACACGAGCGAGGTTATAACTTTTACCATGACGACGAAACCATCACGACCCGTCCTCTCTTTTTTGTGGCGACCCAATGAGATCACGCCGGCGGTGGTCGAGGCGGCGCGCCAGACCTCTACCGGCGCCATATTCGACATCAGTACCCATACCACCGATGATACCGCCAAGGCCCTCAGGGCCTCAGGGGCGACGGATATAAAGATTTCCGCCGAAGAAATCATGCAAACTGCCCTCGAGGGTTTTCTGCAGGACAGCGGTGTGAAAACTGTTTGGGTGGAATACCATCCGGCCCTTGTCACCTGCACCCCCGAGGCTTTTCTTGAGCGGCTGCATGAGTTGTCGACCCGTTTCACTTGTATTCCGGTCAGCGGGGATCTGGCACTACTCACCCTTATTCTTCAGTTGGCGCAGGCGCCCCGCGCCGTTGCCGTCAAAGGAGCCGAAACCGCAGGCTTCGTCAGCAACGAAACCACCGGCATTCTTTACGCGACCCTGCGGGAGAAGGCCAACCATCAGGGACGGTGCCCCGAGGTGATGATATGGGGTGGCGTGGCCACCCCCGAGGCTGCGGCGGCCTTTCTGTGCAGCGGCACAAAGGGTATCGTGTTCGAGAGTCTCCACTGGCAGACCGATCTGGTATCCGCCGACCAGAGCCTGAAACAGCGCCTGTCCAGACTGCGGCCCGAACACACCGCCGTGGTGGGACACGGCCTCGACGTCGCCTGCCGATTCTATGACAAGGGCAATTCGCTGGCGGTCAAAGAACTCAAGCAATACGCCGATACCCAGTTCTCATGCGCGGTCACAGAGGATCATCGCCGCGCCTTTGCCCGCCGGGTCAAAGAGACCGTCATACCGGTGCTGGAAAGCGACTTGGGTCGCCAGGATCTCGTCTTCATGGGCCCCGAGGCCGCCTTTGCGCCGGTATTCGCCGAACGGTTCGGCCGCTCTACCCGTCAGGCCCTGGCATCTTTCCTCGATGAGGTCGAGCGTCTCTGCTGGGAGGCCCCGCAGAAACTGGATCGGTTCGCAGAGAACGCCGCCGCCCGGTCCCTGGGAACCCAATATCCGATTATTCAGGGGGCCATGACCTGGATCAGCGATTCGCTGGAGTTTGCCCGGGCGGTCTCAGGGGCCGGCGGTCTGCCCACATTGGCCTTGGGCCTCAAAAGCCGCGTGGACCTGGAGAAGGACCTCAATCGACTCAGTGAAGTCATGGGCCAAGTTCCGTATGCGGTGAATTTTATCGCGCTGCCGGAAAATCCGCATCTCGAAGCGCAGCTCGCCTGGATCGAGCAACTTCGCCCGCCCTTTGCGGTCATTGCCGCCGGAGACCCTTCTCATGCCGCCCGCCTGCAGGAGCACGGAATCCAAACCGTCTACGTGGCCTCGAGCGCGGATCTGATCCGCATGGCCCTCGGGGCCGGCGTGCGTTTTGTCGTCCTGGAAGGCAACGAGGCCGGCGGCCATGTGGGCGAACACTCCACCTTGATGCTGGCCCAGATAGCACTGGAGCTCAAGCGGAAAGAACCGGAGCTCTTCCGGGATCGTTACGTGGTGCTGGCCGGCGGTATTTATAACCGCGAGACCGCTTTCAGAGCATTTATGTTGGGCGCCGACGCCATCCAGATGGGGACGGCTTACCTGGCCACCAGGGAGATCGTCGCCACCGGTGCGCTGAGTCCCTTGTATCAACGTCTCGTCGTCGATTCTGATCCCGGTGCGACGGCGGTCTCCGGCGAGAGCGTTGGACTGAGGGTTCGGTCCCTCAAGACCCCTGTGATTGATGGCATCTGCACCTTGGAGCGTGAATGGACGACCGGTCGGCATGATGAGAACTCTTTTCGACAGCGCCTGGAAGCCCTGAGCGCCAACAGCCTGCTTGTGGCTGCCCGGGGTGTCAAACACCCCCATGGCCCCAGCCTGGGTGAAGATGCCTGTCTGCGCGAAGGTCAGTTCATGAGCGGCGCCATTGCCGGCGCGGTCAACCGCGTCCAGTCCATCGCGGCGTTTCACCGCAGCCTGGCCGAGACGCCTTTGGAGCTGACGCTTCCCGAAAAAACCGTTCGCCCGGTACCAGAGGTTCCCCGGGTAAGCGCGCGACGAGAAAATGGCGAGCGGATTGCCATCACCGCCATGGCCCTGGTCAATTCTTTGGGCAACGCTCCGCAGGAGGTCTGGGAAGCCTCAATGGCCGGGCGATGCGGCATTATCGAGGTGCCCCGATCAAAATGGAACCACAACCTGTACTATGATCCCGATCCCCGCGCCCAGGGCAAAACCTACTGCAACGTGGGCGCCTTTCAGAATATCGACATCTCCCGCAAGGAACTCGGTATCGCTCCGCAGGACTTCCGTTCCATGGCCGAATCCACCAGGTTGACCCTCTGGCTGGCAAAACAGGTCATCAAAGAATCGGGGCTTCTGGATTCCGACATCCCCAGGGAACGCATCAGCGTGCTCGTTTCCCAGAACTCGGGCGAGGCCGCCGGCACGATCACAGACCTGGTCTTCGACGTTTACTCCCACGATATTGTCCAATACATTCGGGATTTCGTTCCCATGACCCCGGAACTGGAAGCCGCCGTCAGGAAAAAGATCAGGTCCGGCCGCCTCACCGTAGACGACACCACCCTCCTGGGCCGTCTCAACTGCGCGGCCGGAGGCTTTGTCTGCAACTGCTATGGGCTGCAGGGCCCGAGCTACTCGGTCTCGGCGGCCTGCGCCACCGGCCTGGTGGCCCTCTACAGTGCGATCCAGATGATCAACAACGGCATTATCGATGCGGCCTTGGTGGGCGGCGGCGAAGAGCCCTTGAAGCCCTCCCATTACCTGGAGTTCTCCGCCCTCAAGGCCCTGGCCATGCTGTCGGGCGTCCAACGTCCAGCTCACAAGAGCAGTCGACCCTTTGACGCCACTCGCGACGGCATGGTGCTCGGCGAAGGCGGGGGCATGATTGTTATCGAGAGGGAATCGACGGCCAAACGGCGAGGGGCACCCATTCACGGATATATTACCGGAATCGGCGCGAGCAACAATGATCAGGGGATGGTGGAATCTTTGGCCGAAACCCAGCTCATCGCCCTCAGGGCCTCCTATCAGGATGCCGGCTACAGCCCCGATCAGGTGGACCTGGTGGAATGTCATGCCACCAGTACGGTTCAAGGCGACATCGAGGAGATAAAGGCTCTCAAAGCCCTGCTTAACGGCAACAACAGGACGATGCTCACGTCCTTCAAGAGCCAGATCGGCCACACCCTCGGCGCTTCCGGCCTTAACAGTCTGATCAGAGGTGTGACCGCAATGCAGTCAGGCATATTCCCACCCACCCCCACCTACCGCACGCCTGACTCCCAGATCGATCTTGAGGCGGCGGGTTTCCATGTTTCCGACCAACCCGCCGAGTGGCCGCAACCCAAGGATCGGCCTCGGCGTCTGCAAGTCAATGCCTTCGGTTTCGGTGGCGCCAATTACGTCGTCCAGCTCGAACAGAGTCGGGAAGCCTCCGGCCACGTAATGGTCGCCGCGTCCTTGGCGGAAAAACCCGAACCTGATCGGCGCGAAGCCCCGGAGACGCAGCCGTCAGCCCCCGGAGTTTCATTTTTCGTCACCCATATCGGCGGCCGCCCCTATCGCCTGGGTGTCGTGGCTCCCAATGCGGACGAGTCCCGGGCCAGGGTGGCGGCCCTTCCACCGGTTGAGCCCGGGGACTCCCTGTCGCAAAAGGCCCTGCGGGTGATGGCCCGTCAGGGGGTCTTTGCCGCACCCGCCGACCAGCCGACCCCGTCCCTGGCCTTTGTATTCGCCGGCCAGGGATCCCAATACATCGGCATGGGCAACGCACTCTACCGGACTTTCCCCGAGATTCGGACATGGATGGACCGGGTGGCCGCGGTGGCCGATTTCGACCTGCTGGACCTGCTTTTTAATTCCTCCGAGGAAGACCTCCAGAAGACGCGCTGGCAACAACCGGCGCTCTACACCATGGAGTTGGCCATGGTGCAGAACCTGATGGCAATGGGGGTCACGCCAAAGGCGCTGGCCGGACACAGCCTGGGAGAAATCGTGGCCTTGTGCGTCGCCGGGGTGTTTTCCTATGCCGACGGCCTGCGGATCGTGAACAAGCGGGCCCAATGCATGGACAAGGCCTCCGGCCTGCGGGGCGATCCGGGAACCATGGTCGCCGTGGACGCACCCATGGCCTATCTGGAAGAAAAGCTCGCCGGCACCGAAAACGTCTATTTCACCAACTTCAATTCACCCCGCCAGGTGGTGCTGGGAGGGGATACCAAACCGGTACTGGCCCTCATGGAGGAGATAAAACAGGCAGGCTACAAGGCCACCCAGCTCAAGGTGAGCATGGCGTTTCACTCGCCGATCATGAAGGTGATCCATGAAGAAATGGCCGCCTTTGTCGCTGACGTTGCCTTTCACCCCCCGAGGATTCCGGTGGTGTCGAATACCACCATGATGCCCTATCCCGACGATCCGGACCGGATTCGTGAGATCCTCATGGCTCACCTGGAGTCGCCGGTACACTGGACCCAGAACGCTCAGACCCTGTGGCAGGATTTCGGCATCAGACACTTTGTGGAGATCGGTCCCAAAGATACACTCTGCAATCTCGTTGGCGAAACCCTGGAACAGGCCCTGTGTATACCCACCTGTATGCCCGAGGGCGAAGTACCGGCCTATCGGGCCGGAGTGGCCCGCCTCTTTGCTTTGGGACATTTGCCAAGGGCCGACGCGGTGCGTTTGGAGACCACAGCCCCACGAAGCCTTCCATCCCCACCGCCTGCCATCGCAACCCGAGTCCCTTCCGAAGACCCTGTGGGGGCCATTGTGCAGCGTGAGATCAATGCCTTTATTCTGGAATCCTTCGGCAAAATTATCAAACCGCAGATCGTAGAGGCGGTCCGCCGTGCGTTGGATCCCGGTTTTACCCAGGAACGTCTCGACCGCATCCTGGGGGGCGCACCCGCAGTGCTGCCGGCCCGGGCAGAGTCTCCGAAGATCGATACACCTTTAGCCCTGAAACCCCTTACGAAGGCGGAACCGGTCACCCTCCCCACCGAACCATCACTATCTGAACAAGGGCATTCGGTCGTTGATTACCTGGAGCAAGTCATCCAGATTATCATGGATGCCACCGGGTATGAGCGCGACGAGATTGAGCCCGACATGGATATCCGGCAGGATCTGGCCATCCGTTCCAGCCGTCTGCCCGTGATCATGAACGATGTGGAGCACCGCTTCGGCATCACCGTGAACGTCGAGGATTTCGTGGGTTTGCGCACTGTGAGGGAAATTGCGACCTGCATCGAAGGGTTGGCGGGCCGGAGCGCCAGCGGCGACGAGGCTGAACAACGAAACGATCAGCCCTCCTCAGCCGTTCCGGCCGCGACCATGCCCGGCGAAGCTTCTGCTGAGGACACCGATCAAAAGGCACCGCTCAAGCGGCTGGTCTTCGAAAAAACCGCGCTTCACCCGGCCACCGGCAAACCCCTCGCGCTCACGCCCGATCAGCAGGTGGCAGTGCTCGGGATGCACCCCCAGTCGGCCCTTGCGGCCGAGGTGACCCGTCTCTTGGAAAACCGGTTTGGGGCTTATTGCCTGCATCTGGACTGCTTGAACGGCACCTTCGACCTGCGCACGGCCGAAGGTGCCCGAAATGCCGCCCAGCGGCTCAAAGAAGCCCAATCCCTGGCCGGCCTGGTCCTGGTCCTGGAGGCCGATTCGCAATCCCTCCTGGCGGGACCCGAGGAGACGGCGGCCTTTTTGAGCGGATTCTTCGGCTGTTTAAAATGCCTCATGGGTTCGAAAAACAGAGTCTTCAGCCTGAGTCTGCTGAGAGGGATCCAGTCCCACGCCGCTGACACGGCCGCCGCAGAGGGCGTTTTGGGCATGTTCCTGGCCGCGGCCCTTGAGTACCCTTCCATGTTGTTTCGAAGCGTGGCGCTGGAGAGTCGTACGGACGTACAAAACGCCCTGGATTTCGCCCTGGACACGGATAATCCACTGATTGAATTGAGCTATCACGACCAGAAGCCTTTTTCCATCAAGGCCACCAATGCGCCGCTTTCCTTAGGGCACCCGTCCGAGCTAGCGCTGAAAGCCGGCGATGTGGTCGTGATATCCGGGGGCGCCAGAGGTGTCACATACCATATTGCGCAGGCCCTGGCTCCCTTCAAACCCCGGATTGTGCTGTTGGGCCGAACCGAACTGGATCCTGCCGCAGCCTACGCCACCCTCCGCAATGCCGGCAGTCCTGCTGAAAAAACGGTCAAACGGTTTTTCAAAAAGAAAGCGCCCGGACCGGAGGGTGACCGAAGGGAATTAGAAACGTCAAAGCACCGGGCAGGCCTGGATATCGCCCGCAACGTATCCCGGCTTTCCATTCTGGGACTCAAGGCCTCATACCGTTGCTGTGATGTCACGGACCCCCACCAGGTGTCTCGAACGCTGGAGCAGATCGCCAAAGAGTACGGCAGGATAGACGGAATCATTCATGGGGCCGGTCTCATCCGGGACGGTTTCATGGAGCAAATGACGCCCGAAGGCGTCAAACAGGTCGTGGCGGTCAAACTCCTGGGGGCCGGGAACCTCTATGGCGCTGCCCGGGACCACGGCCTGCGATTCTTTACGGCTTTGTCTTCACTGGTCGCCATCCAGGGCAACGTCGGTCAGGTTAACTACTGTGCCGCCAACCGATCGATGGCCGCCCTGGTGCGCGCATGGCCGACCGACCATGATGGCCTGGTGTCAAAGGCTCTGATGCTGCCGCCCATCGAAGGGACCGGCATGGCCGAAGACCCGGAGGTCAAGGCACTCATGAAGCTCAAGGGGCTGTCTTCGGCCTTCGTACATGCCGACGAACTGGCCCAGATGGTCTGCCGCGAGCTCTTCCTGGCCCCGCCCCAACCGTCCTGGGTCGCTGTGGCCCGCACTTTTCCAAAGGTCAAGGGGACCCTGGTCGAATCGACCGGATCCGATGTGGATGAAGCAAACAATAACCTGGACGGACTCCGTTTCCAACCTGCAGATCTTCCCATGATCCAGACCGTGGACCAATTGGATCTCAAAGACGGCGAACTGGTCGCCACACGAATATTTTCACAGGCCCACGACTTGTGGCTTGATGATCACAAACCCTTCAAATTCCTCAAGCACCCTCTGGTTTCGGGCATCATGGCGGTCGAGACCTTTCTGGAGGCCGCTCATCTGCTTTACCCGCACTTGTGCGCGCTGGGTGTGCGACGGCTGAGTTTCGAAGATATTCTGGAGTGTCCTGCCGAAATGGAGCGTGAAGCACAGATCACTTGCCGTCGCCAATCGGATGCGGTCCAAGGGGTTCGCTGTGAGGTCCGGCTCTCCAGCATCGATCTGTCCCCTTCGGGTCGCCGGCTGGAGCGGAGGTCCACGAACTACCGGGGACAGGTTCTACTTGGCCCATCGATCACCGCCCTGCCCCATTGGCCGGAGTTCGCCGTAAAATCTTCGGAGCTGGACACACGGGCCATGGAGCCCGCTGAAATTCAAGACAGCTACGCCGCGCGCACCGGTCTCAAAGGGCGTTACCGCGTGCTGGAGCGGATCCACGGCACCGGGCACGGGGTTGTCAAGGGCGTCATGCGTTACCGCGAGCAGGCGGATATCGCCGGCCTGGACCATGTCCGTTACCAGTACCCGCCCTATCTGTTGGAAGCACTGATGCACCTCATTGCATTCTACGCGTTCCTCCGCCAAGAGAACGGGGACGGTGATCTGATTCCCGCGAGCATGGAGGAAATGCGATATATCCGTCGGGCCCGAGAGGGAGAACGCTTCACCCTCGAAGCACGCCTCCGCGCTCATGACACCCTGGGATTTACCTGGGATGCTCATGCGGTTGACGAGAGCGGCACCCCCATCATGCAACTCGTCGGTATGCGTATGAATTACTTCCGCAATTGATATTTGGGATTTAATTGGAATTTGGTGCTTGGAATTTGAGATTTCTGAAGTCCTCAATACCCGGGCTATAATCTCTAAAAATGACCTTTCTATTGGGTATAGGACCGTTAAGTTTCAGATGAGGTGTCTCCCTCGAACTTGGGTGGAACCGAGTTCGAATCGGCGGGTGAAGCGATCGGTGCCGTCTGCCCGGTGAGCGTGCGGATGTGCAGATCCCGCTGGGGGAAGGCAATCTCGATGGCCAGCTCGCGGAAGCGCCGGTCGATGTCGCAGCGGATCTGGCTCGGCACCGTCCAAAAATCGTCTACGTGGACCCAGATGCGCAGGCGGAAGATCAGAGCGCTGTCGGCATGATCGATGAAGAGCACGTCCGGCCGCGGGTATTTTAAAACCCCGCGTGTTTTTTGCGCAATGTCCAGCAGCGTTTTCTGCACCAGGTCAACATCCGATCCGTAGGCGACCCCGATATCGAGGTTGCGGCGCATCCGCTTGTCCTTGAAACTCCAGTTGGTCACCTGCTGACTGATGAGTTCCGAGTTGGGGATGAGCACCGAGGCGTTGTCGAAGGTCTGCACCACGGTGGCGCGCACGTTTATTTTTTTGACTTCGGCCCACAGACCGCCGACCTCGATATAATCCCCCACCTGGATGGGCCGTTCGAACAAAAGGATCAGGCCGCTGATAAAATTGTTGAAAATGTTCTGCAACCCGAACCCGATCCCGATGCTGAGCGCCCCGAAGATCACCGCCAGCGACGTGGCATTGACGCCCAACGTACCAAGGGCCAGTATCAGGCCCAGCCCCCAGCCAAGATAGCTCGTAATCGTAAGAATCGAATCCTGGAGCCCGCGCTCAAACGACTGCTTGTCCAGGATTCTTTCCTTTAACAGCTCCCGTCCGACGCGCACGGCCAATTGGGTTATAAAAATAATGGCAATCGCCAGCACAATACCTTTTATACTGAGGTTGAGGCTGCCAATCGTAATCATAAAACCGAAAAAGTACCCCAGCCGCGACCAAATAAAACCAGAGGGGTCCCAAACCCATATCAGGCCTGCCGTCAGGCTGAATAACCAACCGACCCGGGCAAGCTGGATCAGTGACCAGCGCCATTGATGGGAACTGGTCAGCGGATTTTCGGCGTCCAGCCCCGTCAGCTCGGCCCGATAGTCGCGGTGCCATTCCTGCACGGCGTTCAGGCTGATCCATCCCCAGAACAGCAGAGCCACCGACTCGGTCCATGCTCTAAACCAATGACCCGCCAGAGTGCCATAGCCAATCAGGTTCAGCAGCAGGGTTCCGCCGAAAAAAAGGTAGGTCCACCCTTTGACAAGCCTGATTCTTTTCGGATCGGGGGCAGCCTGGCCATCACGCACCCCCGCGACCGCAACCGGCGTCATCTGCCGCCAGAAAAATAAGGCCCAGGCCAGAAAACCAGCCGACATAACGGCCCTCGCCATCCAGGCCAACAGGCTGTCTTGGCCCTCGATCCAGAACAGCATGAGGACAACAATGCCCGCTGTGCGGAAAAACCGTAAAAAACGTTTAAGACGAAGGGATACGAAAGACCGCAGGTCGGTCGGCGGGCCGCGAAATCCATATTTGAGGTAATCCAGCCCCCAGCGTGTTATCAGCAACGCAAGGAAGATAAAGAACAAAAGATGTCCCAGATCGATATTGAGGAGCGAAAACTGCGTGGAACTGTAAAACCCGAAGACAAGCGTCATGCCAAGTAGCGGAAGGGAGCGTCTCAGCAGGAGCAGCCCCAGCCGGCGATAGTACCACTGCGGCCCCTCACACCTTTCTTCGATTCGCTTAAGGATGATCCGGTACCGGCCCGGAAGCGCGATGATCACGACCAGCGCTGCCAAAAAAACAGACCAGTGGCCAAATCCACCCATTTTGCTCCGCTCCCACAGGGTTTTCCACGTCGCGGAACTGAAAAATGCCGTGATGCGGCCCCAGAAAAATCGCAGCTCTTCCCGGAAAGCCTTGCCGCTCAGATTGCGGAGAGGGTCAACGCGTTCAAAAAGCAATGCCTTTTTCAGACTTGCCAGTTGGGCCGTCATTTTTTCACCGATCGCCTCTTTGGCCTCCAGAGCGGGCTTAATCTGGCCCAGCAGGTCTCCGTAGACTTTCAAATAGCGCTCGCCGAGCTGTTTCTTTTCCGTGAGAATCTGAAGCAGTTCTTGAGTGGCGGCGCCCAGTTGCTGCTTCCGGACATCGGATACCTGAGACTGCCGAATATCGGCAATCTGATTCTGGGCCAGTTTGATGCGGTCAGTGGCTTTTTGAAGTAAAATCGAGGTTGAATCCAACCGTTTCTGAAACGAATCAACCCGTTCGGCCAGATTCCTGGATGCCAGCCGGTTGTCTTTGATCGCATTTTCCAGATCTTCGATCCGCAGTTTGCTCATCAGCAGCAACTGGCCATGGGACGCATTTTGCGAATCGTAGGCCCCGATTTCGGTCTGGACCACATTCTGCAGGGTCTCCAACTGCCGTAGCTGCGTCTTCAGATCCGCGAGTTCGGCGCGTTGGCTGGTCAACGCACTGTCGAGTGATTTCGCCATCTGCTCCGGAGAGGTCAGGGCGTCGACAACCTTGCTCTCTTCTTCGGCGGCGGTCATGTGGGGCTGAAAGAGCGTTAGCAGCGCGATTAACGCCAACCCAGCGAAGCGCCATGACGACGCTTGTTCAATAGGACGCCTTGAAAAACGGAATAATTTCATAATCCCTTTAAACATGGTCATGTCCGGCAGGATTGCCTTCGTGAGGAATACAGATAAACGTCATCTCGGGCATCAAGCGCGGCAAGAGGCCGTCCAACAGCGTTTTCATAGACCGTTCTTCGAGTCGGTCCATTATGATTCTCGTTTTCTATCTTCAAAAATCTCGCTTTCTGGCAAGGGAGAGTTTGCACCACCGCTCCTCACCCACTCGTCGACTTCCTGCTTGTTAAATTTCCAAAGCCGGCCAATCTTGTGACCCGGCATTTGCCGTTCGCTAATCCACTTGTAAACAGTATCCCTTTTGATGCCGAGATGCTCAGCAATCTCATCCACGGAGAGCCATCGGTCTTCCATCATTCTACTCCGCTCACTGTTGGCTTCATCGGGTGCCTCGCAACAGCTTCTATATTTCGTTTCGATCGATGTCCCACGTTTCAGCCTTCGGCGCTTACGTCCCAATAAACCAGGACAAACAGGGTTACACTATATCAGTGGAAGTTTCATAGCAAGCGGTTTGTCTGTTTATTGTACCGATTTAACCGAGCGTGATCATGGGCAAACATGCCCGCGGCTGGCAGGAGATTGACACGGTGCTGGCTTATTTTGGCAAGCAGCTTGGTCCTGCACGGCGAGGTTACCGCGCGTTTGTCACCAAAGGCATCGAACAGGGTCGGCGCTGGGACCTGACCGGCGCAGGATTGATCCGCAGTGCGGGAGGATGGGCCGCTGTCAAGGCACTGAAGA